>Ga0213861_10002186_pt1 | contig 17002 bp, 27 predicted proteins | sample PICome_4_FD_160110 | JGI IMG/M metagenome (GOLD analysis project Ga0213861, IMG submission 160110) | Coastal seawater microbial communities near Pivers Island, North Carolina, United States - PICO131 | ecosystem: Environmental > Aquatic > Marine > Coastal | place: USA: North Carolina... | reverse complement strand
TAGAAGTTAATGGTTCATACTATGAAATACTGAAAATAGTTGCAAAAAAGATAAAATAATCACTAAAATTTAACTTAAATAACTTGACAATATTGTATATTATGCTATAATATATGTATATCTTAAGAAAAGAATGAGTGGTATTATGAAATTATCTATTTTATCTATCTTGGCTATTATTGGTCTGTCTGTCTATGCAGAATCACAAGACAGAATGCTATCGATACCTGAAACCGACACTATGGCGGTAACATCTAACGAATTATCAGATGAACAAATATTCTGTTTAGCACAAAATATTTATTTTGAAGCGGGAAATCAAAGCCTCGAAGGTATGGCCGCTGTTGCTGATGTAACACTAAATCGTGTACAAGAAGAACGATATCCTGATACCATTTGTGGTGTTGTAAAATCAGGCTTAAAGCATCCTAACGGAATGATGAAGAAACATAAGTGCCAGTTTAGTTGGTATTGTGACGGCAAAAGTGATGCAATTCCTAATATGCCCAACAATCAGACTTGGCAGAATGCAGAATTTGTAGCGAAGGCTATGTTACTGCAATACAACATGACAGATGATGGTGACTATTTTGGTATTACTTGTGGTGCTACACACTATCACGCAAACTATGTTGTTCCAAACTGGATTGAAGACCGAGGTATGGACCGAGTAAAACAAATAGGTTCACATATATTTTATAAATTGGATTAAATATGGCAAAACACACACAAAAATATCTTAAACCTACATTATTTAAACCTAGGGGCTCTGTATTTGAAGGCTTGATATGGAAACAACCCAATTCAAAAGGCACAGACACATATGATGTAGTATGCACTGAAAAGGGTTTTACTTGTGATTGTTTAGGTTTTACATTTCGTGGCAAGTGTAAACACACAGTAGATGTATTAACAAGAGTTGAACAAGCATTAGATGACCGTTCACCTCAATATCGTTGGGAATATACATAATGTCAACACACGCAACAATTGATATCGAAACATTGGGTGCAAGCCCAGATACAGTTGTATTAACTATAGGTGGAATTAAGTTTGACCCTAAAGTAGAAGATGGAATGCACAGCGAATTTCATTATCGATTAGATGCTGATGAACAAATTGCAATGGGTCGCTCAGTTGACGAAAAAACAATACAATGGTGGGAAACACAACCAGAAGATGTTAAGAATGATGCATTTAGTCCTGAAGGTAGAATTCCAGTAGAAGAAACACTTAAAGCACTAAATAAATGGCTGGTTGGTGTTGACAAACTTTGGTGTCAAGGTCCAGTATTCGATATAGGAATAATGCAAGATTTGTATACAGGAATAGATTTGCATTGGAACTGGAATTTCTGGGATATCAGAGACAGTAGGACACTATTTGGGTTAATGCCGAAAGACCCACGCAAAGAAATAGACTTTGCGGCACATAATGCCTTAGCAGATGCTATCGTACAAAGTTTATGTATTCAGCGGGTTTACAAATCACTAGGAATGAATAATGAGAATTGAAGAAGATATTAAATTAGATTATAACAATGTTTTAATCAGACCCAAGCGTAGTACGTTAGGGTCACGAAAAGATGTAGACTTAGAGCGTGGTTTTAAGTTTCGTAATTCTAAATGTGATACTATAGATGATTACCGAAATTATAGAGGTGTGCCTATTATGGCTGCCAATATGGATGGTGTAGGTACATTTGAAATGGCAGATGAATTAGCAAGTCAAAAGATTATGACTTGTTTAGTTAAAACTTATAGTGTAGAACATTTAGCGGCATATTTTGGAACAGACAGTGATGAACGCAGAGAATATGTTGCTATGAGTATTGGTATTATGCCAAAAGATTCCGAGAAGTTTGCTCAGGTATACGCACAATCAAGCAAAGGTTTAAAATATGTATGTATCGATGTAGCCAATGGCTACTCAGAACGATTTAGTAATTTTGTTAGATTATTCAGAAAAGAATATCCGAATGTAGTAATCATTGCAGGCAATGTTGTCACTGGTGAAATGACAGAAGAATTAATTCTAAATGGTGCAGATATTGTTAAAGTTGGTATTGGACCAGGCAGTGTTTGTACTACAAGAATTCAAACAGGTGTAGGTTATCCTCAACTAAGTGCAGTTATGGAATGTGCCGATGCGGCTCACGGACTAGGTGGACATATTATTGCTGATGGTGGTTGTTCTACACCAGGTGATGTAGCAAAAGCATTTGCTGGCGGAGCCGATTATGTAATGCTAGGTGGAATGTTAGCAGGTCACGATGAAGGTGGTGGTGAAGTTGTAGATGGAAACATTCAGTTTTATGGTATGAGTTCAGATGCGGCTAACACAAAACACTTTGGTGGACTTAAAGATTATCGCAGTTCAGAAGGTCGTGAAGTAGTTGTACCTTATCGTGGTGCAGTTGCAGATACGATACAAAATATATTAGGCGGTGTTCGTTCAACTTGTACTTACGCAGGTGCAAGTAGATTAAAGCACTTAATGAGGTGCGTAACATTCATTCGTTGTTATGACACACATAACAGAGTATACGAGAATAATTAATGGAAAGCATAAGAGACACATCAATTCATATTATCGGTTCGACAACGACAAAGGGAGTTGCATTGCCGTACACGGTTCAAATGATTCTTAATGATGTTGACAATCATAAAGCATTTAGAAGAATGATGTCTGAGAAATTTAATCATAAAGATATTAGTATTCGTATAAGCAAATACATTAACGAAGCATCAATTCATTTCCGTAATGAAAGTGATGTTGCAGAATTTTTATTAATAGCAGGAGAGTAGATGAAAATAGGATTTACAGCCTCAGCATTTGATTTATTACACGCAGGACACACTTTAATGCTTGAAGAAGCAAAAGCACAATGTGATTATCTTATTGTAGGTCTACAAACAGACCCGTCACAAGATAGAGCATCTAAATCAAAACCAGCACAAACTATCGTAGAACGATATTTACAACTTCGTGCGTGTAAATATGTTGATGAAATTATTCCTTATGGCACTGAACAAGACTTAGAAGACTTATTAGCAGGAATGCACATCGATATTCGTATTCTAGGAATTGAATACCGTGACAAAGACTTCACAGGACACGATATCTGTAAAAAGCGTGATATAGAAATCTACTTCAACGAAAGAGACCATCGTTTCAGTTCATCTGGACTAAGAAAACATATTGCTGACTCGTTTAAGAAGAAGAAATAGATGGCAATAAACAAAGAGACAGTTTTAGAAGTAGAACACTACACAGATAGACTATTTAAAATCACAACAACAAGAGACAAAGCATTACGATTCCGTGATGGCGAATTCTTAATGATTGGATTAGACCATTTCTCTGAGAAATTACAGAGAAACAAACCAATAATGAGAGCCTACTCTGTAGCGTCACCTAGTCACCAAGAGACGTTAGAGTTTTATTCAATCAAAGTACAAGACGGCCCACTAACAAGTAAACTTCAACACATTAAAGTTGGGGAAGAAATACTAGTCAATACGAAACCGGTTGGCACTCTTATTACAACTAACGTAAAGAGTGGCAGAACATTATATATGTTAGCAACAGGCACTGGCATTGCTCCATTTTTATCACTTATCAGAGGCTTCGAAGTCTATGAGAACTATGATAATGTAATATTAGTTCACGGAGTGCGAGAAGTAAAAGAACTTGCTTTTATAGATTACCTTACTAACTTAAATGAAGATGAAATTTATAAGGAAATAACAGAAGGTAAGTTTCAGTATTATGCAACTGTAACACGAGAAGATTTTACAAATACTGGTCGTGTAACTGATGCAATGTATACAGGAAAAGTGCAAGAGGTACTTGGACTGGAAGAATTTGATAAAGAAAAAGACAGAGTAATGATATGTGGCTCTATGGAAATGAACTTAGAACTAAAGGAATATTTTGAAGGATTAGGTCTCGTAGAAGGTACGATGAAGGAACCCGGTGAATATGTTTTAGAGAAAGCATTTGTTGACTAAAAAGATAAATATCTCATATACAAAATTCACAATAATAATAACTAATTAGGGAGAGCCTTTATGAAAGCAAAGATTTACACCAAAGACAGTTGCACATTCTGTGTACAGGCAAAAACATTAATGAACATTCGTGGTATAGATTATGAAGAGTTACATATGCAAAAGTATCCAGAAAATCATAAAGAATTACTTGAGAAATGTGAAAAGATTAATGTTATACCCAGAACAGTTCCACAAATATGGATTGATGATGAGTATGTTGGTGGATTTCAGGAGTTAAAAAACAAACTTGATGCTATCTAGGTATACTTTCTTAACTGGTGCTCCTGGTTCTCGTTGGAGTGGGGTTGCACAGTTACTAACTGATAATTTCAATTATAACAAGTCTGACGAAAGCGAAGAACGTCAATACGTTCATGGTGAATTTACAGGACATAAAGGGTCATACTTTGGTCCTGATATGGAACTTGGTGAAGACTTTCACAGACTTGAACAATCATATTTTAACAAACTCAGATTTCAAGCAATGTGCAACTCTGCATTTGCTGACCCAAACTTACCTCAGACTAAGATGATAAAATGTCATCAATTTGCCTATGGGTTAGATTGGTTAAAAGAGAATGTTCCAAACAGTAATATTCTATTAGTAAAACGCCCAACAGAAGCATCATTTGATTGGTGGAAAGAAGCAGGTGGTTGGAATATCACATATCCGAACTATCAATGGTATTTGGATGATGCTCATATGAGACATTACATCGATACTGAAATCAAGTTAGCAGATATGTTCGTAGAGAAGACAAAAAATAGTTGGTCCTACATTACAGAAGAATGGCTCACTGAAAACTTTGGTACTCATTCTATTACAGTTCCAACTGACAAATACCACGACACAGAAGTTTGTTTGATAACTACTGACTTTTAAGAATATTCTGATAAATAGTAGTACTACGAAAGGAAACTATTTATGGAACAGTTAGGTTTAGATGTAACAGATTTATTAATGCCGTGGATTAGTGTACTAATCTCACTGCTCGTTGCTATATGGCTGAAAGACTATGCTACAAGTCTAGCAAAAGGTCTTAAATTTAAGATGAATCCAGCATTCAACGAAGGTGACGAAGTACTACTAGACGGTGAATTGTCAATGATTGTTAAAATTGGTACGAGAGAAACAGTATTTGGTGTATATTCTGAAAGAGGATATACCTGGAGATATGTTCCAAATGAAAGAATTCCTTATCTAAAACTTGAGAAAGTCATCAAAAAAGACTTACATATCGATACTGACGAAGAAAAAGCAGAAAAAATGAAAACTGCTATCGATAAGTTACAGGATGACCAAATCGCTAAGAACAAAGACGCAATATCTAAGTTTTCACAGTGAAACATACTCCCGTCAGAGACCTGTTTAAGGCCCTACTTTTACTAAGTCCCATATGGATATGGATTCTAGTAGAAATCTTTTTTCTAAATTAATCAACATTTGCTATTGACTTTTACCTCATAATTTGTTATTATTAATGTTATTGATGACAGAATTGGGAGTAAAAACTTAATGAGAGAACTTTGGGTAGAAAAGTATCGACCAGCAAACATCACAGACTATGTATTCCGTGATGATAAACAAAGAAATCAAGTATCAAACTGGGTAAAGAGTGGAGCAATTCCACATCTGTTGTTTAGTGGCGGTGCTGGTACAGGTAAAACAACACTAGCAAAAGTATTACTGAACGAACTAGATGTAGATGCTGGTGATATTATGATTATCAACGCATCAAATGAGAACAATGTTGACACAATGCGAACAAAGATACAAGGCTTTGCAAGTAGTTTTCCTTTCTCTGGCGAGTTCAAATATGTATTACTAGACGAAGCAGATTACCTATCACAAAACGCACAAGCAATTTTGCGTAATATGATGGAAACTTATTCACAGACTTGTCGTTTCATTCTGACTTGTAATTATCCAAACAAAGTTATTCCAGCGATTCATTCTCGTTGTCAAGGTTATCACATTGAGAAACTAGACCAAACTGAATTCACAGTTCGAGTTGCTACAATTCTTCTAACAGAAGAAATGAAGTTTGTTCCTGAAGACTTGGACATCTATGTCAAATCAACATATCCAGATTTACGTAAGTGTATCAATATGGTACAACAAAACGTAGTTGATGGTGGACTACAACAACCTGGTATGGGCGAAAGTGGCGAGAGTGACTGGATTTTAGAATATGTTGCGTTATTTCAAATTGGAAAAGTATCAGAAGCCCGTAAGTTGATTGTATCAAAAGCAAGAGCAGAAGAATACGAAAGTGTGTATAGAAAACTATACGAAAACTTAGATTGGTTTGGTGAAGATGATATAACTCAAGGCAAAGCATTGCTTTGTATCAGAGACGGTCTTGTAAATCATGGTGTTGTAGTTGACCCAGAGATTAACTTGAGTGCGACTTTACTTGAACTTCAATATATTGTAAAATAAGATGGAACACGGAGAAGAACCATACTCACCTAGAAGAATATTAACTGATGAGCAAGAAGCAATCATTGGTGGAGATTTTCTTGCTTACTTAATTAAGAGTGCAGACAATCAAGACCCGATTACGCCGTTTTCATCTATAAAGACTATTGATGACCGATTACGAGTTCACATTAATAGAACAAATGACTTGAAGTGGGCAATAGATGATGCAATTGGTTGGATAAATGATGACGGTGTTGATTATGTTATTATTGGTGATGATGCAGACGCATATTCTAAAGAAGCCTGTGAAGCATTAGAAAAGTTATTTAAACCCTACGCATCAGTGATAATAACGATAGAGGAAGAGTGGATTATAGTAAAGATAAATATAAAGAACAGACAATTGGTCGTAAACAATCAAACCTTAAAAATAGAGTAACATGGCAAAAAAAGCATATCTAGTGTTAGCACACTCATTCGCACCTGCACCTGGTGCCAATACATCAATGAAAAACTTCGCAACAGAAGGCGAATGGCAGATGCACGAGTCTATATTCTTTGTAACAAGAATTAGAAAGCGTTGGTATCAGTCAGCCACTACTATTGTGAACATCACTGATGGAATAATAGAAAAGAATAACGCAGAAACTTCTGATTATAATCAAATAGTTCAACACGTTATGATTAAGTACCCAGAACAATATAACAAATTCATAAAAGAATGCAAGGAAGAAGGCTTAATATCTAAAGGTTCAGATGAGTAAAATAGCCAAAGCATCAGCAAGTAAAAAACATAATGTTCCTGATTTTAGGATAGTAGGCAAGACTACTCCAGATATCGTAAAGAAGATTAATCAATTAGTTGTTGATAAAAAGGCAAATGATGTAATTAATATAATAGATTATATCAATAATAGAATTAAAACTCAAATAACTAATGTGAGTGTTGATACTTGGGATTCTGGGTTTACAACAGAATGGAGAAGAAATTCAGATTATTCTACACCCATATGTGCAGTATTTTTAGTATCAAAGGGTTCAGTAGTAATTGAGATGGATAAAAGAGAATACAACGTAAAACAAGGAGAACTTTGTTTTATTAACGAATGGACTAATCATAGATTGATAAATCGGTCTACGGGAGAATTGACTATGTTGTTAGCACAGTTTGTTTGGAACAAAGAAGAGAACGAATAATAAATGGACTTACACGGACTAGATTTAAACTCTGCGTGGCAAGAGTACAGAAAAGCCACCGAAGAATGTTATAACAAGAAAATAAAAAATCTAAAAGTTATAACAGGACAAGGCGAAATGGCAAAAGAATTTTCAGGATGGGTAATTGCAGACCCATTTGCTATTTCGGCCTCAAATGTAGAGAATAATAAAGGTGCTTGGAAAGTCTCAATAAAAAAACACAAAACCGAAAATACGCCAAAGAAATCTGCATCACCAGACAAACTTAATTTAGAAATATTATATACAAAATTCGGTAAAATAGGACAATAACATTCTTACAACTGATTTAAAAATTCAAAAAATTTCTAATTGGATTAGTGAATATTTAAAAGAGAGTTCTCAAAAATCACTAATCATTGGAGTATCTGGTGGTATTGATTCCGCAGTCGTAAGTACTTTATGTGCTATGACAGGTATTCCTACAATTGTTGTCACTATGCCCATTCGACAACATCACACTCAACATAATTTAAGTCTTACACATTCTTGGTGGCTTAATGGTAAATATCCTAACGTAACTCATATCAACAAAGACCTCACTAGTGTATTCCAAGAATTTGAAAATACATTTGAAGATGAAAACGACAATCTTGCATTTGCGAATACTCGTGCTAGATTACGAATGACTGCTTTATATCAGATTGCTCAATTCAATAAAGGACTAGTTGTAGGAACTGGTAATAAAGTAGAAGACTTTGGTGTAGGTTTCTTTACAAAATACGGTGACGGTGGTGTAGATATTTCACCAATCGCAGACTGTATGAAATCTGAAGTATGGGATATGGGTAAAGAACTTGAAATAAATCAAGCAATTATAGACGCAGAACCAACTGACGGATTATGGGACGATGCTCGTGTCGATGCTGACCAATTGGGTATGACTTATGCAGAACTAGAAGATGCAATGCTCGGTAAAGGTTCTAAACAACTTATTGACAGATTTATGACACTCAAGTATCTAAACAGTCATAAAATGATACCGATTCCTATCTGTTACATGAAGTAAGGCTTGACTTAGATTAGCGTGTATGTTATAATATTGTAACATTCTTTAAAGGAAAATAACATGATTAAAAACGGCGAAACAGTAGAATTTAAAAAAGAAAACAGGCGTGCAGTTATTATTGAAGAAACTCATTATGTAGTTAAGATGTATGTTGGTGATGAACTAGCCGAAGAAAGACCTATGTATGGTAAAAGCAAACGCTATGCAGAAGATTGTGCTGAAAATTGGGAAAACGGAATAATTAAAAACTAAGAGAGTATTATGGCTGAAAGTAAGAATACGATAAGAGACAGAACACTTTTTACGAATGAAGTAAAGGGTGATTTACATATTTCGTGGGATATTTACAACAAAGCAATAGAAGATTTAGCAGTACAGATTTTTGAAAGTGGATATGAATTCAATCAAATAGTATGTATCGCAAAAGGCGGACTAAGAGTAGGTGATATACTTGCTCGTATCTTTGATGTACCTTTTGCAGTAATGTCAGTAGAATCCTATCACGGCGATGATGTGAAAGACAAACAAGGACAGATTGTATTTGGAAATTCATTAGCAAAGACTTCACCTAACTTAGGAAACAAAGTTTTATTAGTAGATGATTTAGCAGATTCAGGAGTAACACTAGAGAAGTGTGTTAGATGGCTAGAACATTATGAGGGTTTCTTTATTGATGAACTTCGTACCGCAACTGTATGGACAAAAGGATTATCAACTTTTGAGCCAGATTACTATATAGAATATCTACCAAATAATCCGTGGATACATCAACCATTTGAGAAGTATGAAACAATGAGTGTTGAAGAATTAAGAGAGCAATAATGACATTAGAAGAAGTATACAGAAAATATGAGAAATTGACTTTAGAAATTTGTACAGGAGAAACATCACACGACAATACATTAGAGTGTGCAGGTGCAATGATGGGCCAAGCAATGAAGTTATATAAACTAGCATTATCACCAGAAGATTTTGATGCATTAATGCACATAATATCTCAATCTGGAATAGATGCACCTGAGTTTGATGATTATCCATCGGGGACATTACACTAATGAAAACAAGCACAGTTGACCCGCATTACAAGTGGGACGGATTTAGAAAACAATATATGGGTATAATTCAAAATCTCATAAACAATATTGATATTTGTAATAGACGTTTTGTAGAAGAGGGAGAAGAGGGATATTTAGTTCAACGAGATGTGTATATTAAAGAAGTTGAAGAACTTAAGACATTCATCGTAAAAAAAGAAAAAGAATTGGGATTATATAAGGAGTAATATTATGGCAAAAAGACTGTTTAGAGTAGACACTGGCATTAATGGTGGTGAATTAGTAATTGGCACGGTTAACGAAGAATTTGTCCAAGAGTTCATCGACAAAGATGAAAGTGACTTGATAGATGCAATTCACAATGCAGAACATGACCCAGAAGAATATGATGGTCCAGAAATAGCGGAAGATTTTTATACTTGGAGTGAAACTGATGACCTAGAACATCTTTACGGAGTTTACGCAGACACAGAATGGTCTTGGGTTGAGATACCGGCAGATACTAAAGAAGGTTCACACGATTCTATGGTAGATGAGTACGAGGGAGAGAAGTTCGAACCTTTACATTTGTTTGATAGAGAAGCATACCATGAAGGAACTGATGAACGCAAAGAAGAATACGATGTTGTCCCTTGTCTATTATACCACACAGGAGAGAAAGGTGGTATGGGATGTTGGTTTATAGAAACTGATGGTGAAGACTTTGACCCGAGTAAGTTTTGTTATTCAACAGTAGCAACTAATGTTGCTGAAATTGTTGACCAAGTATGGTATAATAAAGAAGAAATATATTGTGACCAAAGTTGGTGTGACACACGTGGGAAAGGTGACTGGGCACAAGTTGGTTATTTTAATAAAGATTGGCACGATACCCAAGACCAAAGAATAAATGACGAATACTGTTGGGAATTATACGATGAAGTCCAAGAAGAAAACAGACAAGAAGAACTAAAAAATAGTATTCTAGTCAAAGGCTAAATATGACTGACCAAACAATTATAATAGTTTTTTCTATAAGTGTACTATCATTTTTGATATTTGTATATAAGTTTTTTGAGAATAAGAAAGTTAAATAATGCGCCAGATTAAAGATTTTACAGACGAAGAAATGCTTGAAGAAGCAACTCGTATATTGAATGATGGATTTACATTATACTACGACCAACAATTTACTATGGGTGAATTAGTTGAGTATTGTGGTAGAATAGGTAGCACAGATGATGATATGTTGGGCTATATGCAGTTTAATCCAGAAGACCATCCTGATATTTCTATCGTATCTCCAAAACCGGAGATGCTATTAGGACATTGTGATTTAGAATGGCACTCAAACGGAACAGTACATCACGTAGTTGATGGTGTATGGGAACACAAAGAATGGTTAATCTGTTTATATTGTGTAGAAACTTGTCCTGATACAGTTTTATCAGTAAGCAACAACAGAGATGCATTTTTAGAACTTTCAGAAGAAGAAAAAGATTGGTGGCGTAAAGTTGAAGTGCAACTAAACAACAATGGTGGAAGTATAATGGGTCAATATTGGAATCCACCAAATAAGTCAGATGCGCCTAAAACAGCACGAATGGAAAAATATGTTCAAGCGCCAAAGCACGAAGGCGATAGTAGAATGCCAGTTGTGAATATACATCCTGTAGGAGGAAAAGAATTTCTATATTGGCAGCCACCTTTAATCAGTAAAGCATGGCACGATGGGAAAGAAATAGAAATTGAACCATTGCAGAAAAAGTTTGATGCTGTTATTAATAGAACAAAATATATTAAAGACATTGTATTTCGAAAAGGTGATATATTAATTATGGACCAATTTTATACACTACACAGACGTTCTCCAATACTAGACAAGAACAGAGAGTTGTGGAGAGTAGCAATAGATTATAAACATACGATTGACAAGTAGAAAAGTAATTTTATGTATATTACTAAATCAATAACACAAAGGTCACCTGGACTAGACGACTATATCACACAATGTGGATTATTAGGATTTAAAAATAACTCATCTTTAAAATTAATGAAATGGAATTGGTGTTTGAACATAGGTGGTACATGGCACGCTACATATGATAACCAAACTATAGTAAGTGTCACTGGTATACATCCTTTTAAAGATGGTTACCGAGCATTATTTCGTGGCGCACAATTAGGGCAACGTAGAGTTAATGGTCTTAATAGATATCAGATGCAAAGTTGGGGAATATATGACCATTTACCCTTACAAATAGAATATGCTGACAACAAGCCAGTGTATATAACAACTAACGTGTCTAATGATGCAAGTGGCAGAATGAATAGAATACACAACAGTTTTAAACAAATGGCCAAAGGTGACATGGTTGATTATATAGGTGATGAAACTATATTTAATACAGAACAAAGTATTTGGCGTCTTAATAATGATAAGTACTTTGAAATAAGGAAGCGTTATGAAGATTAATATCATAGGTGGTGGCACAAGTGGTTGGTGGACTGCTGGTTACCTACGAAAAAATCATCCCGATGTTGAAATAACACTTATTGAATCGCCTAACATAGAAACAGTTGGTGTAGGTGAAAGTACTATGCCCAATGTAAGAGCATTTTTTGAAGAATTAGACATACCAGAAGAAGCATGGATTAAGAGTTGTAGCGGAGTACGTAAAGAAGGAAACGTAAAAACAAACTTTAATTATGTAGGAGACGAACCGTATAATTTTATGTTTATACATAGTGGTTTTGACGAATGGTATGAAAAGTATAGTCGTGGCGAAGTAGACAAGTTTAGTGTATATGATTTATATGACCCAGATGATTGGAGAGGATATGCTTATCATATTGATGCCGCTCAGGCTTGGCAAATAGTAAAAGAATACACAAAAGATATCAAACATATACTTGCTACAGTCACTAGAGATGAATTACCAGAAGCAGACTTGCATATAGATTGTACGGGATTAGGTAGACACATAATACAAGATAAAACAATGTATACCTATCCAGATACACTAATCGATACTTGTATCGTAAGACGTATTGAAGAAGATACAAAGAATTATTCGGAAACTGTAGGTAGAGATTATGGCTGGGACTTCAATGTGTATCTAAGTGATAAGCGTGTTGGATGTGGATATGTATTTGATAGTAGCAAACTTAGTATTGATGAAGCCAAAAAAGAATATATGAATAATAACGGACATCGAAAGTTTTTAACAGACTTTCGTGTATTGAAATGGGAACCAGGCAGATTAAAAACACCGTGGCAAGACAATACTGTTGCTGTGGGACTAAGTGTAGGATTTGTAGAACCAATGGAAGCAAATGGTCTTAGTTTGTTAATTCACCAAATTAAAACACTAAGCAAAGTATTAAATAAGCCTAATAGAGAAAAGATATATAATCGTGCTGTTATTAAGGTATTTGATGAAGTGGCAGATTTTATTTGGCATCATTATGCTTGTACTAGTAGAAGTGATACTTCTTTTTGGAAGCACTATGCAAAATTAGACGGAAAAACAACTTTACTACAGCGTATACAAAACAACACTAATTTAAAACAAAACCTTTATCCGTCATATGTTTATGCCTATCTTGCTATATATTATGGAATACCTAACGACAAAAAGAAAGTTGCCAAATGAAAAAGATAACAGAATACACAGACAAAGAGTTAAGAGAAGCAGTCGATATATTATTAGACAATGGACATGTAATGTTCCACGAGCAAGATTTAACACAAGACGAACTTATTGAATTCTGTAGACGCATCGGTGATACAAATGATTCTAATCCGTCAATGGGACATATGCAATTTAATCCCAAAGACATACCTGATGTTTCGTTAATCACTTCTCAGCCCACTGGCACTGACCCTCATGGAATGTTTGGACCTTCAGACTTATTATATCACCATGATTTTGGAGTATGTCATTTTGGTGAATTTAAAGAACTGTTAACAGGATTATATTGTGTTGGTTCTTGTCCGGATACGATACTAAGTTTAATGAATACACAAACTGCATTTAATCATCTTTCAGAAGAAGAAAAAGATTGGTGGCGTGGTGTTGAGACACAATTGAATCAAGGTTCACATGGAATATATGGAACACCCGAGGAACACAAAAGAGACCCTAGTTTAAAAGGTTATAAAGTCTTTAAACACACAGATGAAAGACAAAAGGTAATTAACATTCATCCGTATACTGATAAAGAAATTATGATATATCAGCCTGCATTCCTTGACAAAGCATGGCACAATGGCGTGGAATTTGATATAGAAGAATTAAAAGATAAGTTTTGGAAAGACTTATACAAAGGTAAGAATATAACTGATTTTGTTCTCAGAGAAGGCGACTTTTTAATATGTGACCAATTACTCACATTACATAGGCGTAGTTGGGTTAAAAGTATGAACAGAATGATTTGGCGAACAGCATTTGATTATACTAATATTCTCGGACCTAATAAATCATACGACCCAGAAATAGAAAATCTAAAAGTAGTAAAATAATGTTAAAACAAAAACAAAAGCCATTAAGTGATGACCAAATATTTTTAAGTTCATCAACAGAACAAATTACTTGGGGCGAACTACACGCTAACCTTGATGCAAAAATTGAAAGACTAAGAGACCACGGAATTGGACCTCATGTTGTTTTTGTAGTAGCAGAGAAACAAGTCACAATAGATGATTACTTGTGGATTCTTGCTAGTATTAAGAACGGTGGCAGTGCAACGCAGGCCGACGGCAGACAATCTAAGATGGAATTAGATGGGTTAGTCAAAGGTTGTAAAGCAACTTGTATAATTCGCAGTAATGAAATAACAATGTTAGATGACCCTGCTGAAACAGGACCTACAATACTACATCCGTTAGAGATTTACAGAGGTATGACAAGCGGAACTACAGTCAAAGAGTTCTTTGAAATGTATCCTTTCTTTTGGGATTATGAAGACCACGAAGAAGCAATAGTAAATGGAGAAACATTACTAGGTTGCACAGCACACGCATCAACACAACATTTATTTGCTATTGCACCAGAGTTTGAACAAGACGAAAGACCTTATATACTTTGCACACACGGATTTACTGCAACATACAATCCATATAACTTACTGAGAATGTATTATGTGGGCGGTGGGTTACACTTTTTAAATTACGGTGATAACATTCCAGAACAAATACAAAAAGCAAATCCAAATTGTTGCATCTCATACCCTATTGCAGTTAAGAATATAGTAGCCGCTTGTCCTGACGATTTTAACTGGACTGGCATTAAGTATTGGGAAGTATCAGGCGGACACACACCAGAGTCAGTTGTTCGAAACATCGAAGAGAAGTTTAATTTTACAGCAATGTACAATATGATGGCATCAACAGAAGCAGACTGTCATTCTCGTGCGGAGTATAGACCAGGTGACCCACTAGAAAAGTTTTATGGATTCGTACACGACCCTGCATTCTATAACGGTGAACTTAAATATGACGAAGACGGTGTTCTATGGTACAAGTATGGAACCCGTGACTGGCAAACAGACGGTGATAAGTTCGAAGAAAGAGACGGTGCGTGGTTCTATAAAGGTAGAGCATTTGATGATGTTATCTTTATGAAAGGCGGTGTTAAGATTTACACAGGAATGATTGAAGCAAAAGCATTAGAAACTTCGGGTGTAGAAAATGTTGCTAGTTGTAGTAAAGATGAATTACATTACTTGATATATACGGGCGATGCATTAGTATATGATATTGCAAGTAGTTTTAAAGAGATGCAACCATCAAAGAGACCACACGATATCTACCGTGTTACTGATAAGGGTTTCTTTGGACAAACAGATGATACTAGAACTCCTCAGAAGTTACAAAAAAGTAAATTAGCAGATATCATCTTAAGTAATCCAAGTGAAATTATAGAACACTGTTCTTTAAAGGGTCACCAAGAAGTATGATTTACTCTGTATCTAATGCAGTCTTAAGACGAAAATCAATTCGTGCCTTCTTAGATAAAGAAGTCTCGTTGAAGTTATTAGATAAGATACTGACACGAGCAATGTTATCACCAAGTGGTGATAATCATCAACCGTGGCAAGTCGCAGTACTTTCAGGTCAAGCAAAAGATAATTTATGTAGCAAATTAGAAGAAGCATTTCGTTCAGGCAAACAACCTGTAATGGATTATGAATATTATCCACAAGATAAAAAATCCGAAAAAGAAACAGAATGGTTTGGCAAATATAAAGAAAATAGAAAAGAATGTGGACTAGCATTGTATTCACAACTAGGAATTACTAGAGAAATGCAAAAAGAAAAAGATGACTTATATGCTAAAAACTATAGGGCATTTGATGCTCCTGTGATGTTATTATTCTTTATTGACAGAGAACTCGGTAAAGGTTCGTATGTAGATTACGGAATGTTTTTACAGAATATTATGTTGTTAGCAACAGAAAATGGATTAGCAACTTGTCCGCAAGGTTCACTAAGTGAGTACGCAGATATTGTAAGACAAGAACTGCCAAAATACAAAGACAAAATAGTTCTATGTGGTATGAGTATGGGATATGGTGATGTTAGCAAAGATATCAATAATTATAGAACGACTAGACAACAACCAAGCGAAAAAGTGGAGTATTACAAATGACATGGCTTAAAAATGTATTAAACATAAGTGTAGATGAACTCTATAAGAATTGGGATTATCACAAGTGGTGCATAGAAGCAGGATGGATGGACGGTCCCATTGCATACACAACGAACTGGGTAAGTGATAACTTTAAATCTGGAACTGAAATAGCCGATGTTGCGTGTGGCAACGGTCAACTTGGTATAGGATTTAGTAATAGAACTGCTAATTCTTTAGGATATGGTAATAACGATTTTGTTATTGATGGATATGATATTAATGCTAAAATGTTAGATACATTCGAAGCAACCAATTATCGTTCTACATCATTGCACGATATGAATAATAAAGCACTTCCTAGGAAATATAAATGCATAACAGTGATTGGTGCATTTAACAAATCACATATTAATTCAGGTAGTGCAAAAATGTTTGCAGAATCCTTGGAAGATGACGGATTATTGATTGCGTCAGTCTCTATAGTTGACAAAGAAGACCCATTAGAACTTATGGGATGGAGAACACAAGAACACTTGGAGATAGTTTCCGAAGAGTCAATTAAATCATTAATAACTCCAGACGAAGGTCAAAAATATCATATTATGGCA
>Ga0213861_10002185_pt1 | contig 17013 bp, 8 predicted proteins | sample PICome_4_FD_160110 | JGI IMG/M metagenome (GOLD analysis project Ga0213861, IMG submission 160110) | Coastal seawater microbial communities near Pivers Island, North Carolina, United States - PICO131 | ecosystem: Environmental > Aquatic > Marine > Coastal | place: USA: North Carolina | collected... | reverse complement strand
CGTTGTTGAACAGTCCCCGCACCAGAAGTAGATTTGAGGGTTAGCCTGGGGGTACTGGTTTCAACAAGAACATTACCATTTCGAAGATGGAGTCTTTCCTCAGGAGCATTTATGCCAATCCCTACATTTCCTAAAGAATCAATGACCATGCGTTGTGAATTACGAATGTCAAATCTAATATGATCGTCATCGGCGTTTTTTTCTACTTGGATTCCAGTATCGAGGTCGTTGTCCCAAAGGCTAAAAGCTGAATTGGCTTGTATGGGTTCCCAACTGTCTCCATCCCAAACTTTAGTAAGGTTGGTGGTTGTATCATGCCAAATATCACCTTGAATTGGGGCCGGTGTAGTTGGTGCTGTAGCAGCCTCAATTACGGTGTTTCCCGAAGAAATTTTGGTTCCTTTATAATCAATGGTCTCTACCCGTTGCGCAAATGCTGTAGTAGAAAAGAACAGTGCAACAATAAGAGCAACACTTACAACCAGCTGTTTTGTAAACAAGCTTTTACAATGGTTTAATTTTTTATACATAATTCCGTTAATTAAATTGTCTTTATAATCAGTCATGAAACTTCCTTTAATAAGTATGATTTAAACGAAACCTTAGGGTCTCTACCACCTCAAGCGCGTCTTTCGAAAAAGTACGCGCTTTGGGGTTGAGGTGTTTTATTGGATTATTTCACCCATTAGACTTCAAATACGTCATCTAAAAAAATTGTAAAGTCAGTCGTACCAGTTACGGTAACTGTATCTGCAGTAACGGTAAAATCAACTGCATAAATGAGTTTGGCGCCATTTCTATAGACCCAAATTTTTCCTCTTTCAGCTGCAGCAGTTACGGTTCGCGCATTTTCATCAACTGCTCCGCCTTCATCAACCCATAACTGATTTATAGGGCCCCAGCGCGCAATATGAATGGCTTCCAGGGGAGAATCCAGTATTGCCAAAGGGGTTGTATCCAAGCTCCAGGAGAGTGTTATCAGCACATCTGATTCACCACTCGTACGTTCAATAATCCAGTGTTCAGAATTGTCAATAAGTTCCAGATTGGGTCCTAAATTGGCTACCGGATACTTGTCATTGGTAGTTTCCAGAAAATATTTGGCGCTAAATACATCATTGGCTGAACCGGGAGCAGAAATGGCAGCATATCTGAACAGTTGTACGTCACCAATAGGATACTCAAAAGAATTGTCACCAATTTTCTGTACCAGGCCATCTACATGACTGCCATCGTATGTTCCATTATGACCGGCATTGTTTTCAAAAATGAACCGTCCGCCAAAGTCATCGTTTTTTACGATTCCTTCATTAAATGTCGCTTCATTTGCAATGCTTATTTCGTTGCTTAGTTCAAAAGAAGCAGTTTCACTTGCATCATTGTCAAAATATACATTGTAGAAATAACTAATGCTTCCTCCTGAAATTTGCTGCACAGCCGTACCTTGAAAATAGGTAGTACCGGTTGTTTCTGTATGGTCAACCATCCCTTCATTTTTAAAATGTGCATATATAAAGGTCTCGCCATCATTAATAAAAACACCATTTTCAGTATTTACGAAGTCAGATACAGTACTAATTACAGTACCTGTCGCAACTGTAAGATCACCCGTATTTACAGTTTGTGCAATACTGTAGGTGTATCCAAGCAGCGCAATGATAATTTTAAAATATATGGAATTGTTAAATTTCATCTTGATTTATTTAATTATTATTTGATTTCCCTTTCCCAAAATACATATGCTGTTCCTTTCCATTCATAAAGTGTTTCCCATGCCTCATGGGTTCAGGTCGTGCTAAAGACCTGAAGTTTACATCTGAAATATTGCCATCTGAATTTTTTAGCCCTGTAGAGCTTCCTAAAGGTGCGTTTATTGCCCCATCAGGGTCTGCATAACTTGCTCCTATACTGGCATTATCATCTATACCGTCATCATTGGCATCTGTATTACTTAGAGTCAATCCACTTTCTATGGAATCAAGTCTATTATCATCGTCTGAATCATCGTCCAGATAATCTGGTATACCATCTGTATCCGTGTCTTCCAAGGCGGCAAAGGAACCTCCAAAGTCTGCCGATGTTGTATCGTTCGTGTCGAACAGGTCAATAACCCCATCACCGTCTGCATCATTGTCTGTTACGTCTCCATCATTGGTTATATAAGCGGCACTTGGTCTTGCTTCTAAGGTGTCTGGTATTCCGTCTGCATCAGTATCCAGATCAAAATAATCCGCTACACCATCACTATCTGAATCCAAAGGTCTTGTTCCCTGTGATCCCCCCAGAGTTTCAATACTTGTATCGGCATCAAAAATATCCAACACGCCATTGCCATCTACATCGGCGTTTCCAACGCCCAACACAGTTTCGGCTTCGGCTATTGAAATCGTACCATCGTTATTTACATCATATTCTGGATTGGAAAAACCACTCTCCAGTAGGTCTGAAATACCGTCATTGTCTCTGTCTAGATCTAAATTATTGGGCACGCTATCACCATCGGTATCATCATAATTGGTTATATGGTAGCGCACAGCATCAACATATAAACTGCCAAAAAGTATAGTTGTCAATTCCAGGCGAATAAAGCGTGTTGGTCCAGTAACTGTATAGTAAAAGAATTCCTCAACACCGGTAACATTTTCTGGACCATAAAAGGTGTTAGGAGCTGTACTGGTATAGGTTCCCGGAGTTCCGCCACCAGCATCAGGAGCCTCACTTACCTCCATAGTTCGTGTGCCTGTATAGTTACCGTAACCGTAGAGAATTAACACTGTAGAACCCGTTGGTATTGTGGTACCCAAATCGATTTCAATAAATTCTCCAACCTGGTCGAATCGCGTTTTATTGTTATCTGTCCAAAGCATATAATGCGTATTGTCAACACCGTCTCCACCACCAGATGCGTATACCGATTCAACATTGGCATAGTATTCATTTATATCCAATATGCCGTCATTATCATCATCCAGATCACATAGATCTAATACTCCATCACCATCGGTGTCTGGGTTGCCTGATGCAGGATCGCAGGGGATGAAAGTTCTAAAATCTACATCTATTATATTGCCATCTATATTTTGTAAACCTGTAGTGCTTCCTAAAGGTGCGTTTATTGCCCCATCAGGGTCTGCATAACTTGCTCCTATACTGGCATTATCATCTATACCGTCATCATTGGCATCATCGCTAATAAGGGTCAATCCACTTTCTACGGAATCGAGTATCGTATCACCGTCCGAATCATCGTCCAGATAATCTGGTGTACCATCTGTATCCGTGTCTTCCAAGGCTGCAAAGGTACCTCCGAAGTCTGCCGTGGTAGCATCATTGGAATCAAAGATATCGATGACTCCATCACCATCTGCATCGTTATTGGTTACATCTCCATCATTGGTTACATAACCTGCACTTGGCCGTGCTTCTATGGTGTCTGGAATACCATCACCATCACTGTCCAGGTCTATATAGTCTGGAATGGAGTCATCTGTATCAGAATCTACAGGGGTTGTTCCTTTATTTGCTCCGTATTGTGTTTCAAAAGCATCAATAATACCATTTGCACCGCCATCTAGAGATTCTGAAGTGCTGATAGTACCATCATTATTAGTATCTAAGGCTATAAGGGCTGGGGTTGCTCCACTTTCAACTAAATCGCTGATGCCGTCATTATCGCTGTCCAAATCCAAATAGTCTCGAATGCCATCCATGTCGGTGTCACGTGATGATGGACATGAAGATAATGTCAATTCAATATTATCATATCCGGCACCGTATGGCCCAACTAAGGATACATTCATAGTGAATGTGCTAATAGATCCGTTTATCCGCACTGAACCTGCGGCTGATCCATTTGGATCATCCCAAGAACTTTCTGAAGAATAGCCTGATGTACCTGAACCAGCACCTCCATCTTGAACCGTTGTTGTGGTTACAAGAAAATCGGTTGTTCCTGCTAATCGAGTCCAAGTTAAACCGCCTTGTATGGTAATTAAGGCAGAATTCTGTATGGACGAGCTTGAATTTGCTCCTCCTATACGATCAAAGTGAATTACTGGATCATCGACAATTACCGGATTTCCCAATCCGTCTTCAAAGGATACTGTGAAGGATGTACCCCAAGAAAAGATCTTTTGCACTGATGCCATTCCTTGCAAGGGTTCTGACCAAAATCCTGCGCCAGCGGGATTAAAGGAGCCTGTTGTAAAACTTCCTCCTACACCGGTTAAAATAGCAACAACTCCTGTACCGTAATCATAAGAAGCTGTTGTACCTGCCAAGGTCCACGTCCCTGATGTGGTACAGAATTTTTCAATGTAATCCGATATCCCATCATTGTCATCATCCAAATCACATACATCGTATATTCCATCGCCATCAGTGTCATCAACATTGCCATAAATATCTGCTACATCATCTATGATACCGTTAAGGTCATTATCTATTCCATCACAAATTTCAATACAAGTGCTTAAGGAGCTATCTTGAAAGTCATAAGTTCCTGTATTGGTCTCAAGAATGGTATAATTAATAGTCCCACTTCCTGCTGCGGTCTCTACTCCGTCTGCCAAACCGTTAGATCCATAAGGCCCTTGGGCAATAACACCTGACTGTAAAGTAGTAGTTCCGCTGGAATTTTCTATATCACCTCCATCCAGAGTGCCAATTACTCCACCTTCTGATGCATCCGGGCAGCCATCACCATCACTGTCCAGGTCAAAATGATCCGGAATGCTGTCGCTATCGGTATCTAATCCTTCATTACATAAATTGACCACAAAACTGAATCCCTCATTATTAAAATCGCCAGTTGTAGAAACATGAGTGGCGGTAATTTCAATATCTGAAGTTATGGCTCCAGGTGAGATAAAGCTAATGGACCAAGTTGGTGGACTTGCACTTTCAAACTCGGCAGCCTGAACAATGGTTTGTCCATTGGTAAGAAAACTTCCATCTGAAACATCCAACTGGTTATCTGGGTCATTGACCTTCACCATTAATAAGCTAGGTGTCGACCAGCTTAGGCTTATGTTCTGTTCATCGTTATCGTTCTCTAAGTCTGTATTGCCTATAAGGTTAGGACCCCATTGTACTGATCCAATACTGGTTCCTGCTGTTGGATACAATGCAAACGTAGTAGAGTAACTACCATTAGGTGGGCCTGAGTCATCCAATACATAATGTAGGCCAGTGCTTTCCCCATAAATATTAGATGTTGATAAAGCATTGTCCAAGTCTTGAAAGCTAAGGACAAAATCGGCTGTCCCATTGGTATTGCTAAAGTTACCCTGTGTATATTGTGAACCTACTGGTGTATTGATGACCGTGGTAGTTACAGCGCTCACATTGCAGTCCTGTTCAATATTATCCAAAATACCATCGTTGTCATCATCTAGATCACATACATCTGTTACTCCATCACCATCGGTGTCTGGATTTCCAGATCCTGGATCGCAGGGGTTGAATTCCAATTCTATTTGATAATCTTCTACCTCTCCATCACTTGCCGCACCATTATGACTTGGTGTTGCATTAAAAGTGGCATCTGAGGTGTAACGGAAACGTATATAGGAGGTTCCTTGTGAAAAATCTGGACTGGTGGGTGCCGTTCCTGTTACGGTCTCTGATCCGCCAGTTGATACAATGGGTGCTAAGGTCTCCCCTGTATCTGTAAAGTCTCCATCTGCGTTCCAATCTATCCAGGTATGTAGGGTTCCCGCTCCGGTTGTGGTTACAGGTATACTGTAGGCCTGCCCAGAGAAAAATTGGGCAGGAATAGTAGCGCCATCCTCGTCATCACTTCCCTCAGTGTCATCATCACTGGCATCACTATTATCGTCTGTTCCGTCACCAAAACCATCGGTATCGGTATCTGGAGCTGTGGTTCCTAAATAAACCGTTGGAGTGCCAGGTATCTCATGGCTTGCTCCACTACTACCCGATAAAGTACCATAGCTGTCTGGTGCATCGCCGAAGTCTACGGGTGTTGACATGAGAGAGATAGTAACAGCATCTATGGATAAATGTGTACCGCCTGAACTTCCAATATTATTTGCATCTACCTGTATTGTATGTGCAATAAGAGTTGCTGTAAAATCAAAAAAACCATTTTGCCAACCACTGCCCACAGACAAAACATTTCCAGAAGTATAAGTACCTGAAACATTACTTATACTAAAAACAAACTCTCCGTCGGTAAGATTACTCTGAGGTCCCAAATTAGCTTCTTCAAAACTTATTCTATAAGTCTCCCCTATAATCAAATTAGACACATCTACTGACGCAGCTTCATAATACCCAGGTGGCCCCGGATCATCATATAACATCATGAAATTACCTCCATTAGGTGAAGGTGTTGGATCGGTAAATGGAGTCACAAAAGAACTGTTAATGTTTGCAGTATCAACAGGACCGGCACCGGCAACTGAACTCCATCCAATAGGAACAATAAACTCACCCGGACCATTTCCTTCAAAATCTCCATTAGTAATGGTCTGTGCATTTGTAGCCGTAGTAAGCCCTAAAATGAGTATCACAAGAGGAAATAAACGAACTACCAGAGTTCCATAGTTTTTAAACAGTCTCTTTGTTTGGAGATTTATCATAAAACTGTTTTTTTAATAGGAAGCATAATATTATAAGATTATGTTTACTTATTTACTGTATAATGCAGAGTAATATCTCCCACCCGTATGGCACTATCGCCTTCTGTAACAACATCTGTAGCTGTTAGGTGCAATACAATAACCCCTGTATCTCCAGCACCAAGGGTTGTTAATCCTGTATCAGGTATGTTTGCCACGGCCCATGTGCTAATACCACTACCGGAAGTTGTTACTAAAGAGGCTAGTGCTGTTCCACTGGTTTCCAGGTATACATCTGCTGTAAAGTTGGCATCTGTTGTTCCCGCATAATCAATTTCTATGGCAGTAGTTCCCCATGCTTCAAAATCTTCTGGCAGTGTAAACCTTAAAATAATATCATAATCATTAGTACCCACACCATCGGTTTCGGTATTGCTCCAATGGTAAAAGTTCATCCAATTGTTGGCAGATCCTGCATTATCACTGGTTAAGAACCCAATATTATCCGTTCCGTCTGCGTACAAGGCAGCTCCGGCATATTCTGCACTGAATACCTGTTTTGTAACTACTGATGTTGTTGCGTCTATCCAATCCGTTCCAGTAACGGTACTTGAAAGTACCTGTCCTGCGGTTCCTGATTCGTTGTTGCTGTCACGATATTGGTCAGTAACATGGAGCGAACCGTTTAATGTTGTATTACCATTTTTAAGCATGACCAAAGCATTGGAACGATTGGTATTACTATAACCATTACCTATAACAAAAAGGCGATCTGTACCAACTCGATTACTTTTGTCTGTGCTAAGCTCATAGTCACTAAAGAATCCAATTGTTGTTTGTCCGTAACTCAAAGCGTATGTACTATATCCCCGTGCCATACTGTGATCTCCATCTGCTGTAGTCAAACGTCCAATAGCAGAACTGTGGGCACCACCGGTATAAGCATTATCACCCACTGCAAAACTTCTGATTGCTTCGGCGGTAGTACCAATACCCATAGCAATACTGTGTTCTGCCGATGCAGCGGCTCCATAACCTACGGCTATAGAAGCGAGCGCTGAAGAATTATTAAAAAATCCAAGAGCTATACTTCCATCTGATGAAGCTGTGTTTGCACCTCCTAATGCAATACTACCGTCACCAGAAGCTACGTTGGTGGTTCCTGATCCCATGGCAAGACTACCATTACCTGAAGCTATGTGGTAACTTCCTCCTATTGCAAGACTCTCTTCTCCTGAAGCTGTGTTATTATGTCCAGCGGCAAAGGAGTTTAGTCCTGTAGCACCTCTAGTGGTAGATGCCTCAGTTTGAATGGAAAGATCAACTGCACTGGAACCTATGTCTCCAAAATTATCAGGATCACTATTTAAAATTCGATACCCTGTATTGGATCCTTCGGTTATTTTTTCCAGATGTCCTTGAGTTATAATATCAGAAATGCTTTGCTTTCTTAAATCGCCGTCAACATTGGCGGTAACAATACTGTCTGTTGCTTCACCTACAGGTAAGGTACGGATACGCGCTTCACCGCCTACGTCTAATTTTGCGGTTGGTTCGATTCCAATCCCTACATTACCCGTTCCTTTTATACGTACCAATTCTTGAGAAGAAGAACTGCTTGTACCCGAGAAAAAGACATGGTCCGCAGTGCTTGGCACTTGATAGCGCAAGGCTCCACTTCCAATTCCAAAACCATAAAATTGATGATCGTTATCCAAGGTAGTGTTTTGCCAAAGGATGAGTTTCCGGTTGTCTATATTATTTGAAAAATGAAGTTCGGCCTGTGGTTCTACACTTGCGCCCAGTCCAATGTTACCATTATTGGCAAGATGCATGATATTGGTATTAGCATCAGATTTAAACCTTAAAGCTCGTCCTTCTTGAAATTCTATTTCGTATTGGTTGTCAGTAGTTGGATCAAAGCTCCCTATACTGCCATCTCCAGAAAAAATGAGTTTAGTTGGGTCTAACACTCCTTGAACATCAACATCTCCTGCAAAAGTAGCTACCTTTCCAGCCGATAATGTATTTGTACCAACTCCAATGTTTCCTGAGAAAAACATATTGCCGGTATTGAGTGTGTGTCCGGTGGTGGTTCCTTCTGTAAACCATGGTTCACCAGCAGCTGCTATATCAGAAATGCTTTGCTTTCTTAAATCGCCGTCAACATTGGCGGTAACAATACTGTCTGTTGCTTCACCTACAGGTAGGGTTCGGATACGGGCTTGTCCGTTAACATCTAGCTTAACAGCAGGTGTATCAGTACCTATTCCGAGTTTCCCTTCAACAAAACGAGCCCACTCTCCCATATTATCGTCATTCCACGTGCCTGGATGTTGTAAGTTTCTTCCAAATGAGATGAAAGCGTTTGAAAAAACATTACCCGTAAATAACATTGTACCAAAGGAGTTGTTTTGAGAGTCATATTGCAACTTCATTCCGTAGTTGTTGGTGTGGTTCGAGTTGGTGTGTCCAAAAACAAATACGCTGTTTCCCGCAAGTGTACCGTCTAAAGGAGCCGTAGTCCCTAAGGTGACATTACCTCCGTTGATTTCTACTTTTTCTCGAGGTATAGTTGTTCCGATACCCACATTTCCTAAAGAATCAATAACCATGCGTTCTTGGCTACGGGTGTCAAATCTAATATGATCGTCATCGGTACTTTCTTCTACTTGGATTCCGGTATCGAGGTCGTTGTCCCAAAGGCTAAAAGCTGAATTGGCTTGTATGGGTTGCCATGTAGATACTCCGTCCCACACTTTGGTAAGGTTTTCGGCAGTGTCAAACCATATATCGCCTTCTGCAGGTGTGGTAGGTGCTGTGGCATCCACCGTTACGCTATCCGGGTCAATGGTTATCCAACTGGTGGTTTCGGTTTCATATATCTTTGATATGTTTGAGGTGGTGTCAAACCACACATCACCTTCTCTGGGATTTGTTGGTTCAGTAGCCGATTCAGTCACGATATTACCTGTAGTAATTATGGTTCCTTTTTTATCAATGGTGGTAACACGCTGTCCAAATGCTGTTACAGAAAACAAAAGAGCAACAATAAGAGCAAAACCCACAAATACTTGTTTTGTAAACAAGCTTTTAGAAAAGTTTAATCTTTTATACATAATTCTGTTAATTAATTCGTTAATACCAATAATGAACACTTCTTTTAATTCGTATGATTTAAACGAGAAACCTGAGGGCCTCTACTACCTCAAGCGCGTCTTTCGAAAAAGTACGCGCTTTGGGGTTGAGGTGTTTTATTGGATTATTTTACCCATTGGACTTCAAATACGTCATCTAAAAAAATTGTAAAGTCAGTCGTACCAGTTACGGTAACTGTATCTGCAGTTACTGCAAAATCAACTCCATAAATAAGTTTGGCGCCATTTCTATAGACCCAAATTTTTCCTCTTTCAGCTGCAGCAGTTGGGATACCTGTGGCCGTAATTACAATCTGATCTGCAGTTTCATCAGCAGCAACAGCTGTGTCGTCTGCAAATCCAGCCTGAATCAGATCAGTAGCAAGTAATTTGCGCAATTCTCCGGTAGCTTCGTCTCGTACAACAAGAGTCCAGCCTGTATCGGCAGAAGCAGTTGTAACTGTACCGGCATCGTGTCCTGTTTGCGTAGTGGCCGTAGTTGCAGCGGCACCGGATTCAAGTTTTAGACCGTCAAGAGAGAATACTTTTCCTTCTACATCAATATAAGTGTCCTCTAAAAGTTCACCACCTAACTGCCATGTGGTAGTTGTTTTATTTCCTGCTTCTGTAGAAGTAATGGTTGTAATACCGTTATTTGACTGCAGGTATTTTACCGTACCCTTGTTATCAATTAATTTAACAGATACTCCATCGGCATCAGATTGTGCTACATTGTCAGCTCCATCTGTTGTTTGCGCTTGTACAAGTGTAGTACTTAGAAAAAATACGGCTATGATTGATAGCAACAGCCAATTTTTTTTGTATGATAAATGATAATTTTTCGTCATAATTTTTAGTTAAAATAATTGTTTTGATTTTTAGTATTTAGTTTTCTGGTTTTCATAATTTTTAGTTTAAATAATGTTTGTTGTTATATGTTATTGTAATTGAACTATTCTGATTTGATCACCTGCATAGCAGCCTGGAGTGTCTAAGTCAAGTTTTATAGTGTTGGCATCAACAAAATCAATGTCGACCCGAACTCCATTGCGATACGCATCAATCTTATCCAGATCCGCAACCGTTATGGGCTGTGGAACGGTAAAATCTATTTCGCCGTCATTAGCAATGTATTCTTGTACATACCTTGTAAGTTCTAAATCCTCGGAAGTTACTTTTTGGACTACACCTGTAGTGTTGTCAACTACCATAACATCATAGTTTGCTGTCGCTGTTTCTAGCCCTTCAACAGCCAGTGTATTGGTAGCATCTGTGGTAATTGTAGTAGGTTGAATCAAAGTGCCTCCCAATTGAACGGTATTGTTTGCATCAACCGAAAGACCGTTGTTTGCAAGGGCATCGCTTTGGTTCTCCCACATGTTGGTAACACTGTTATAGGTATACACATCGCCTGTGCTTTCGTCTACATAAATATCTCCGCCCGCTGGATTTGCTGGGTCGGTATCAGTGGGTTCGCCCGTTCCAACAGTAATTTTAGCCTCGGGCTGACGAATCCATTCCATACCGTTGTAGGTATAAATATCTCCCGTAGTCTCGTCCACATATACATCTCCAGCCTCTGGTGTGTCTGTTGGTTCTGTTGCTGTTGGAGCGCCTGTGCCTGTGTAAATTCCTAATTCCGCTGCAGATAGGTAGGCCAAGCCGTCTGAACCTTCTACAATAATGTTGTCTGCATCTGTACTGACCACATCGCTTTGGTTCTCCCACATGTTGGTAACACTGTTATAGGTATACACATCGCCTGTGCTTTCGTCTACATAAATATCTCCGCCCGCTGGATTTGCTGGGTCGGTATCAGTGGGTTCGCCCGTTCCAACAGTAATTTTAGCCTCGGGCTGACGAATCCATTCCATACCGTTGTAGGTATAAATATCTCCCGTAGTCTCGTCCACATATACATCTCCAGCCTCTGGTGTGTCTGTTGGTTCTGTTGCTGTTGGAGCGCCTGTGCCTGTGTAAATTCCTAATTCCGCTGCAGATAGGTAGGCCAAGCCGTCTGAACCTTCTACAATAATGTTGTCTGCATCTGTACTGACCACATCGCTTTGGTTCTCCCAGGTATCGCCCTCTCCGTCATTATCTGTATCCACATAGGTATACACATCGCCTGTGCTTTCATCTATATAGACGTCTCCTACATCGGGACTTGCTGGATTGGTAGCATTAGGCTCACCTATACCTGAGCTTAGTCCTGAGTTTCCTGCTATAACTTCTCCAGCGCCCAAAGTACGCACCCATTTTGTTCCGTCGTTATAGTAAAATCCCGGAACTACGGCGGTGCTTCCTGATCCAGCAGTAATCGTGTTGTACACAATCATTCCAGCTACATGGCTGCTTAAAGGAGCTACTGAGTCTGTTCCAGTCAATTCTATTCGTGGGATTAGCACCCCTTTGTTGGGAGCGCTGATCTCGAGCTGAGCATCAGGATCTGGTTCGGTGATCCCAATCCCAGTCTGTGAATATCCTAAAGTAGTCATTAAAAGCAATGCCAATCCTACGACAATTGCTTTTCCATTTCTGTGTATTAAATTTAGTATCATTGATCTGTGATTTTAACTATTCATTGGTTATGATAAATTCGCTTCGTCGGTTTAGTCTATGGAATTCTTCCGAGCAATCTGCATCATCGTGACAATCGTTGGTGAGTTGTGACTCTCCAAAACCTTGCCTTGAAAGTCGGTTTGCTGAAATTCCTTTATTTATTAAATAATTGTGCGATTTTGAAGCTCGTTGATTAGACAACCATATGTTATATTTATTGGATGCTCGGGAATCCGTGTGAGACCGAATTTCTATTTTAACAGTAGGTGACTCTTTTAAAAACACCACCAAACTGTCCAAAACAACCTTGGCTTCATCTGTTATAGCAGAGCTATTTAGGTCATAATAAATTTTAAATTCTTGCTTTCCTAGAGGCAATATTAGCGTGTCTTGTGTTTCTTCAGATACAATGTCTGCGGTAAAGGGCAAATAAACTTTGCTTTTGGCTTTGGCTACAATATGAAAAATTTGAGGAGCACAAGGATGCTTGTTTACTTGAAAGTTTCCAAGTGAATCGGTCTGAATTTCTTCCAACGGTTCGTTTCCACTGTAAGTAGTAACCGTTGCAAAAGGAATGGGTTTACGGGTTTCTATATCCACGACTTGTCCTTGTATCTTGTCAGAACATTTGTTGGGATTTAGATCCCCTTCTATCAAAAATATTTGGTCACCATCAGAAACTCTGTTAGAGGCTATCAATGCGATTTTTTTCGAAGGGTGTTGTAAAAATGCGAAATCATCCGCAGAAGAATTGATGGGAGTTCCCAAATTAACGGGGTCTGAAAATCCGTTGGGACTGATTACTGAATAAAAAATATCGATTCCCCCTAAATTGGTGTGAGCATTGGAAGAAAAATAAAGAGTGTCATTGATTACCGTTGGAAACCCTTCGTTAAAAGGAGTATTAATTTTGGGCCCCAAATTCTCAGGAGTTCCAAAAGATCCCTCTGCAGATCGAGCCATCCGGTATAAGTCCATTTCTCCTTCGCCTCCAGGACGGTCGGAAGCAAAATACATCCAATCCTCATTGGGGGATAAGGTTGGGTGACCGGAAGAAAACAATCTATTTGAGTTGAAAGGAAGTTCAGTAATATTGGTCCAAGTGTTATTTTCTAATGATGCTTGAAATAATTTATACTGGTTGGTTTTTTTGGCTTTTTTGTGTTGATTATTTGTTGTTGAAACATTGCTAGAAAAATAAAGGGTTTTTCCATCTCGCGTCATGACAGCTTCCCCTATGTTGAATTGGGTGTCAAAATTCATTTCAAAAGGTTCTAAAGCGGAAGCACTTAAACTATCGCCCTCTAAGATTTTAAAGCTGTATATATTCGTAACGGCTTTGTCATCTCCATAACTTGCAGACTCGGTAAATTTTGTAGTCAAAACCTCATTCGATCCAGGCACAAAACCACTCGCATATAAGATATCTGAATTTGAGTTGGTGAGTTTGGTAATTTTTATATCTTTTAATTGTGGCACCTTGTCTTTGACATTGGTCGGAAACTGCTTTTTTGCGGTCAAATTATACCGTTCGGTCCAAAAGTCGGACAGTTCATAGTGTTCTAAAAACTTTAGAGCATTTGAAAATCGGTGAATTTCATGCTCCAAAAATATTTCTGGCTTTTCATCTGCAGCTTTTGTATACCAATCCACAGCCTTTTTGTATAATGAGCGTCCATAATATAAATTAGCTATTTTAAGGTACGTTTCTGGACCTTTGTGCTTTTTGTTGGTTACTAAGAATTCGTAACCCGATACAGCTTGTTCAAAACTGTATTGATCCACCCGTTTATCGAGCTGACGTTCAGAGTACCATCCTTGAGCGCTCGCTGATGCGATTCCCAAAACAAATCCCAAACTTATTGTCAAAATTCTATTTATTAACATATGTTTTCTCTTTTAAAAGAATCGGCTTTTTCTAATTCCTGATTGATTTCTTAAGAAATCAAATCGTATAAAAACTTCGTGTGACCCACTACCTCGCAATTCGTGAAAACTATGATCGTAGGCATAGCCAATCAAGAAATTGTTTGTGATCTGAAATCCCGCCAATCCGCTTATAGCGGCATCCCACCGATAGGCAGCGCCTAGGGAGAAGGTTTCGTTGAATAGAAAATTGGCGGACAGATCTACTGCTAAGGGGGCGCCTTGAGCAGCTTTGACCAATAAAGTAGGCTTGAATTTGGTTGTACCCCAATCTAGGACAGTCCCAGCAATACCATAGAAATGTGGTTTTTCTTTTGCAGCAGAGGCGACTCTGCCATTTTCTTTATAGTGTCGTACTTCCAATAGGGCGGGGACCGATACTCCAAAATAACTGCGATCGGAAAATACAAAGATCCCAGCCCCCAAATTGGGAGAAAAAAGGTTGATGACGTCTTCCAAAATCGATGCATCCAATTGCAATTGGTACTCGGGATTTAATTTGGAAAAATCTACGTCCAAAAAATTGGCGCTTGCATTGATCCCAAAAGCCAAAGAAGAGTTTCTTGACAAGCGAATTCGATAGGAGAAATTAGCCGCAATGCTAGACTCTTTAGAAGGTCCCAATTGATCATTAACTATATTGAGGCCCAATCCTAAATTTTTGATGTCATTAAAATAGTCGAGTGTAAGGAACTGTGTTTCGGGCGCTCCGTCAATTCCAACCCATTGAGAGCGATGTCCCAAAGTGGCGTTTAAATACCCTCTTGACCCTGTATAAGCTGGGTTGAAAACAGAAGTATTGTACATATATTGAGTATATTGAGCGTTCTGCTGTGCGAATCCGAAATGTCCCATGCTCCAAACAATCAATCCTAAAAAAAGACTGCGCCAATAATTCTTTATCTCAATATTCTTCATTTCACTTCCTTTGTTAGTGCTGTATGTATAAATATCCTGTAAGCGTTTGCTCCCTTCCGTTAGTATCTTTGTAATTGATTAAGTAGTAATATGTTCCTGTGGGAAGTCGATTGCCCTTAGAAATAGTCCCTCGTCCTTCAGAAAACCCTTCGAAGTATTTATCGTTCTTACCGTACGATGTTTGTTCGTATAAAAGGATATCCCAACGATTGAAAATTTTCACAGTAACATCAATTTGCGAATCCAGTCCTGAAATATAAAAACGGTCGTTTACTCCATCTCCATTGGGTGTAATGAGATTGAAAATTTCAATACCGCTGCTATTGTTGGATGTTGCTAGAGTGAATATGCCATATTCTGTTGGAGTCACTGCCGTTACTGTTTTGGCAGCAGCATCTACTACGATGTTGGATGCAGTGGTTTTTTGATCAACCCAACGACTGCCGTTCCAATGGGCAATGGTCAAATCTGAGGGGGTTGCTATCAAACTCTGAGGAGTTGTGTCTGCATCCCAACTAAGGGTAACACTCACAGGTGAATTTCCAGCAACACGTTCAATGTTCCAATATTCCTGATCATTGATTACAGTAAGTGTTTCGTCTTTGCTTGCGTGCGGATATTGACCGTTGGAATTGGCAAAAAAGTATTGTCCTACAAACTCATCCGTAATAGCGCTGGGCGCAGAAATGGAAGCGGGTCGGTATTGATACAAACTGCCGTTGTCATCGCCAATAGGAAACGTAAAGGCAGTGTTGCCAATTTTTTTGACTGGTCCATCAACATAACTGTCGTCGGAAGTCATGGAGGTTGTTGCCAATGGATTGAAGGTAAGCGTACCAAATGTGGCATCGTCAGCTCCTACAATTCCGTCCAAGAACTCCGCATTGTTGTTTACTAATATATCAGCATCCAACTCAACGGCATCATCGGTCGAGGTATTGTTGTCTATTTGAAGGTCGTAAACGTGTGTTTCGCCTGTTCCAGAAACGATTTGTTGTTCGTTTCCTTTAAAGCGCATCATACTTACGCTGTTGGAAGGGTCGTGGGCAAGGAGTTTATTGTTTGTAAAATCACTATACAACCACAAATCGCCATTTTGAAGATAGGTGTGCGGACCTGCTTCAATGAAAAAATCATCCATGACACTCATGATGCCAAGATTGTTGTATGCTATGTTGGAATGATTGACCTGTTGACCAAACACAAAGGTGGTAGTTAACAAAAAACCGCACAGTGTTGAGGAAACTTTTTGCATTCTTATGAATTTAATCACTCTGTTGACATTCTTCTCCATGTTTATCTATCCTTTAAATGATTTAGATAATCCCTCCTACTCAAAATCTGATGTCTTTACAATTCAACTGATTTTTAATGGCTTCAACTGATTTTTCTTCCAGTGAGTGGTACAAATATGCCTATATAAGGCACCCTAGGAGTAGTGCAATATGGAGCATCGATAAAAATGCGGGTATTTAAATAATTATATTTGTTAAAATTGGGGGGGAAGAAAATTTGGTGTTGTAAGTTTTTACTTATTCAGCTGTAAGGTTAAACTTTCTAAATACGTTAAAAACTCAACAAATACAATGGTTTTGTAAAAACCTTTTGGAATTAGGCGTTTTTAGAGAGGATAACAAGAATTCTTGTTATTATGTGTTTTGGATCCATCGAACGCATTGCCGATTCGTAGCCTTTTGGGATGTGTGATCCGTAGACCGAAGTAGGTAGTTTGGGATACAAAGTTCTGTCGGCTGTAAGGGCAAAAGATGCGGGCTGTCCAAAAGGCGCAAATCCAGCAAAAGGATGGGTTTGTCCCCAAAGCGTAACCACTGGAATGTTGAAATTAGTCGCCAAATGCGCATTGGCAGAATCCATAGACAACATCA
>Ga0213861_10002184_pt1 | contig 17013 bp, 16 predicted proteins | sample PICome_4_FD_160110 | JGI IMG/M metagenome (GOLD analysis project Ga0213861, IMG submission 160110) | Coastal seawater microbial communities near Pivers Island, North Carolina, United States - PICO131 | ecosystem: Environmental > Aquatic > Marine > Coastal | place: USA: North Carolina... | reverse complement strand
TGGGGCTTTTAACATCTCGAATAGTTCAAAGGAATAAAAGAATAGTAAAAAGAGAAAGCTCCGAAGATGAAAGCCGACAAGCATTTGGTTGTGATTATCAATACTCGTTCCCAGTATAATTGTTTAAAATTATCGAGAATAATTATACCACTGAATATACCAACTACTGAACCACCCAAATGTGCAACATGAGACGTGTTTGAATCGTTGAACGTTGAAGCCATAATTTCAATACAAAGGAAGCCAGACAATATGAAGATTCTTTCCCAACGTTTAACATAAGAATCCTTAATATCGTCCCAGTTTAGTATTAGATGTGCAACGTGGATTCCGAATAGCGAGTAAACTCCGGCAGAAGCACCTAGAACACGAGTATAAGGATTAAACAGAAAACAAAATATGGATCCACCTACCACACCAGAATTGTAGAGAATGAACGTTTTGAGACTTCCAAACATCAGTTCGATCGGAGTGCCAAAGATTAGTTGTAGAAACACATTTCCGGCCAAATGAGCGATACCCGCATGACATAATTGATATGAGAACATCATGTAAATATTTTTGCGGTTGTCTTTGCACTCCTCTGTAAAGACGCTGTAGAATAGTTCATTCGGGCATGCGGGGTAGGTTGTTAGTTTATCTTCTTTGTTTCTCTGAACAATAAAATACGTGAAGATACCTGACTGTAGTAAAGAAACGAGGATCATGAAGTATGGAACTTTAAAGCGAATCGTTTCGTTTGCTTCGATACAATTCGCACTGGATAAAATATGAAATTTTTTATTGATTTTAGTATTCGATAATTCAAAAACATCATTTTTTTGATGTTTTTCAAGATTTGAAATTTTGTATGTATCATTTTCGGCATCATATTCTTCTATTATGCCAAAAACGTTTTTCTTCACAAAAAATGAATCTGTATTAGAGACTTCTTCATTATTGATATAAAGTTTCAGACCTTCATTGTTGATAATTTTTACACTTGATCCGATAAGAAAAGACATTGTTACTGAACTTGTAAAATGTTATATCTTTATATGTCTTTAAATCAAACAAAAGTTAGGTGAAATCCATTCGTAAGATATACCCTCAATTCCTCTAAGTTTATCGTATGATATGCTTATATCAACTTCGTCATCAACGTTAAGGTAAAACGAATGATCTTCTATCAATATTTCATATGTATCGTCAGATTTGTAAATTTTAATGAGATCATCAATCTTTCTACTAACAATTGGGATTGAAACTCTCAGATTATCACTTTCTATACGAGCGCATCCATCGCATATATATAACAATCTACCTTTTAAACTAATATTCTCTTTACGAATCAAATCAATCACATCAAGCTTTGAATATAATAGCTTTTCTTTCAATTTAGATTTATTCAGGTTCAAAATATCTTCTAATTCTAAATTGATTTTAGGTTTTTTCTCCAAAATATTGAACAGCGCACGATGGACAATTTGATCCGCAAATCGACGCAAAGGTGACGTAAAATGTGTATATAGTTCAACATTTAAACCCTTATGATTGTTACTCTCACCTTCATGATAATGATAATAATTAACGGAACCATCATCAAAAGTCTTTCTAATCAAAGCATCTCCATTCAGCTTGTCAACGAGATATTCTGCAACATAAGAGTTTGCATGAACCATCAGTTTCTCAACAATTTCGTGAGAATCTACTACAACTTCACCGAAAATATCTTCGTAAGCTTTGACAAGTTTCACGAAATCAGCTGTATTCAAAGCGTTTTCATATGTATAGTTTTTATCAACTTTGATTATGGAACGAACAAGTCTTGTATTCTTTGCTTTTGAAAAGACAACAGAGAGAACATATCTTTCAGTCTTTTCGTTTAGAGAAGCACATTCAATTAGTTTGTCTGGAAGAAGATGAAGCGCATCCGTATTTCCATAAAACGAAGTGACTGTTTTTTTCACATATCCCTGTAGATCACCATCGATGAGTTTGGTCGGTGTTGAAATGTGAATCGCCAACTCTCCTGATTTTATGGAAACAGCGTCGTCAACATCCTTGCATCCTTGTGGATCTATAGAAAATGTCCGGTGCTTTCTCCAATCTTCATCATGAATTTCCCTAGATATATATTCATAATCGCGAAACTTCTTGAAAAGCTTGTTCCTCGTTCTTGGAATGTTTTTGAACATCAAAACACGCTCATATTGTTCCATGTCATCAACGTCACAAATCTTCTCGACTAAACTAGCGTTCAAGTTGTTGTCGAATTCAACAGTAACATATGCATCTTTATTCGATATCAATTTAGAAGCGACTTTCATTTTTGGAAACCGATTATCACATGGTCTAAATTGATATTTCTTCAGGCCCTTATTCGTTTTACCATACGTGATTTTTGAGGATAACATTAACTTTCCGGGAATCAATGTAAAATCTTTATCATACAATCCACCAATTACACAGGATTCCTCAATTATTCCCTTAAAACATGCACTGTTCTTAATGTATGAAGGAAGGTCGATCGTTTCATCATGTGTAAGATTGAACTTATCTTTTAGTATTACCGATTGATTCGGCGCAAAACTATTGTCGTCTTTACAAATGACCAAATATATGCTAACATTGTCAAGAATCCAAACATATTTTCGTTGATCCGTTATATCTAAAACGAATGCCATCTTACAATGTGTATAGTATATATATTATATTGTGATCCAAGTGTGATTCAGGTTTGAGACGTTTCGAAAGTCATTTTACATTTTTTCATGTATATTATGAAAAATGGTTAAAAATATGGCTTGAAAATTCAATTGTGTAACATAAAACGTCAAACATGTTTGACCCCAATGTTTTTGGAGAGCGCATTTTGCATTTCGAGACTGGTGAGCGTTGCTACGCTAACGCTGTCCCGGATATCAACAATACATGCCGTGTGCACCTTTACAAGTTACACGAGAGCGAAGATGACATTGACAATGATGGAGTTTGCATGAAGGTGCGAACGCATAATGATGAGTTTGCGTACATGAGCACTGTTCCTATCGTTTCCATTGGAAACGTTGATGAGTATTATGCAGGAACCGGATCGTCTTGTGATTTTAACGCAAATGGACGCATCATTAACATTCCTATCAATTAAATCTAACGATTTTTCCACCGGTTTTGGTGGTTTTTTTACTAATTTTTCAAATGAGAATACCATTCAGGTCGTTCTTTTCAACATGAACTTTTTTCTATAAATTAAGCATTTATAGCACGTGTAACAAGACCGTCTTCATCGTAAAAGATTCGAATCCGATATCTACGGCGATCACGAGTAACACGTGAACCATCAGGGAGTAAAATAATATCGTATTTTTTTCCTTTTGAGCTGAATTTTTTTAAACGCTCATATATTTTATCAGCCGGTTGTCCTTTCGCACCTCTTAAAACTGACATAAGAGATTTATCATCTTCATCATCATCTTCATCATCATCTTCATCATCACTATCGTAATCATTTAAATATTTAACAAAAATCAATATAAACGAGACTACACTCATTAATGTAAGAATTGCTATTATAACAACAATTGTTCTGTTTTCTGGATTGAATATATATTTACTTATAGACGACATTTACAATATACATATATTTTTTTTGGTTGACGGTTTGTATTTAACAAAGATTTATAAGTAAATTCCAAAAATTTAAATTGAAACATTTCAAAGTCAAGAAACTTACAGACTTTTCAAGTAATCCAGATCTATCTCTTCAACTGTTTTATTTTTCATTGGAAAAAACGTTGGTTTTCCCTTACCTTGCTTCTTCATAATGTACATACCACGTGTGCCGTTACGAATAGACCAAGTTTCATCGAATTCCTTGACAATTTTGCTTGAGGTTTCCTCAAGTTTCTGTCGAATTTCTTCTGAGGTTGTTGGTTCTTTGTCAAAATTTACAGTTTTTCCGTCTGACGACACATAGTAACCATACTTGGACACCTTTATTTCGTAGGTTCCAAGTTTTTTGGGAAACTTCATAAGATTTAAAGCGTCTTTTGTCGTCAAACCTTTTGTCATTTTTGTTGGGATCGACTGAAATTTTGTTTCGCCATTTGAATCTCTTCGAAGACACAATCCATAGCGAGTCTTCACAAGACCTATTTTTACCTGGCTTTCATCGTGGAATAATTTGATATAATTGACCGAATCATTCTTTTCGATTTTTATAGAACTTGTTTCATGAGTCATGTTTGTGTGGAAGTCTTTGATGACTTTTTCCCAATCCAAGTCTCCATCTGCCACCAAATCAAGATTCTCTTCCAAATCTGCTGTTAATTTTGACGATGTTGTTTGTTTTAGATTCGACTCGAAAAAGTCTGTAACTTTCTTACCGAGTTCTGTCAAAATCAAACAGTTTTTCTGACCTCCTTTTTTCTGTATTGTTTTTGAAGAAGAAACCTGTGAGTCTTGTAACACAATTTTGCGATTCTCTATGATTTTTGTTTCATTTGTTTCAATTGACACATACATCCGATCCTGCAGTTTGTCTAAAATTGAAGCATATGTTGAAGGTCTTCCAATACCCTCCACCTCCATCATTTTTACCGCTGTCGACAGATTATAAGGAGGCTTCGTATCTTTGACGTATTCCTCAATAGAAACTTCCTTAAAGTCTAAGTCATCGTTGATAGGTGCATTGAATTTTTTATCGTTGTAAATCGAATTTGACAATATTTTGAATCCGTCGAAGGTTGTGTGTTTCGTCGAAATTTCCCATAAATCATCATTGGTTTTGAGTCTCGTAATTTCTTCATCGAATTTATGAGGAGACATTTGTGAAGCTAGAGTTCGATTGACTATCAAATTGTATAGCTTTAGGAGCGGGGCCGAGCTTGGAACCCTAGATAGATTCGTTGGACGAATGGCTTCGTGTGCGTTCTGTGACTTACCTTTATTTGAAAATTGGCGAGTTTTTGAATAATTTTCTCCATATTTTTCAGAGATGTGACTTTTTGCTTGACTTAGAAAAGAATTTGATAAGAATACGCTATCCGTTCTCATGTAAGTAATGAGACCTTGTTCGTAGAGTTTCTGTGCGATTGACATTGTGTTTTTTGGAGTCATTCCTAATGTATTATAGGCTGATTGCTGAAGCGATGATGTCGAAAAGGGAGGTGGTGGATTTTCTTGCCTTTCTTTTGTTTCTCTTGAAATCACTTTGAACTTATGGATAGTTTTCAGCCATTTCTCAAGATTCTTCTCTGTAAAGTTGCTCTTCAATGTTGCTGTAAAATTATCAATATCTGCTAAAATCTTTAAGGATTTTCCAAGATCTTCATCTTGCATTTTTTGCCGCTTGTAAATCTCTAATAAAGCAGGTGACTGAACTCTTCCTGCAGACAGTCCGAATGTTCCTATGAATTTTGATACGATTGGAGAAATAGTAAAACCATAAACCAAATCAAGAACGGCCCTGGCTTTTTGTGCATTCACGATATTCATATCAATTTTGCTAGGGTTTTCTATAGCCTTTTTCAATGCCTTCTCTGTAATTTCATTGAATATTATTCGGTCTGTTTTAGATGGATCAAGATTGAGAATCTCACAAATGTTCAATCCGATCATTTCTCCCTCGCGGTCGTTATCGGACGCAATGATGATTTTATCGTATTTCTTTGCCTTTTCCTTGAGATTTTTTATGACTTTTGATTTGTCTCTAATTGTGATGTACTCCGGCTTTAAAACAGAGACGTCGAACCACTTCAACGTGGGAGAAAGCGTTTTCAAGTGGCCTAAGGATGCGGTTACATCACAGCCTGTTAATTTCTTGATTTTATCGATTTTCCCCTTCGATTCGACGACCAAAAGAGTCTTCATTTTTAGATATATAGATCTTTATCTTTATATGAATTTAGAAACTGTAGAGATTTTTATATACATCATATATAATGGATCTCGAACGTTGCCGAGAGCTCAACACAAAACCCATCAATGAAAATGGAAATTTTATTTCAGTCCTTATAAAACGAGATTACAGATTCAAGAACAATTGGTGTTTTTACAATGCGATCCAATTGGCGAAAAAATACAACAAACCTATCGCTGTGTTTGTATTTGTTCCAAATACTTTAAGAGATGGAAAGCATCCTTCGAAATACGCTCCGTTTTTCCCTAATCAAAGGCATCACCATCTCTTTAAAAATGTCATTACAAATTTTGCCGGTGAACTTGCGAAATCCAACATTTCCATACAAGTTCTTCGTGGTTCTTCCCCTCATGATGCAATGAAAAATGTTTTGAAAGATTCTGTAGTGCTCCTTACAGATTTCAAACCAATCAAGAATTTCAAAGCAATCGATAATGATTTGATGAAAAATTCAACTGTTAAGATGATTCAAACTGATGCACATAATGTCATTCCGGCTTGGGTTGTGTCGGACAAGCCAGAGTATTCCGCGCATACGTTTAGACTGAAGGCTCAAAAACTACAAACGCAGTATTTAACAAAGATTCCAAATTACACCAATTTTAGACAAAAATTTGCGATGAAGTCTGTTTTGAATTTGAGCGAACGATATTTCGACTTACATAAGGACGTTTCTATAATAGACCTCAAAATGACTTATGTAGAAGGATATGGCAAATTCAAACTATTTGCGGAAAAAAAGTTGAAAGCCTATTCTGAGAGTCGGAACGATCCGACGAATGATGTACTTTCAAAGATGTCTACTTACGTGAATTGGGGTGTGCTGAGTGCTCAAGATCTCATATATAAGGTGAACAAGCTTCGCAAGAATGACAATGTCAAAATTTATATGGATGAATTATGGATTCGACGTGAAGTTTCTGACAATTTTGTGAATTTCAAGAAGGATTATGAGAAGACAAGTAGTGGTTGGAATTGGATGCAAGAGTTGATGAAGAAAGAGAAGTATACTACACGTTATTCTTTACAAGAGCTTGAAGATGCCAAAACAGATGATGATCTTTGGAATTCATCGATGTGTGAATGGAAAAATACCGGAATCATGCACGGATATATGCGTATGTTTTGGTGTAAACAAATCGGCGTGTGGAATGCGTCAAAACAAAGGGCAATGGACATATCAAATTATCTCAATGACAAGTACTCTCTTGATGGTTTCGACAGTGGAGGGTATACAGGGGTTGCGTGGTGTCTTTTGGGAGTTCACGATAGACCGTTTTATGGGCGTTTGCGCCCGATGACATTGAACTCGCAAAGAAAACAGTTAAAGTCGTATACAGAGAAGCACAAGTGTTGAAAAAATATATGTGTATAATGTAATGAATAATTGTTATACTTATGAAACTTTGAATTATAAGCAAGGATTATTTGATGAATCCGTAGATGTAACTTATATCATAACAATGGAAGATTCAATAGAAAGACATGCCCATATACGTAATGAGTTAAAGAAACATCAGCCTACATCACAAGTCATAATCGTTTATAACAAAGGATATAAGAAATGTGCTAAAAGTTATCATTGTGGAGAAGTCGATATAAGCTATAAGGATCTGACTCACGCAGTGATGCATATTTTTGATATTTCCAAAGACATGCGTAACATCTTAATATTAGAAGATGATTTCATTTTTAATCATGATATAGCAAAAAAAGATATAGATGATGTGACTGATTTCCTAGGAAAGAATAAACCCGATTTGTATTCTCTAGGTTCGGTTCAATTTATTGTAAATCCGGTATCGCTAACTCATAGGAAATTATTAGCGAAGTTGGGAACACATGCCATGATATATTCGAAAAATGGTAGAGAGAACTTGAGAAAGAGATTCAGAAATTGTTCAAATATTTCACATGATATTGATATATTAACGTCTTATCCAAGTGAATGCTATGGATACCATAAAAATGTTTATGCGCAAATCTTTTCAGAAACAGAGAACAGGAGCAATTGGGGAAAGGGTCTAAATTATGTTCCGATCTTTATAATTAAAGCATATATAGGTTTCGTTATTGTAATATCGTCTTTGTTCGGACTTGATAAAGAAGAAAACATCCATAAAAAATATGATAATTTAAACAAGTCTCTGCTTTTACTGAATATAATCGTTCTCATATTTATCACATATCTCGTTGTAAAAATCATCAAAAGACTGAAAGTAATAAGATAGTAAATCTTTCAGTTAAGTTTGGTATTGCTTGAAAATTGCCAGACAAACGTTTACATACAGCTTCTGTCTATCTTGAAAAAGTAGAGTAAGAAAACAATCGTGACAACGATGATTGCGGTACAGGATTTCTTGTAGATAGACAGTGCTATGAGTATAACGTAGAAGAATAAAAAAGAAGTTACAAAGAATTGTCCGAGCTCAAAACACATGCGATATAATCTTTTTATTGCGATTGTTCCTGGATATGAAACAAAAATGACATTTGGCTCTATGTTTGATTTGTTTCTTTCAAATGGAGAAACGTTATGAAATATTTCATATTCTGTATCTATAGATATGAAATCAAAGTGTCTACATGATTTGTTTGCATTTCTTTGATCGTCTTTACAAGTTTGTGACAAAGTATACTTGTAAAATGGTTTCAAATATTTTACATAACCCATATACATTCCAGAGTTGAGAATAACATTGTTTTTACAAGGTGTGAAGACCTTGGACTGCATTTTTAATGAGATTCCCTGGTTCTCTAAATCCTTGGAAAATAACAATTTAGCATTCTTCTCTTGAAACTTTTGAATAGCGTTGGAAGGATGTCTCACAATATTACTGTCAAATCCATCTAAGAAGATGATGATTTTGTTATCATCCATTGATTGTATATGTTCATACATCAATTCGTATTTCATTCTGAACCCTGTCCACTTTTTACCCATACCTAGAACTGTTACTGGGATTTTTAACTCGTTGTTGATCAATTCGTCCAATTTGCCTTCGTTATGAGTGGCGACGGTCACGATTTCATACATGATATGCTATTGTATTATATATAGTAAATATTTTTACATACAGCTTCTGTCTATCTTGGAAAAATAGTTTAAGAAAACAATCGTGACAACGATTATTGCGGTATAGGATTTCATATAAACGCACAGTGCCATGAGAATTAAGAAACGTAAAAACATCTTTTTCAGCTTGAATTGACCGTATTCATATAATGCACGAATGCTTTTATATATTGAAGGGACTGCACCAGGATATGATACAAATACTGCATTTGGATTCAACTTTTGATTCGGCAGGAAGAGAAGTTGGTTGTTTTGAAATATTTCAGATGTTGTATCAATAGATATAAAATCAAAGTGTTTGCATGACTGATTCGCTGTTCTTTGATCATCTTTACAAGTTTGCGACAAATTGTACTTGTAAAATGGTTTCAAATATTTTACATATCCCATATACATTCCAGCGTTAAGAGTAATGTTGTCTTTACAAGTTCCGAATGTATGCACATCTGTGATGTTATCCTTGGAGAATAACAATTTGTAGTTCTTTTCTTTAAACTTTTGAATTGCGTTAGAAGGATGTCTCACAATATTACTGTCAAATCCATCTAAATAGATTATGATTTTGTTATCATCCATTGATTGTATATGTTCATATATCAATTCGGATTTCATTCTGAATCCTGTCCACTTTTTACCCATACCTAGAACTGTTACTGGGATATTTAACTTGTTGTTGATCAATTCGTCCAATTTGCCTTCTTTATGAGTGGCGACGGTTACAATTTCGTACATGATGTATTATTATTGTATATATATAGTAGATATTTTTACATACAGCTTCTGTCTATCTTTGAAAAATAGTTTAAGAAACCAATCGTGATAACGATGATTGCGGTATAACAGTTCTTGTAAATAGACAGTGCCATGAGAATTAAGAAAAGTAAAAACATCTTTTTCAGCTCGAATTGACCGTATTCATATAATGCACGAACACCCCTATTTATTGAAGGGACTGCACCAGGATATGATACAAAAATGGCTGTCGATTCTTCTTTTTTAAATTTAACGTTGGCTTCAAAAATATTTTTAAGTATGTCAGACTCTGTATCAATAGATATAAAGTCAAAGCGTTTACATGACTGATTCGCTGTTCGTTGATCATCTTTACAAGTCTGAGATAAGTTATATCTGTAGAATGGTTTCAAGTATTTAACGTAGCCAATGTACATTCCAGAATTAATGCTCTGGTTGTCTCTACAATTTGTAAAATATCGTTTTACTAACTCTTTTTTCTTGTCATTTTCCGATGAAAATAACAATTTGTAGTTCTTCTCTTTAAACTTTTGAATCGCGTTGGAAGGATCTCCCACAATATTACTGTCAAATCCATCTAAGAAAATGATGATTTTGTTATCATCCATTGATTGTATATGTTCATACATCAATTCGTATTTCATTCTGAATCCTGTCCACTTTTTACCCATACCTAGAACTGTTACTGGGATGTTTAACTCGTTGTTGATCAATTCGTCCAATTTGCCTTGGTTGTGTGTGGCTACAGTCACGACTTCATACATGATGTGTTATTGTATTATACATAGTACATATTTTAAATCAAAACGTTCATTCGAATGTGATTGACAAAACAGAAAATTTTAAAATCTTAGAGTATTTTGTTGATAAACCCAATATTAACAATAAACATACATACGATAAAATTAAACGTTCCAGTTCCAAAATATCTGGATTTGTTTATATACTTTTTGTTCGGACACAATCCATTCAACACACTTAAAGTATCTGTTTTCCGAGTGTTAGAATTTTTTTCTTGACAATCCAATTGAATAAAAGACAAATATGTCAGGAATATTAGACAAAATGAAAATAAAGCTTTCGTCTTCACCTTGATTTTCAACACAAGTATTACGGCAATTAGAGCAATAATCTTCACTGAGTCTGATATATGGTCGTAATAATCTCCAAAATCTGTCACCATATTGTTTGATCTCGCAAAATTACCGTCTAAACAATCTAAAAAGTATCCAAAGAAAAAAAGGATTCCCCCAATCATGTAAAATCCATTGAATATTTTGTATACAGCATACAAAGAAACTATAAGCGACAACGATGTTATGACATTTGGTGACATGTATGGAATATGCTTTATTGCTTGTCCAACGTGATATGATATGTCTATCAAAATATTATCTATCGGATTTTCCATAGACCGATCTATTTTCCTTCCATCCATGATTCGATTTTGCGTATACTTATTATAAACGGAGAAAATCTTTTTTCATACATTCTGATATTCTGAAAAATTTGTATATGTGTATCTGAAAAATTATATATGTATAATTATAGATGGCTAAAGCAAAAATACCGAAAATATTGAAGAGTGACAAACGTATTTATATTCTGGCTGCTGTATGTGTAATTGTGGTTGCATCCGTTGTGTTTGGAAGGGGACAGGTTTCTCGTGAGAATCTTGTTTCAGAATGTGCTGGGACTCTCGTGGACCTATGTGGCACGACTTCGGAGGGTGGTGTCAGAGGTCAAGATTCTTGCAGCAATTCCTATAAAAATAATCCAGAAAAGGGTGGAGCTTATCAATGCGATTGGCGTAGTAATAAATGCAAGTTCATATCGGGTGTAAAAGGAGACAGTGGTGGCTTGAAATGCACGATGCCATCGGAACCTTCTAAGGAAGATCCATCATCATCTTCGTCGGATAATGACGGGTCTGATTCTCAAGATAACACAATGCTAATCGTTAGTATTTTAGTTGGTTCCGTGATATTACTGGGTGGTGGATACTGGGTGTCCACGCAATACTAGATTCTAGATTTTTTATATGTCATAATTATAAATACAACATATGTCAGCTTACAATGATATGCTAAACATTATAATGTCTAGACAGACGGGACTCCTATTCGTTGCATTTGTATTAGTTGCGGTTGCTATTACCCTGTTAGCAAATCGTTCTGAAAAGGAAGGTTTGACTGTTAAGACCCCCCCAGCAGTCTATAAAATTGATAGGAACTGGTGTAATTCATGTTCAACAGAAGCAGAAACTGGGCACGAAATATGCACGGCAGTTGCTTGTCCTCCTAGATACTTAAAAACAAAATCCGATTTAAACCCCTACGATTTATGTGGGACAAATCAAATAATAGATATTGTAAATCAGAACTGTATTGAACGAAATATTTCTACTAAAAATAATAAATTAAGGATAAAAGATTCCGAAGATAAGCCTATATGGGAATTAAAACGTAATGGTGATATTAAACTTCTTCAAAAAGATGATCGCAAGAAATATGGCACAATCATAGACAAACAAGAGGTCATGAAAGCAATGAAGAATAGTTATGAAAAGATATTCAAAGAAAAATATGGGTCGTCCGAAGATCCTATCGTCGAAGATCCTGTCGTCGAAGATCCTGTCGTTGAAGAGCCTATTGTCGAAGATCCTGTCGTCGAAGATCCTGTCGTCGAAGATCCTGTCGATGACGAGGATGAAGATGACGAGGATGATGAGGATGATACTAACGTATTTCTTATGGCTTCTATTGTCATTGGTTCGCTAGCTGCGCTCGTAGGCGGCGGATACTATATTAAGAAAAGTCGCACAGCAGTATATATATAAAAAAACGCATATGTAGTCAAAAGGTCAATATCATAGAAATAAAATATATTACTATTATATAAATGAAGATCAAAGCATTAAAAAATACGACCAAAACACTTAAGAACTTGAGTGATGATCAAATGCTCGTTGGAGTACTTGTCATTGTATCTGTAATATATGTAACACTAGTTGTAAAATCTGATAACTCGAACGATAGACTATTGAATTTCTATTCGAGCCCATCAGGTATTCTCTTTGGGACATTACTGATTGTCGTTGCTCTAGCGGTTAATCATGCTTCCATCAAAAAGATGGTTCCCATTCTTGGAAAATACAGCAAGAAGACTGCCATTCTTTCAGGATTTGTTGTATTTTTCAATATATTTTCTCTTATTTATGCTGGTAAGGTAAGAGAAGATTTACTCATTCCATCTGGTGGAGAATTGAAATACGTCGATGATGAGGATGGCAGAGTCGTAAAGAAGAAGTTCCAATTCACGAATGCGGATGATGTGGATTTTGATGATGGAGAGTCCGGTGACAGCGGCGGCGGTGGCGGCGGCGGTGGCGACAGCGACGATGATATATGTGAAGAAGACATGACCAAAAAGGATATCAAGACAGAAATTAAAAAATTAAGGGTCGAGGCGAAAATTGCGACAGGTGAACGCAAAGAAGAAGTCAAGAGACAACTCAAAATATGTAAAAATCTTAGAGACGGTAGAGACGGTGGCGGCGGCGGTGGCGGCACCACCGGCGGCAACAGCGGCGGTGGCGGCAGCGACGATGATAAATGTGAAGAAGGCATGAACAAAAAAAAGATCAAGAACAAAATTAAAAAATTAAGGGTCGAGGCGAAAATTGCGACAGGTGAACGCAAAGAAGAAGTCAAGAGACAACTCAAAATATGTAAAAATCTTAGAGACGGTGGCGGCGGCGGTGGCGGCACCACCGGCGGCAACAGCGGCGGTGGCGGCAGCGACGATGATAAATGTGAAGAAGACATGACCAAAAAGGAGATCAAGACAGAAATTAAAAAATTAAGTGTCGAGGCTAAAACTGCGACAGGTGAACGCAAAGAAGAAGTCAAGAGACAACTCAAAATATGTAGAAATCTTAGAGACGGCGGCAACAGCGACGATGGCGGCAGCGACGATGATATATGTGAAGAAGGCATGACCAAAAAGCAGATCAAGAAAATAAAGAAAAAATTAAAGCTCGAGAAGAAAATTGCGACAGGTGAACGCAAAGAAGAAGTCAAGAGACAAATCAAAATATGTAGAAATCTGCAAAGAGGTGAAGGTTTTGAGAATTACGTCAATGGTGAAAATGAAGATGAGGACTTAAACGTGGTTGAGAAAAAACTATCTAATTCTTGTAGAAAAGTTGTAGTCGATCCTGACACTACGAATATATCTGGTGCGGACTTAGGTGGCGATTTGTTCGATCTTGCTGATTTCGAGAAAAAGGTCATTGTTTAGAGTGTTATAGATAGTTTTGGAAAGATATCCAGTGCGTATAATTCATACAACATTAAACGTGTCGTTTGAGACATAGAAACACGAATAATTGAAGAATGTTCACAGCATTTGAAATTGGGTTCTAGCCAGCCACAAGATTGACACACGGATATTTTCATAGTATCATAAGAAAATCTTTCATTCAATATATCATTGCTATTTCGAGCAATAATCGAGTCGCGTTCCATTTCTCCTATTCGTAATGCACCGTTTCTCGAACATTTTAATGGTTGACCAGTCAATTCATCATAAAAACCTTTGCTTCGCGCTCTACATTTCTTATGTGAAAAATGATTCAGTGCCATATAAAATACAGACCCAAAGAAAATCTTATTGTCTATTTGCATTCCTGTTTTTCCACACCAGAAATACTCTTTCCCTTGATTGTTATGAAAGTCAAAAACAACTGTATCAATATCTCGAACAAGAGTTCCTGCTATGATAGCCTTTTTCCCAAAGAACGATTCCAAAAGCTGAGAGATTGTCATCCGTGACGGCAAATGCGCGGGATTGATGATGATGTCTGGCTTTTCTCCATATCGATTATAGGGTAAATCACACGACTTCACTACACATCCAATCACACCCTTTTGTCCAGACCGAGTTGATAGTTTATCACCTATTGTTGCGGAATGAATGTGTGTTTGCTTCCACCGAATTTCATTTCTAGTTGAATTGATATGAGTTATTCTAATACTTGACGACATTTCATTGCGAATCAATGTTGATTTATCATTTTCATCTATTTTCTTTAGTGAAATATCATGTCTTTTCACAATATCATAATTAGAAGGAATCATTTCAAATCGTTCTTTAGATTTCTTATTCAGTTTGAAATTCTTTGTATGCAAAGTGTGAAATCCACCAGATGAAATAAAATCAGCGTTAATCACAATTGCATCTTCAATATTCAATCCAAAATAGCTCGAAACTGCTACAAATACGTTCTGACCATTCATGATACACGCGTCTGTATTATTTGACTGAACAATTGGCATTTGAGGATACGCGATTCTGACTGATTGTCTGACATGTGTTGTCGCATATGAAATACGTATCGGTGGAAGATGCCTTTTGAATACAATCTGTTTTGCCGTGAACCCGTGTTCAAATTTTGATGTTGGAATGACCCGTCCACCATTCGAATAAACCCATATATTGTTTTGTTGTTTCATATGATGATGACGAACCTGTCCATTGAAAATTTTGTTTTTATTATTTTCGATATTTTCAAAATTGTCAATTTCAAATTCCAATATCTTTACGCCTGAAACTAGATCCGAGGTCAATCCGATTGATTCTCCTTCTGTAGAACGATACGGACAATATACACCAAAATGACTATTATGAATTTCGCGCTTTTCATAGTTGCAAGAATGATTTGTAGATCCTCGAATCACTCTCGTAGCATGTGACATGTATTCAAAATAATTCTTTCGATCCACATATTGGCCATTTGAATGAATGCGCTTTATCATTATATTCATAATCTTCGGGTTGTCAATCATTTCACAAATACTTCCAATGAAAAATTCTGTAGATATGATTCTTTTGTTTGAAATATCGTTGACATCAGTATCGTCTTCATCTGAAAGTAGTGTGTCAATCATCATACACAAATAATGCATCTTGTCGTCGGGATCCTCTAAATGTTGTAAAAACGTGGATGAGAAGTTCTTCACATCTTTTTCATCTTTCAATTCTTTGAAGAGAATTTTGAAAGAATCATTACTTTCGAAATGTTTGAACAGAATCGCATCATCGATTCCAAGAAGTTCAAGATATTTTTTTAAAGAGAATTTCATGTCACCATACTTTTGTTCTACACATAAGATGTTCTTATTCACAAACAGTCGCAATCTGCCCGAATACATTGTCCAAGGTTTGTTGATCAACGATGTCCAACACTCGACATGTTTCGAATTCTTGTATATCATATTTTCAATTGAAATCTCTTTGAAAGGCCATATATAAGATTGGCCATTGATGATGAAATAACCATGTCTTGTCATTCCGCAAATTTGTGTAACTTTCTTGTTTTTCAGATTGATGACATCGAGGGTGAAGGTTTTAAAGTGTTCAATACATTTTTTCATTTTACTTTCTTCCTCATCTTTTGATAAAAAAATAACCTGATACTTTTCAGGAAGCCATAATTTTATGGAATTGCAGTATATTTTAAAATGTGTCTTTTCATTTATCATTTCAAGAGTGGTTTTTGTTTTATTTTTGTTTTGTGTTTTGTTTTGTTTTGTGTTTTGTTTTGTTTTGTTTTGTTGACAAAAAAAACCTTAGCGTCTTTTCATTTTATTTATCACACCATCAAGCTTCGAAGAACCACAAATTTGCCGATTGGCATTGTCTTCTCTCCTTGAGCGTGTCTTTTATAGGCACGCATGATACTCACGTAAGAACCATACCGGTTAAACAGAGATTCTTGAAGATCCTTACGCATCATTTTGACAATACGCTTGGAGTCAATATATTCCTTTTTTTCTGTTAGTTCGCGTTGTAATATGCGTGAATTAAAGTAATACGATTGTATCAATTCAGAAATGACTTCTGGAACTTTCTCTTTCAATAAATTTACTTTATGACAAATCATGACTTTCTTGGTTTTGTTTGGTATATTAGTATAATTTTGAGTGTTTTTCTAACCCATTTTAATTTTTTACATATCTTTTTCAAAGTTTTTTTTGTTTTCTATCTTAAACATATAAAAGTATCTCGACATGTAGTAATAATAATAACATAGAAGCCAATGGAAGCAGATACAAAGAAAGTACAAAAAAACCGCTTTATAGAAAGAAAGCAAGCAAATGCTGGAAAAAGAGAATATGTTGTTAAAACCAGTCTTGCTGGTAAAATCAAAGAACCTTTTCTTCGTGGAGAGATTGACAAGTGGGTATTGACTGTATCTAAGATTACCAACAAAGGCAGTCTT
>Ga0213861_10002183_pt1 | contig 17020 bp, 19 predicted proteins | sample PICome_4_FD_160110 | JGI IMG/M metagenome (GOLD analysis project Ga0213861, IMG submission 160110) | Coastal seawater microbial communities near Pivers Island, North Carolina, United States - PICO131 | ecosystem: Environmental > Aquatic > Marine > Coastal | place: USA: North Carolina... | reverse complement strand
AACGACTATCTGATTCGAGCGATAGCTCTTTACACGGCACATTGCCTCCAATGCGTCCCGAGTTTCGGGGTCAAGCTGCGCAATGAATGCCGCCGACCGGACCAAATCCAGGTGCGTATCTTTGTCAAACTCTCTCACCATGTCTCTTAGGCCTTCAATATTCTGGCCAATCTATTCAATCGCGCCACTTTGGTTGTGATCACATTATTTTTAACCGAACCATTGCGCACCTTCACTACGGGCAACTTTAGACCGCTGAAGCGGGGCCGACGTTGACAACTATCAATGACCCTCTGCTCGGAATGGTATCATACTCAAAGTGCGCCAAGTACGTAAATTTCGTAAATAGCGCAAGGTGGGGGATACAATGCGTCAAAAGACATGGGCTTTGGTAAGCAATGCCGTTCGTGCCCGCATTCTGCGGGATCTTGAGGATGGCGATTCGCACGACCCGATGGAACTCGTGAGCAAGGCGAAATCGACCCATTTGCGGGATTATCTTTCTGACAAGGCAGGCCGCAGCTTCGCATCGGGCGCCGACGGGCCGCGTTCTGCCATGGAACCCGGGTCGGACCCGATCCTGCGCGACATGCAGGATTTTGCACAAGAGACCCTTGGCGTTCTGGAAGACCACTTTCGTATGGGACATTTTACCCGGCTGGCGATTTTCGCCGAACCAAAAATGCTTGGGGTCCTGCGCCGCGAGATGCCTGTGTCCCTGAACAGTGCAGTGATCCTCGAACGCGATCTCAATCTCTTCAACCTGCCCGAAGCGGATCTGCGCGATACAGTAATCCGGGCGATTGGAAAGGAGCCAAAGACATGATGCGGATAGAACGAGACCTGAAACAGGGTGTGCGTTGGTCCCGTACCGATGCCCACGCACCTTTTGATGCATGTCGCGGATGCGAGCTACGCGGTTCACAACTTTGCCGCATCATCCAGAGTGAGCCTGTTCCAGGCACTCACCCGCCGGTTCTCCGCCGTTTCAGCCGCGGACAGCGAATCTTCGAACAAGATTTGAGCCATGGCTTTCTCGGAGTGATCCGACGCGGCTATGCACGAAGATCAGTGATCAGGGTGAGCGGTCGACGTATACTTCTGGGGTTGGGAATTCCCGGCGACATCATTGCCTGGTTTTCCGAACAAGGGCAGGTCTATGACTTCGAGGCCGCCACCGACATCGAGATCTGTACCTACGACAGTACGGCGATCAAACGGCAACTGGACGTCAATCCGTCTTTCCGAAGGATGATGCTGGAAGAGACAGACCATCAGCACCATCGCCTTCTACGCCTTCTCTCCCGCAATGGCACATTGAACAGTCGCGAGCGGATCATCGCCTTCCTCGTGACGGCGACGGAGTTCATGCCGACTGAACCAAACCCTGACGGAAGCCTCATCCTGAACATGGTCATCGACCGGAGTGACTGGGCGGACCTGACCAACACCGCCGTCGAGACGATCAGCCGGACGTTGCGATATCTGGAAGAAAAAGATCTGGTCGCCAGCCTTACACCCTACCGGTTCCGGATCCGCGATCTCGACTTGCTCGCGACCATTGCGCGCCTGGAACCGCCGGCACGTCGCTTGGGACAGAGTGACCAAGCCAAGCGGAGGGAAACCCGCTCCGGCACACTGAAATCTGGCGACTGGATGACCGCCGTCAATGCGCTGGAGCGCAGTGCGCATGAATTTAACGATGTCATGAAACCTGTGACCTTGCAAAGGCACGGCCTTGCCAAAAGGAGAAGTAAGGATGTCCAAGACGAACTCCGAAATTGAAGTACGCAGAGAGACGCCACCAGCGACCGCCGAACGGTGGCCATCCATGCTTTCGCTCAGAAACGAGATCGACCGATTGTTCGATGATTTCGGCGCCGGACTCTGGCGGCAGCCGTTGTCGCGCCAGGTGCACGCATTGTTCCCGGCAGGTTCCGAATGGGCGCTGCATCCGGCGACGGAACTCGTGGAATGTGAAGGTGAATACCGGGTCACAGCCGAGCTGGCAGGAATGACAGCCGAAGATATCGACATCAAGATGAGCGATGGAACGATCACCATTCGCGGCGAAAAATCGGAGGAGAAGAAAGAGGAGAAAGAGGACTACCTCGTCAGTGAACGCCGCTACGGAGAATTCCAGCGTACCCTTTCCCTGCCCTCCGGAGTCGACGCGGAGGCCGTTTCGGCCCATTTCTCCAATGGTATCTTGACTGTGACTTTGCCGAAAACTCCGGAAGCGAAACAGAAGGAGCGCAAGGTGGAGGTGAAATCTGCCGCCTGAGGCGAAAGTGAAGTCCCCCAGCGCTTCCAATTGACCCTCCCTTGGAGGCGCATCCTTGTCCCGGCAGCCTTGTCCTCCCAAGAGTAGGCAGCCGGGGCTTTTTTGCCGCCATTCGAAACTGGCCGATCACAACGGTCGCGCATCCCCTCGGACATGTGCAGACACGCGGTGCCTCGAGGGCGTGCTCTTTGGCTGGAACACCAGGTTTTTGAAACCCCTCCCCCCAAACCCTAGCCAATAAGAACCTTTAAGAGGTCTGGCGCAAGCCAGTAGCCAACGTCAACAATCACCCGCGCTTGGCTCGACCGGAAGATTATAGACGGACCAGCAGCGCCAACCCCGATACTTCCGAGACCCATTGCATACTTGTATCGCACTTCCACAGTGCTGGTGCCTCATTGACCCCACCGCCGGTGATCGCAATGACTGGCCCATTCTTCTAGACAAATGTGGTCAGTGCGAGCTGCGGGGATAGGTGCAACGCAAGCATAGACACTCGCACCCACAAGCGACGGCAACCTTCTACCAGATCTAGTTTCTTGTTGGGTTGACCACTGTCAATGAGATGCACGTGGCATTCGGGAGACTGAGTGTACCAATCGAGATTCGGTTGCCCCACGAAGGAGGAAAGAACATGAACGACAGCGAACTCAGACAAGACGTCATCGACGAGTTGGAATTCGAGCCCAGCATCGATGCGGCTGACATTGGCGTGGCGGTGGAGGATGGCACAGTCACGCTGACCGGCCACGTGCGGACTTACTCGCAGAAGCGGACGGCCGAGAACATTGTGAAAAGGGTAAAGGGTGTGCGCGCCATTGCGCAAGAAATCGAGGTACGAACAATAGGCTCGCATATCACTGCGGATGACGAGATCGCCAAACGTGCGGTCAATTCAATGCTTTGGAACAGTTCGGTTCCAAGAGACTCGGTGCAGATCAAGGTCGAGAACGGACTCGTGACCCTAAGCGGAAAGGTCAAGTGGTATTTCGAAAGGCTAGCCGCCGAAAAAGCGGTTCGCGATCTTACCGGAGTCAAAGGTATTTCAAACCTGATCTCGATCGAACCGAGTGTCAGTCCGACAGACGTGCGCCAAAGCATTGAGAATGCTCTGAGGCGGGACGCCGAACTGGAAGCCAAGCGTATTCATGTCAAGGTGGAAGACCGCAAGGTCATCCTTGATGGCAAGGTGCGCACCTGGGCCGAGCGTGACGCCGCAGAGCGGGCCGCATGGGCGGCGCCCGGAGTTTCCAGCGTCGTAGACCACATCGCAATCGGCGCCTGACCTGTCGTGATGCCTGGTCGTTAACCGCCCCGGCAACCTCAATCATTTTGGAAGGAGCAACTGACATGCCGGAAGATATCATGAAAACCACTGACCGAACTGAAGCTATTTCGGATGCCTTGAGTGCGGAGCTTCGGGAATTGCGTGACGCTGTGGAGGATCTTGGCAAACAGCTGAAGAAATTTGGCGAGAAACGGATTCGCGAGGTTGGTGAAGGTCTGGAAGAGCAATCCCAAGACCTTGTGCGCCAAGGGCGTCATGCCCTGCAGGTTATCGAGCATCGCGTTGGGGCACTCGAAAAGAATGTCGAACAGAATGTTCGCGATCATCCGGGCGCATGGGCCGGGGGGCTGCTGGGTGTTGTCGGGTTTGGCCTAATTTTGGGCATGCTCGCGCGCCGGAACGATTGATGGCCTGCCCGCAAGTCTTTGCGTGACGCAACGGAAGCGGTTTGGCAGGGCCGCCATGCTGTTCCTTCTGGCGTTCCTTTCCCTGTCAGCTTGGATTTGCTGGATCGCTGGCTTCATTCCCATCAAGAGCCCCGCTCTCGGAGTGCGCGCGGCTCTTCTTGTTGCGGCTACACTTCTTGCAGCCCGGATCGGACGACCGTCTGCATCTTCCTCTCCCAAACGCAAGACAGCCAAGGGCCTAAAGCGCGGTTGATGCTGATCGCAGCCAGTGCGAGCGTGTCCGGTCTACACTACGGGGAAACACCAGAATGTGCGCTGGGTCGCGCGCGAAATCACTGCGGGATCAACACCATTCTTAGGGGGCGGACGCTCACGACGCTGATTGAAGTCAGTGCGAGAGCAGCACCGGCATTTTGGTGTTTTTCAGAAGATGGCTTGTCACAGCACCTATCATGAAATTGTAAAACTGCGAATGTCCAAAGGCCCCGGCGACCAGCAAGTCGGCATCGGACTCGGCGGCAGCGCGTAGGAGTTCTTCTCCTCGATGATCGGCCGTGGCCATCTTGTCTACTGTCGTCGCCTTGTAGCCGCGCCTGTCAAGCGCCGCGGCAAAGTCATCTCTGATGTCGAAACCCGGCTGTTCATCGCCAGCCCGCGCAAGCAGTGCGATCAGGTTGATGGTCGCGCCTGGTTTCGCAAGTTCAATCGCATCATGAGCAGCGCGTGTTGCCTCGCGCGTCTCACTCCAGCCAATTGCGAGAGTTTCAAATGGTGCGGCGACGTCTGCCTCTGGCGACAATACCAGTACCGGTCGTCCAAGGCTGCGAATGAGCCGTTCGGCCATGGCCTGATCGTCGGGGGAACGGACGTTTTCGCCATTATAGCCCATTACGACCAGATCAGCACTTCTTGCCGCAGCAAGAAGAAAGGTTTCACGGCCATAGACGGTGCCTTGCCGGCGATACTCTGCCCGCAGGTCATTCTTGCGCATCGTCTCTTCAAAGAGATCCCGGATCTTGTTGGATTCGCCTTCCTCCCAATCTTGATAGGTGGCGTAAACGACGGGGGCCACCATCATGCTGTCATAGAAAACGACTTGCGAGAATGAGTGCAGGCCAATCACATGCGCATCGAGTGATAATGCGAGGGTGCTACACTTCTCGATGAGCCATTCCGCTTCAGCCGCATCAAATATGATCAAAGCAATAGTCTTGATGGCCATTTTCCAAAATCCTCAAAATGTCTGGTGGTTCTGGTTGGAAGTGCCACCCCAGACGTGGCGAGGCACCCACCCAGTCCCAAAAAGCACGGATCCTTGCCGCCCTCATTGACGGCCGTCATCAATTGCTTGCGATTCCTGCCAATCCCGGATGATCGGACGGATTTTCTCAGAAAACGGGCAATAAAACTGCTCCGGATCGCATCATTTGCCCTGTTTGCAGTGGCGACGATCAAGCATTTGGGGGGAGGTTTCTTGAACTTTCTATTCAAGCGCATTCTCGAGCACGTCATCGACGGTTTCCAGCCAGATGAAATCCAGGACGCTACGGGCGGCTTCTGGAATATCGTCGAAGTCATGGCGGTTGCGAGCCGGAAGAAGCACCCGTTTCAGCCCCGCTGCGGCAGCCGCAACGACCTTCTCACGAATACCGCCCACTGGCAAAACCTGACCCCGAAGAGAGATTTCTCCGGTCATGGCCGTATCGCTGCGCAGTTTGCGCCCCAGGAGAAGTGACACGAGTGCGGCAAACATCGCGGTTCCCGCACTCGGCCCGTCCTTGGGCGTCGCGCCGCCGGGTACGTGGATGTGAATGTCCGACGCCTCGAGCAATTTTGGATCTATGGAAAGTGCGCCCGCGCGCGCCTTGATCAGCGTAAGCGCGGCCTGCGCGCTCTCGCGCATGACGTCGCCCAGTTGTCCGGTCAATTGGAGCTTGCCCTTCCCCGGGGTGCGGCTGGCCTCGATAAACAGAATGTCTCCGCCCACCGCCGTCCAGGCCAGGCATGTCGCCACGCCGGGAAGGCTGGTCCGCGTCGCCACTTAGTTCTCATATCGCGGCGCGCCAAGGCTGTCTTTCAAGTCGTCTGCCGTGATCTTCACCGTCTTTGATTTGCCATCGAAAATGTCGACCGCGACATGCCTGAGAATGGCACCGATCTTGCGCTCAAGGTTCCGGACCCGGGCCTCCCTTGTGTAGCGGCGTATCATGGCGCGAAGCGCATCGCCATCGCGTTGCAGAAGAATACCGATCGCTCTATCTCCGCGCACGGCCTGTTCCACTGCAGCCAGGGATGCTGCACGCCCGACCGCAAGTGGAAAGACCGTGCCCGGGAAGGCAACAAAATTCCGGACGGGTAATACGATCAACCCATCGTCTGGAATGGGCAAAAGATCGTTCTTGCCTTCGGACATCAAAGGTTCTTTTTTCTCCCTCATCCTGGATTCTCCGGCACAGGTTTATTGAGGTGGATCACCAGATAGCCCGGCACTGCCCGTCGCTTGAGCAATGTGCAGCCTTCAGGGATCTGAACCCTCCGCACGAACGCCCCCCAAGGCAACTATAGGCGCAGTATCTCTGCCTGGCGCCATTTGGGGGGCCTCTGTCTTTGACCTCAGAGGGCAAGCACACCATTCTCTGCAGCGGTTTTCACTCCAGAGATTTCAACGCCCGGCAGGGCGACATAGGCAACGATTTCCGCCTCAGTCTCGAACATATCAAGTGGTGGCTCCCAATCATGGTTCGCACCCAGTTCGATTTCGAGTCGCCGTAGATCATCGACGCGGGACAACAAGCGAACCGCATGAGACAACATTCGATTTCCGGCCGGTTTCGAAGACATCATCAAGTCCTTCTGAACACCCATCAATATTCAGACATGGGATGGGCCTATGCATTGACGGCCGGCAATGCGCTGGCGCGCCCACTTGTCAAAGTGAAGCGTCCTCACCGATCCGGATATACCGAGATGATCAACGCCAAAGATGCGCACACCATGTCCGCGAAGGCATCGCGGGAGAACGTGCAGATTGCGGATCGACTGCGCGCCTATGCCGATCTCTTAGAAAATCAGGGCGACGACAGGTTCTGCATCCGCGCCTATCGCGCGGCCGTTGATCAGGTCGAGCGCATGGAGAGGCCCTTGCGCGATATACACCGCGACGGAGGGAGCAAGGCCCTTATTGCCTTGCCCGCTATCGGACGGGGTATCGCTGCCGACATTGTCGAGATCCTTTTGACCGGCAGATGGGCGCAACTTGAGCGGCTGCGCGGCGAAACAACACCGGAGCAGATCTTTCAAACCATTCCAGGTGTCGGGCCCGTGTTGGCGGACAAGTTCGCGACGCTGTTGGACGCACAAAACCTTGAAGAGCTGGAAGCAATGCTCGCAGATTCAAAGATGTCGGTGCCCGGTCTTGGCCCGCGCCGTCGTCGAGCCATCTTGGCGGCACTCTCGGGTCGGCTTGATCCGATCCGCCGCGACCGAAGCAGCGGCGCGGACCCAGCCAAGGAACCAGAGCATCCCGAGCATCGGCCGCACGCATTCTGCTCCGGCTCCTGAACGATGCTCTCCAGCAGCCATGTCGCCATTGATCGCTGTCAACGCATTGTCATCGTGGATGTGCTGCACTGCAAAGGATTGACGCCAACGAGAGTAAAACGCAGCCATGGCTGACTTGGAAGAGAAACAAAACAAGACAACGGTGATCGACATTCCCGAGGTGGTCGGTGTGTTCGATACGTCCGAGGATCTGCAAAAAGCTTTCTACGATCTGCGGATGATCGGGATTCACCATTCTGACATCAGCCTTTTAGGGGATGAAAAGGCGCTGCAGGAAAAGCTCGGCAAGGCCTACTGGCGGTCGTCCGAACTGGAGGATGATCCACAGGCGCCGCGGTCGAATTTCGTATCCGAAGAAGCGATTGGCGAATTGGAGGGCGCAATCGCCGGAGGGTTCTTTTTTGTCGGCTCATATATCGCGATGGCAGCCATGCTTACACCTGCAAGCACGCTTGCAGCCTCCATTGCCGCCATTGCAATCGGTGGCAGCCCGGCCGCTGTGATCGGCACGCTGCTCGCGCGCCGGGTCAGCAAGCATCACAAGGATTACTACGCACATCAGATCGAGCACGGAGGCATCCTCCTTTGGGTCCGGGTTCGTGACAAGGATCGCGAGAAAATGGCTGTCAAGATCATGCAGGGTCACTCAGGGCATGACGTTCATGTGCATTCGTGGAGCAAATGAAATGTTCGCCAGCGCCCCGTAACAAGCACTTCATATCAGGAACGTTGCAGGGATTTCCCGCAACCCATGGCTTAGGCGAGGATACATCGGAAGCCCCGTTGAAGAACACAACGGTTTAATTTGTGGCAAGGGAAAAGTGATGGACGAGGCACAGCTAAAGAAGGCTATTCTTGACCCACCGTCCGTATTACGGGCACCTGCGGATGTTTTGTCTGACGTCACGCTCACCAAAGCGCAAAAGGCCGAAATTCTGCGCCGGTGGGAGTATGACGCATGCGAAGTCGATGTCGCAGAGGAGGAAGGCATGCCGGTGCGGGACGACACGTCGCTTCAGCAAGTCCTGAAAGCATTGCAAGAGCTTTTGGGTGAGATAAACACCGCCGAGACGCCGCCTACCAAGCAGGGGGGCCTGTCTCGCGACGCGCTGAGGCGTCCAGACCGAAAGCCTTGACATGCTCGACACGGCGCCGTTGATCCCCATCGCGCTGTGGGCGAGTTTGTTCGCTGGTCTCGTCACAACGGCTGGGGTACTCACAGTGCGCCACTTCGAGGATTGGGGCCGCCACAACGCCGTCTATTTCGCTTGTTTCGCGGCAGGCGTCCTCATCGCAGTATCGTTCCTTCATTTGATGCCAAAAAGCATCGCGCTCAGCGGCCGCGCCCCGATCTCCATGTTGACGGGCTATCTTCTGATGCATTTCTTCAATCGGTTTCTTACGATGCAAGTCTGCGACAAACCAGCAACGGAGGACTATGCAATCGGTCTGGTTGCGATGCTTGGGATCGGGTTTAATTCGTTCGTCGATGGGGTGATGTACTCTGTCACGTTCACCGTCAGCTTTTTCACAGGTGTTGTGTCGGCTCTGGGGATGGTCTTGCATGAGTTTCCCGAAGGCATCATCACCTATGTGCTTCTATTGCGGGGCGGTATTGGTGAGCGATGGGCTCTCACGCTTGCACTGGTGTCCGCCGCGGCCACTACGCCACTTGGCACCCTCCTATCCTACTAAACCGCATAGAGGCATCAACACTGGGGACTCTCCTGGCATATTCTGCCGGGGCATTGTTCTATGTTGGAGCGACACATCTTCTCCCAACGGCAGAGCGTGAACCACGCCGGTTCTCCCTGATCGTGTTGGGCGCAGGAGTTGCCACCGCTTTGTCGATCACAATGAGCGCGCATTGACGGCAACCTGCGTCTTTCAGTGAAGCCGGCGGTGCGCGGTCAATCAGACGCGTCCAGCAGAATGTGGCAGTGTTTCGATTTGGTCGGACCCGATGCAGGACTAACGCCCCACAACCTGGCCAGTAGACCTTCGACGGAACGCGACCGTGAGCGCCAAAGCTGCCTGTCCCGACAAAAGCGGTATCAGGCTCGCGCTTGCCGCCACTATCAAACCGTCCTTGCCGGGCGCGACCAGGTTCAGCACTGCTGATAGTCCCGGCACCCAGAGCGCGGCGCCGATTAGGACAAGGCAAAGTGCCAGCGCACCCCAGACAAATGGATTTTTGGTCACGTCGTTGACAATCAAATGTGTGTCAGCTGCACGAATATTGAAGACGTTCCAAAGCTGCCCGAGTGCCAGTGTCAGGAAAGCTACAGTCACCGCCTGATCTACCGATAGATCCATCTGAAACAGCGCCAGGGCAAAGGCAGTCAGTGTAGCTATGGTTTGGGCCGCGCCCAGAACCGTGATCCGCAGCCATTCAGCTCGGCCAATGATGGGCTCATGCGGATCCCTTGGCGAGCGGTGCATCTCACGCCCATCGCCTTGCCCCAACCCCAATGCGAAAGCGGGAAAGACATCCGTGACAAGATTTAGGAAAAGGATTTGCAGCGGCAGAAGCGGCGCGGGCAGCCCGGCACCTACCGCCACTGTCACGACCAGCACCTCGCACAGATTGCACGACATCAGGTAGACGATGAACTTGCGAATATTGCTGAAGATGATCCTGCCCTGCCGAATGGCCTCGACGATCGTGGCGAAATCGTCGTCCTTCAAGACCATGTCCGCGGCCTCGCGTGCCACCTGCGTGCCGCGCAGGCCCATTGCCACCCCGATATCCGCCTGTTTGAGCGCCGGGGCGTCATTGACGCCATCGCCGGTCATCGCGACGATCTGCCCGTTCTTCTGATGAAAGGAAACGATCGTCAGTTTCGTTTCGGGTGCGACGCGGGCGAACACATCCGCCTCGCTCAACCTCGCTTGCGTCTCTTCCCCTGCTTCTTTCAAATCAAAGCCTGCCAGTTCCTGCCCTTCGATCACCGTCGTGCCGTCATTTCCGATCCCGGCGTCGGACGCGATCCGCTCTGCCGTGGCGGCATGGTCGCCCGTCATCATGACCACCCGCACCCCGGCCGCACGACATGCGGCGATGGCCGACGGGACATCGGCACGAAGAGGATCAGCCAAACAGACCAGCCCGATCAGCGTCAGCCGCTCGTAAGGCTCTGCTTCTCCGTTGTCCTCGCGCTTCATCGCCAGCCCGAGGGTGCGCAGCCCTTCACCCGCCACCTCTTCGTTGCGGCGGACCCATTCCAACTTTGCGGTATCGGTAAGGGTATGCGGTCCATCGCGGCCTAGGACCTGGCTGCAGACATCAATGACTGCCTCGGGTGCTCCCTTCACGGCGTAGAAGACCCCATCTTCTTGGGCATACACGGTTGCCATCATACGCTGCTCCGGATCGAAGGCGTGCTGTTCGAGCCGCCTTTCCGGAATCGCCACACCAACACGGCTGGCAGCTTCAAGAAGCGCGAGTTCCATTGGATTACCCGTGCCCTTTTGGTTCCCCTGCCCCAACTCCGCAGTTGTACAGGCCGCCCCTATTCGCAGGGCGGTTTCCACACTCGGATCGCTTGAACCCGGCTCGAATTCGCCATTCTCCAGCACGAAACGGACGACGGACATACGATTTTCTGTGATTGTCCCCGTCTTGTCCGTCAAAATCAAAGTTGTCGCCCCCAGCGTTTCGACGGCCGAAAGGCGACGAATGAGGGCATTGCGACGGGCCATGCGCCACATGCCGCGCGCCAGTGACAAGGTCGCAACCACAGGCAATCCTTCCGGGATCGCCGCCACGGCAAGCGCGACCGCAGTTTGGATCATCATTGCCAGTTCCTGCCCGCGCAGGATGCCCGCCAGGGCAGTGCCTGCAGCAAGGATCCAGGCCAACCAGATGAGGGTGCGACCCAGCTGTTCCAGCCGAACCTCCAAAGGCGAGGAGTCTCCTTGCGCCGTTTCGATCAGTTGGCTGACCCGACCCAGTTCGGTGGCCATACCCGTCGCGGTTACGACCGCCTCGCCGGACCCTTGCGTGATGGCAGTGCCCTTGAAGACCATCGATTTTCGTTCGGCAAGGATCGTATCCTCGGCAACAGGCTCGGGGGATTTGGCCACCGGTGCCGCCTCACCGGTCAGAATGGATTCGTCGGCCTGAAGGGACGACGCCTCGGTGAGGCGCAGGTCCGCTGTAACCATGTCTCCGCCTTCGAGAACGACAACATCGCCGGGGACCACCTCGCGTGCGTCTATAAGCTGGACGCGGCCGTCACGGCGAACGCGAGTGCAGACCTCGGCGATCCGGAACAGTGCCTCCATAGAACGGGCGGCCTGCATCTCGGTGGCAAAGCCAATCGCGCCGTTGAGCATGAGCACGATGATAATGGCACCGCCTTCTGCGATGTCGCCGATGATCAGCGAGATGACGGCCGCCGCTGCAAGCAACCAAACGATCACGCTCTGAAACTGGTGAAACAGGATCTCTATCGCGCTTTTCGGCTTCTGGCGGCGCAGGCGGTTGGGACCCTGCGACCTGAGCCGCCGCGCGGCCTCGGCCTGAGAGTGTCCGGTTTCTGGCGACACAGCCAGCAGTTCGGCAACCTTGCCAGGCGGGAGCGCATACGGCGCTTCAGCGTGCTTCAAGTTCGCAGGATACCTCATCTAATCGAACCCCAGAGTTTCGGTCATGTGCTGGTCACGCGATTGGTGCCTTCTCGACAAAGTGGGTTCTCCAGCATTTCCAGGCAGCTCCTGCTACCGAAAGCCGAATTGCGAACGACCGGCGTTGACCGCCATCAATGGATCGTGCTGCGAATTCGGCAAACCGCAAGCACGGGTTGATGACACCTGGCGGATCGAGACGTATGAGCTGGCTTGCGGGCACTTGCCCTTTGCAGGCTAGTCCCGGCGCGGTGAGGGGCATTGACCGGACGCAAGCCCGGTCTCCGATCCAATAATTGACAGACGTCAATGCCGCCGAACCTGAAGCGATCTAGGGAAGCGGCATGAAAATCCTTGTCGCCTACGCTTCTACAGATGGTCAAACCCGCAAGATCGGCCGCGTCGGCGCAGATTGGCTGGCGAATTTGGGTCATATGGTCGAACTCCTGCCACTGGCAGATGCCGATGACATTGACCTGACACGCTTTGACGCAGTGTTGCTGGCGGCATCGGTCCACGGCGGCCAATATCAGAAAGAACTTACTGAGTTTTGCGCCAAACATTCCGGCGCCCTTGCAAGATTGCCCAATCTGTTCCTCTCTGTGTCACTTTCCGCCGCGGGCCACGACACCGAGGACTGGCAGGGGCTGGAGAAAATCGTTGCCGATTTCACCTCAGCCACTGGTTGGACCCCCAATCAGGTCGAACAGTTGGCGGGTGCCTATAAGCCCTCCGAATACGATGTCTTCCGCCGCTTTGTGATGCGCCGCATTCTTGCGCTCAAGGACCCGCCAGCGGATCTTTCCGCCGATATCGAGTATACCGACTGGCAAGCGCTCAGGGCGGTTCTGGCCGATTGGGCTGCCACCTTGGCGACCGATGACAGCGATTGACCCCTAGGTGCTTTAGTCGCCGTCAATGCGACTTCCCCGCCCCGTCCCAGTCTGGTCACTGAAGAGATTACGCCGATGACCACGGAAAACAAACGCACCGCTTTCACCCAATGCCAAACGTCAACATCCCGAAACGGAGCCTCCGCGGATCGCTATCCTGGCGCTTGTGGCGTCCGATCCGATCAGCCGGGCGCAGCGGTCGGCGACACCGATGATCCTGGATTGAGTCGGCAATGATGATGGTCAATGCGCGTCTGATCATAGTCGCGAAAATCGAACGGTGGATACAGTGTCAAAAAGGAACAACCAAATGACCCAAGATGGCTTCCATTCTTTGCGATCAGTCTATGCGCTGGCCGTTGCAGCGCTTTGCCTGTCGACCACTCCAGCAATATCGGACGAGATCGGAGAGCAGGCATACATGAACCACTGCGCGTCTTGCCATGGCGTCACGGCCAAGGGCGATGGCGAAGTTGCCCAGTTCTTGAATGTGGTAACTCCTTCTCTGACCACACTGGCGGCACAGAACGACGGTGAATTCCCACTTCTGAAAGTCATTCAGGTTATCGACGGGCGCACGGGGGTAGGGCCGCACGGCACAATGATGCCGGTCTGGGGCGACCGCTTCAAAGCGACTTCGGAGAGCTCAATGGGCGAATATGGCTCGGAAGTCGTCGTCCGTGGACAAATTTTGTCGCTGGCCACCTATCTGGAGTCGATACAAGAATAGGTGCGCTGTCGGACCTGCAAGAACCGTTTTCGCGTTGGACCATGCGGAGTTCTTGATTGATGCTCCCGCGTGGACTGCGCGCTCGTTAACGGTCGTCATCTGCGCAATGGTCCTGAAACGGCGGCACGCCTCTCTGGTCGCCCGCGACGTGCCAATGCACAACGCCCGAGTGGACGAGGTTGAACTGGACGAAGTTCACCTAGGAGTTCAGGCCGACTGTCACCCTGTGATAGGGAACATCAGAGCGGCCCAGGTATTGAAGGCTCTGGTTCGATTGCCAAATTGACTATGCCGCCAGCTTCGGGAGCGGTAACTTGTCAGTAGGACTGTCAGCTTCTTGATCTTGGACCGTTTTCTGAAAAGCCTTTTCATGCCCAGAATAAACGTCTGGCCGTGCGATAGTATTGAAGCTCGCGTGATAGGTTCGTTTCTACACTATTCGACGACGGCCCTGAGGGGCTTGGAGGCGTTCTGCTCAGGTCTATGGGAATAGATCCGGCTTGAAACGAACCTGGTCGGATTGAGAGCCATTTACGCAGCGAGGGTCTTCTTGGCCGCCTTGAGCACTGTTCCAGGGTCACCAGACGCATCGATCTGCAACCAGGTCATTTCTTCGCGACTGACGGCCAGTTGGCCCCTCAGGACGTCGACATCCGCGTCTGAGGAGTCACCCTGCCTTGACCGAAGGCGCTCCTCAAGAATGTGCGCTGGTGCTTCGAGCCAAAGTCCGAGAAAGGGCAGCTTTGCGCGTGCAGCCACCTCTTGAGCCGCAACTCTCAGTTGCGGGTCCAGGAATGTGGCGTCAAGAACAACCGAATGACCCGCTGCAAGCATCGTCGCCGCACGCTCAAACAGACCACGATAGACATCTTCACGGCGGCCCGCAGCATAGGCACCGGGATCAAGCCGTGTCCCGGCAGGCAAGCCAGCCTTCCGCTCAAGGTCCGAGCTGAGCAGCGCTGCGCCGGGCAATGCTCCAGACGTTGGTGCCAATGCGCGGGCAAGAACGCTCTTTCCACTTCCTGAATATCCTCCGACAGCAATCAAATGCGGCGTTTCGGGCTGTAAGGCATCAAACGCAAGCTCCAGATAGGCTGCCACCTCCTCCCCTGATTTGCCCGGGTGCCCGCTTGCGCGATCAGTCTGCAGCAGCACCATGGCGCGGATAGCGGCGCGCACCGACAAGAACAACGGCAGGGCCATTAGGCCTGCATCCTCTTTTCCGCGCGCTACGCGCAGCCAGGCATCCAGTACCCTGCACCCCTGCCTGCGCAGATTGCGGTGACACAGGTCCATGATAAGGAAGCCGATGTCATAAAGCACGTCGCAGGTTCCGAGCACTTCATCGAACTCCAGAGCGTCATAAAGTACCGGCCGCTCGTCAATAACCACAAGATTGCGCAGGTGGAGGTCCCCGTGGGCGCGGCGCACATGGCCATTCCGGGCGCGGCTGTCCAGAAGCGGCCCGTTGGTCGCAAGACGCCCCGCGGCTGCCTCGCCCCATTCCGCGACCCGGTCGGTCCCTGCTGCACCTGGGTACTCCGCAAAGACCCGGCCCAGTTCCGCCAGGATATTCGCAATCAGATTGCGGCCCGAGCACCGCATCACCGGGGCCGCCGCGTGATAGTCTGCAATCGCTTCTCCGATTGCGGTGGCAAGGTGATCGTCGAAGTCGCCCCGTTCAGCAATGCGCTCCAATTCGTTTTCCGCCGGAAAGCGCCACATCCGCAAAACCCAATCGATAACCGGACCGTCACCGTTCAGAGCAAGACCCTTGTCGCCTTGCGTCACAGGCAACATGTCGCGGTAAATCTCGGGTGCCGCCGGTCGGTTCAGCTCCAGTTCACGGGCAATCAGGCTCCTGCGAAGCGCGACCGTGCTCAGGTCCATATAGTCGTATTTGACGGCACGTTTCAGCTTCAATGCCGTATCACCACAAAGAAACACATAGGCGCCGTGCGTCTCTATGACCTCGACAGGATCGTCAGCGGCGAACGCGCGGCCTGACGAGAGGAATTTGAACGTTTCGGCCTGTTCCATCGAAAGCCTCCGTTTACCGCGTCAGTGTCTCCCACGACCGTTCAATCCGGCATTGACGCCGCGCAATGTCAGAGCCCGGGCAACATGTGATCATTCCAACAATTACGCATCAAAGAGGGAGCGATAAGCAATGGCAGAAAAAATCGTTGTAGCCACGGACGGCTCGGATACCGGACGCCGTGCAGTCGACTTCGCCGCCAGACTGTCGACGAAGCTTGGCCAGCCACTTTGCATCGTACATGTGCTGATGCATGGGCGGCCCGCGAAGGAATTCGCGAAGATGGCCGAAGTCGAGGGCCTCGCCAAGCCCGTCAAGAGTAGCGGAGTCACCGGCCGGATGGCCGATCCGGCCGCTTTGGGTGGTATGTTCCCAAGCGCCGAAGACGAGCTGGAGACCGCCCGAGCGATCGCAGCGCTTGCCGAACATATTGCCGAGACTGCCAAGCAACGGGCTCAGGAGGCTGGCGCGCTTGATGTGACGACGCGGATCTGTTTGGGCGATACCGCAGATGAAATCCTGGATGTGGCCGAAGCCGAAAAGGCAGATATCCTCGTATTGGGCCGCCGGGGACTGGGCCGTGTGCGCGAAGTGCTGCTTGGTAGCGTATCGCAAAAGGTACTCCACCACGCCGACTGCAAGGTGATCATCGTTTCCTGAAACAAGCACCGGAGGCAAGATCCGCATGTTCACGGACCGACGTGAGGCTGGTCAGAGACTGCTGGAACGACTTGAGCAGCTTGATCCGAAGAACACCGTCATTCTGGCGCTCCCGCGCGGCGGGTTGCCCGTGGCCGACGTCATTGCCGAAGCGCTGGGTGTCCCGCTTGACATCGTATTGGTCCGCAAGGTTGGCGTTCCTGGTCAACCGGAACTCGCAGTTGCTGCGGTGACCGATGGCCAGAGCCCGAAAATCACTGTCAACGAGGATGTGGCGCGGATGACCGGACTCGACCATGCTGACATCGCCAGGCTTGCCGATCGCGAATTGCCGGAAATACACCGACGGCGCGAGATCTACCGAAATGGACGTCCGCCCATATCACTTGCAGGGAAGATCGTTATCGTCGTCGACGATGGCCTTGCTACGGGGGCAACAATGCGCGCGGCGTTGCGGCTGGTCCGCGATGAAAATCCTGCACGTCTCATCGCGGCCATTCCGGTCGCACCAGCGGCAGCGATCGCGGCTC
>Ga0213861_10002181_pt1 | contig 17024 bp, 20 predicted proteins | sample PICome_4_FD_160110 | JGI IMG/M metagenome (GOLD analysis project Ga0213861, IMG submission 160110) | Coastal seawater microbial communities near Pivers Island, North Carolina, United States - PICO131 | ecosystem: Environmental > Aquatic > Marine > Coastal | place: USA: North Carolina... | reverse complement strand
CACTCCGCGTGCCTGTTCCTGAGCTTGCGCTTGAACCTGCCCTTGCTACGGCTCCGGCTCCTGTGTCTGTGCTGGCTCGGTAGGACTCTCTTCAGAACCACAAGCGAATAATAAAGCCAGTGCCGTTAGTGACGTCGTTAGCTTTAAGGCCTTCATTACGCGTCTCTCCTGAATAAAGGAATTAAAGTAGTCAATTAAAGGGGTAGTAGGGATTTAAAATAAATCCCTACTACCCCTTTAATTGTATTCGCTTATGCTTTGGTTTTTTTTTGCTGCCGGCGCCTTCTTGCGCTTCTTACGAGCGGCTGCTTCGGATTTCAATTTTTTGTCCCAGTCTTTCTCAAACTGAGCTAGCACTTTGGCTCTGGCGGCTAGCTTCCTATCGAAGGGTTTTGCTGATTTTCTTCTGCAGCGAATGAAAATCATCTTCCAGTTCCTCGACGACGTGGCGTGATTTGTCTTTTGCTTGTTTTAATGTGGGCATAGTGTTGCTCCGTGAAAACTAAGTGATGATGATTCTCTAAAATTACATAAGTGAGCTGTGGTTTGGTTGATATCCAGGTGTTTAAACACTCCTGATCTTACCAGGTCAGATCATCCGGAATTTGAAAAGCTGCATAGGGATCATCTTCCTCGATAGCTGTATTTTCCTGCGCCTTGAACACTACGACACTCTCGTCACGCTGTTCAATTTTTTGCGCTACACCCATGGGTACCAATACGTGATTATGTTTCTGCCCATCCTTGTGGGAGGCAGCTTGTTTAACTTTCTGCCTAACAATTGCGAGTGTACCGCGGCTGAGCTGGTCGATCTGAGTTTGACTGACGTAAATATGCTTGATCACTTTTGTATCGGTAAAACTGAATTTCTGGTCACCGTCTTTGGCGACAATGTTCATCTCGATGAGTTGTTTTATCTGAGCCGCCAAGGCGCGTTTTTCGGCCTGCTTATTCTTCTCCAGATTAAGCTGTTTGTCTTTGGCTATCTTCTCGGACTTTAGTCTATCCAGTTCTAGCTTGGCCTGATCCACCCCAGGGTTTTTGGTCTTGCGTGCAAGTTTCTCCTGCTTGTTCTTGGCGCGCTTGAGTTGCTTGGCTTTCTTGTCATCTATCAAGCCAGATTTTTTGAGTTGGTCTTGCAAGGAAACAGGCATAAGTAATTAGCTAGCTGATTTATGGGTGGTTAAAAATACAGAGACGAAGGTAAAGGCTAATTTCTTATCAGCTTACCACGAGAAATTTGAAAGACGGGAACTAAATCCTCGAAATTTGTGCAGGAAAAGACAAAAAAAGGGGTAGCAGAGATTGAATTTCAATCCCTACTACCCCTTTTATTTCGTTATGATGCCTATCAGATATAGGCAGCGAACAAGTGTATTCAGTTAATCAATCATTACTTACTCCGGCTCTAAGCCGGGCCAGAACCTTGGGAGATGTGACTTGAGCGAGGTAGCAGAAAAAACGCAATTTCTACGTGTGCTGGGCCGCCGCGAGGTATTGGCACTGGCCTTCGGCGCCATGATCGGCTGGAGCTGGGTAGTGCTGTCTGGAGATTGGATCAGTTCGGCAGGCACACTGGGTGCGATTGTGGCCTTTCTCATTGGCGGCTCGGCGATCTTATTGATTGGTCTTACCTATGCAGAGCTAGCTTCGGCCCTGCCTTTTGCCGGCGGCGAACACGTCTACAGCGAACGCGCTTTGGGCGCCGGCGCTTCATTCGTTTGTACCTGGGGCATCATTCTCGGCTATGTCTCCGTCGTAACGTTCGAGGCGGTGGCTTTGCCGACGGTGCTGGACTCACTGATACCAGGGCTGGATAAAATTCACCTCTGGCAGATTGCCGGCTGGGATGTGTATCTGTCCTGGGTGTTGGTGGGTGTAGCGGGCGCCGTGATAATGACCGTTCTCAACGTGGTGGGTGTGCGCATGGTGGCGCTGGTGCAGAGCGTGGTGGTGCTGGCCATCTTGCTGGTGGGTGTGTTGTTTGTCAGCGGTGCTCTATTCACCGGAGACATCAGTAATATGCAGCCTCTATTCAAGGATGGGGTCTCCGGAATTACCCTGGTGCTGGTTATGGTGCCGTTTATGTTTGTAGGCTTCGACACCATTCCCCAGGCCGCAGAGGAAATCGATTTGCCCTTTAAAGACATCGGTGCCGTATTAATGATTTCCGTAGCAATGGCCATCGTCTGGTATGGCCTTATCGTATTGGGGGTTGGTCTGGTTCTGGACGAGGCTGCTATTGATTCCTCTGGAGTGGTGACCGCGGTAGCGAATGCCGCCATCTATGGCGAAGTAGGTGGCACGGTGTTATTGATCGCCGGTCTCGCCGGCATTATTACCAGCTGGAATGCCTTCATCCTGGGTGGCAGCAGGGCTATCTATGCGCTGGCTCATAGCGGTTTGTTGCCAAAGTTTCTCGGCGAGCTGCACCCGAAATACCATACACCCAGGAATTCGATCCTGCTAATAGGTGCGCTGTCTATGATCGGGCCCTTCTTTGGCAGACCGGCACTGGTCTGGGTTGTCGATGCAGGTGGCCTCGGTATTATAATCGCCTATGGCATGGTGGCCTGGTCATTCCTGGTATTACGCAAGAAGGAGCCTGAACTGGAAAGGCCCTACAGAGTACGGTGCGGAAAATTCGTAGGCGTCACGGCATTGGTGTTATCAATTGGTTTGGGTTTGCTCTATCTACCCGGCAGCCCTGCAGCGCTGATCTGGCCGCAGGAGTGGGGTATCGTTTTAGCATGGACTGTTCTTGGAGGAATTCTGTATGGCCTCGCGCGGAATAGCGCGGGTGAACCTGCGAAGTAAACCAGAAAATGGGGTCGGAGGGATTTATTTTTGATCAATCAGTGCGCGGATTGATCAAAAATAAATCCCTCCGACCCCTTTAATTCCGTGGCCTAGTATGTGGTCCGCACTCGCGGTGAATTGGCTGAGGGTGAATTGCAGTAGTTAGGTTTGGAGAGTTAGTAGGAGGGGCATGGCCCCCATTCCATTCTCCTAAGAAGGGTTTCGGCCATGGTTCGCCAGCTCATCGTCAAGTTTTACCCAAGGCTGCGCGGTATCGCACCAAAAATTAGTGCTTGGTTGTAGCCAAGACTTATCATCAAGTGTTCCGGCCTTTATAAAACTTATGCCGGGTGCAGATTCGACAAGTGAAAATATCGGTGAGCCACATTTCTCACAGAAATTACGTCGCACTGCGCCGCCGCTCTCTCCATGATCGATGTACTCTTTTAGCGTTTCACTTTTCTCGAAAATCAGTGAGTCTTCTGGCACTCCAACAATAATGGAGAAAGCAGTTCCTGTTTGATGCTGGCAGTTCTCGCAGTGACAGACCGCCGTCATCAAAGGTTCTTCTTTACTCGCATACTGAATTGAGCCGCAAAGACAGCTGCCACTTATTTTAGACATTTTTTCATCCTTTCTGATTGTCGTAATGTGTTTGCTTCTGCATTGATTGTCGGGCTTACGCTATCTTTGTTCAGCCTCTAATCTTCGCGCACCGGCAAGAGTGCCCGGCATAGAGTAATTCCCCTCGTGACAGGCATACTCATAGAGTTGGCCATCGATGGCATGGAAGCTGAGCTCGGCAGTCCATGGCTGACTGTATAGATCAGAATCTTCCACGGTAAAGCGGTAGACGATCTCGCTATCCGAGTAGCGAGTAAAACGCTCGGTTACCCTGCCATTCTCCGTGATGGCGGTAGAGCTCTGCTGCATCTGCTGAGGATTCACATTGATAGTCTCTACTACCAGGGCACCGTCTTCATACCAGCCTACCGAGTCTCCCATGTATTGTTGCAATACTTCCGGTCGGCGATTGGCGCGGGCCTCGGTGGCGGAGGCAAAGATAGGAATGATGCGCGCGTCGTGCATCTGTTCTACGTTGATCATCACGTAGTCATCGGTTTGAACGAACTCATAGTTGTTGTTATACAGCCCGCTCTGCATCGCCGGACCGGCTTTGCCTTCGGAAAGAATACAACGCTCCGATAGTGGCAGGGCCTCCGGGCCGTCGGCATTGCCGATGCCGGTGACGTAGCGACTGCCGAAACTGGTACGCTTGAAATCGGTGGTCGGGTTTTCCAGGCGTGGGACTTGGCCGTTCTCCGGGTTAACTATGTAGGAAGTACGGTACTCGCCCTTGACCAGAGCCAGATTGGAGCCGGGGTCTACCCAGAAATGGTTGTAGGCTCTGGCGCCGAAATCATCGCCGCCTGCCTCGGGCGTGTTATTGACGCCATCGTCTTCGTCGAAGCCGCCCTCGATACCACCAATTGGTATGCCGGCTGCAATGACCTGGGCTCGCTCCTCAGTCACCACCAGTGTATCCACTCCTGCCCGGCGCGTGAGATTCGTTAGCGAGGCGTTAGTCCAGACGCCGCCCAGCTCGGGCCGCGCGCTGTCTTGAGCCTGCGCGAACGAGCAGGTGAGGGTGGTACACAGAAGCAAGCTTCCAATTCGAGTCAATCTTTCCAGTAGCGTTGTCATTTGTAATATCCTTGGGTTTTGTCCGCCGGCAGCGCCGAGGACAGTGGCTTCAAATGAGTTAAAGTTACTATCCTCTAATTTCCATTAATTTCTACCAATTTCCAGGCAATCTCTGCAGGTTGTGCAGGAGTTTTTTGGAGTTGTATAAGCAGCTAAGGCGATCATTTAAAGAAGGAGCCGATTCTTCCCCGTTTGATCGGATAGTGGAGTCCTACTCCTTGTCGAGTTGAAACATGGGATAGTCCAGTGGGTTAGGCAGTCCGCCTGCCTCCATTCTTTCTTCCAGCGCCGATGTCATGCCTACATTGTATGAAGGCTTCCACTCTGCCCAGAAGTTACGGCCACCGGGGGTGCAAAGTACAGCTGCTACCCAGACTCTGTAGGGTTCGTGATTCGCATCCGGCAGCGTTCCTGCCTCTCGCATGGCTTGTGCTGACTGATAGAAAAGCACCAGGTCATGGCAACTAACGGCGAACTCAGTGTGTGCTCTAAAGGGCATGTTGGGATAGTCGGACATGCCTCTCGTGAAGTGTTCCGGCTCGGCGGAGTGAAATGCGCGAATCCAATCCCTGTATTCGTTGGCCACACTCTGGCGACTTGTAACTTCCATTGATGCGGTGTTCGACTTTATTTGTAATGCTAAATAGGACAATGAAATAAACACGGCAACGGCGCCAAGCACCTCTCCGATCGCTCCTATCGCCTCCCAGTTCATACGCTCACCTCTTTTTTTTATTAGCGGTGTCAGAACTACAACAGCAGTAAAGGGATTGATCTTTTCTCTGCGCCTTGTTGCAGTGTCCTACCCTGAAATTCTAGTTATATAATCCGGTTAAACTCGAGCCGTCCAGGGATTCGAGTCGCTCAATGTAATCTCGGAAAGAACGAGTAAACACTAATTCTCTCTGCCCCCAGTACAGCTTAAAACCCGGTTGATCGATGATTGCGGATACCGTGCCTAAGGTTACGGTTTGAAGAGAGCTGTCGAGTGTGCCTTCCTGGCCTAGAACAAAGGCATTTTGATAGAGCAGCATTCCGCCACGTAATAAATAGATGAAGTCGGCTCTGTTATTTTCTGTCAACGACTCCGGGTCTATCATCCCTTTCCTGAAAACCTCACTGCCAGAACCCGATAATCCAACCTCCGTATACCAAGAACTTAGCGAGAGAGCCACGTCACTCTTTCGTTTGCCGATAGCTCTATAATTACTATGATGAGTGAAGCCAATAGAGAAAGAATAGCAGCAACTTCGATGATTATTTTTAGAGGAGGAAGTGTCGTTTTCATACTGTTTTATACTCGTAAAAAATCAGGTGAAAAAATTATTATTACTTCAATTAGCTTGCATAAAAGGAGGTAGATCTATTTCGCCGGCAATAGGAAAGTCTACTGCCTGAAAATAAACCTGCTTCTTCTCTCTTCTCTACTTCTATAACTCTTCGGTAACTATGGGCAAGATGATTGCCGATGGATGTTGGGCATCATAGTAGATGGTATTGTTTGCTATCTTTGCCGTAGTATCCAGGTCATCGAGGGCGGCACCATTATTTGGGTTAACCGCAAACCTGGGGTAATTGCTCGATGTCACATGAATACCAATTCGATGGCCGGCCTCAAACGTCTGTGCGGTGCTCCACATATTGATAAGCAATTTTTCAATCTCACCCGGGTTCATCAGTACGACATCATCGGCTTCCTGTCCGTTGCGAAAGCGAGTGCGTAGCGGGTAGTCGAGAATAAGTGCTTCATAGCCATCCGGGTAAATATCAACAAGCTTAACAACGTAGTCTGTATCTAATGCATCGGTGGACACAAACAGCTCCATATCAATATGGCCGGCTACCACAACATCTTCCTGTAGTACGGGAGTTTGAAAGCGCAGATAGTCTTGTCGCTCACCGATCTCGCGCTGGTCTCTTGGGCCTACGTCTCTGCCTAAATTCTGGCCCCCCACCGTGCCCACTGGGTTGGCAGGGTCGAAAAGGTAACTGGAAGAAGCTGAATCCGCTGTAGGAACAGACGTGGAAATAGTCATGCCAGGCTGTAAATAGAAGCGCGTTTTTTCATGTTGTGGTGGCCAGATATCGCTGTGAATAGTGCGGTTCTTCGCTGATTGATCGCCCTTACGTGCCGACGCCATCATGTAAAAACTCACAGAAGGCTCATCCATGATGCCGTTGTCTTCGCCCTTTAACCAATAATCCCACCAACGCAGCTGCTGTTCGATATCGCCGGTGATGGCGCCACTATCAGGATAGGATAGGTCGCCCTCTATCGCGCCATGACCGAAGGCTCCCATGAATAGTTTCTGATTGCCGCGTGCTTTTTCATTGCCTTCGTTTTGGAGATATTGGTAGTTATACAAAGAGCCTTCGGCATAGATGTCATGCCATCCGCCCACATTGTAGATCGGAATTTCTACGTTCTGTCGATGAAACAGAAAATCGGTATCTATCCAGCCCTGATCCAGAACCGCGCGAGCCTTGTAGGCAGCAATTCGCTCTTCGCTAATGCCCTGCCCCCGCAGCCAGCCCCCAGAATGGCTTTCCTTGAATACGCCACCGACAAAGCGCGATCGGTAGAACAGGCTGTCGGGGGCTACGGTGACATAGGCGGCGGTTAAATGAGGTGGAGCCGAAGCGGCTGCCAGGTTCGAGGTAATTCCTGGTGCAGAAGTGCCGAAGATACCTACTTTCCCATTACTAAAATCTTCTGCCGCAATCCATTCGACTGTGTCGTAACCATCGGGCATGTCAACTTCAAAGGGTTGGTCCTCGCCCTCAGATTCATAGCGGCCCCTGACGTCCTGCGACACCAATACGTAGCCGTGTTCGTTGTAGCGCGCGGCGCTGCGATCTGCGCCATTCTTGTTATAAGGGGTGCGGGTTAATACAGTAGGCCAGGGACCATCACCTTCGGGCAAGTAGATATTCGTAGCGAGCCTCACTCCATCTCGCATGGGCACCATGTCGATTCGTTTCTCAGCGTCTTGGGCATATAGGGGAGAAACAAAAACGGCGACAACTAATAGCGAGAGAAATTTCAGAAGAGAATTGGTTTGGAATGAGCTGGGTGACGGGTGCATATCCTATAACCTTTTATTATTATTTTTGCCGATACTGCGAGGAGCATATAACAGATGATTTCAATTTAACAACAATAGGGGAGGTTGATCCGTAGCAGGTTTGTGTATATGTAAAGGGGTAGTAAGGATTATGTTGTACTCCTTACTACCCCTTTCTTTTGTGGCATATGTAGGTGAGCGCTTACCGGTTTTAGTAAGGGTAACCCTCAAGCCGCGGTTGCCCGGGGAGCCAGTCGGGAACCTGCACCCAGTTACTTCGATTCGGCATTTGAATCTGCGGCAGAGTCTTCTCGTTGAGCTCGGTGCCGTCTTCCACCACATCGTTCAGAAAAAACAGATAGGCAGTCAGCGAGTACACTTCATCCGCGGTCAGAGTGCCTTCTGCACCGAGTGGCATGGCACGGTTGATGAAGTCCCATACTGTAGTCGCATAGGGCGAGCGAATCGGGAGTACGCGGCCATAGTCCCAAGGGTCTGCATTCGGGCCTGCGTCGCGTTTAATTAAGCGCGGCGCCATGCCACCACTGCCAGTTGTTCCATGACAGCCGGCGCAGCCTTTTGAGAGATAAAGCTCTGAACCCATGTCTACCGAGCCACTACCTGCCGGCAGTTCTTCGCCTCTAGGGCCTATAGCAATGTCCCAAAGACGTATTTCGTTTTCGGTGGGTGTTCTGCCAACACCGTAGGTGGGTGACTGTGCCTGCACGGAAACCAAGCCTATGACCAGCAACGGGAGCAGCAGTAGAGTCCGCAGAGCCCTCAAAGCAGTCCCTCGCTTGATAGTCGATGGCTTAGCTAATCGCATTGTGAACGCTCCCATCGCTGGCAACCCGCCAAGGCTGAATGGAATTGTCCTGACCCTTCACGAAGGTGGCGCGCTCGCCATCTGTGCTCCAAAAATCCAGTGCCTGCTGACGTGAGGGTTGTATCTGACCGATCTCGTCGATGCAGCGCGATTGTAACTCGCACTCGGAGCCATCCCAGTTCCACTCGTAACTAAAGCGTGTATGCGCCATCGGTTCGGCGGTGCCGCGAATGTCGGCATCGGTCCAACTGCGACCGCCATCGGTAGAAATTTCGACGCGGCTTACGCGACCACCACCAGACCAGGCTAGGCCGCCGATCTCGTAGAAGCCTGCACCCGGCAATTGCTGCCCGCCGGAGGGATAGGTGATAACCGATTTGGGGCCAATCTGATAACCCAGTGCGGCATTCACAGGGTCGCGGGTCAGGTGACCGTAGTCGTTGTAGGTCATGTAATACTCATCCACCACCTTGATGCGCCGCAGCCACTTCACGTTGAAGATGCCTTCGAAGCCAGGTGCCAGCAATCGCAGTGGAAAGCCCTGTTGCGGACGTACCGGCTCGCCGTTCATGCCATAGCACAATAAGCAGTCGTCCATGGCCTTCGCCATGGGGATGCTGGACGCGCCTTTCACTTCTTCTACGCCTTCGGCCACAACCCAGTCTGCATCGGCGTGTACGCCGGCTTCTTTTAATACCGTAGACAGCAGCACGCCAGTCCATTCGGCGTTGCTGGTCATGCCATGAGTTTCCTGAATAGTCGTGTGGCTGCTGCGGGAGCGATTGCCGGCGCACTCGATAAAATGCTTGCGCGTCACCGAGGGCATTCGCTTCAAGTCTTCCATACTGAATACTATGGGATTATCCACCATGCCGTGGACCATTAGCCTGTGCTTGTCCGGATCGATGTCCGGTACAAAGGAGCCGCGGGTAGTGCCCATATAGTGGAGCGAGGAGGGGGTGATCTCTCCCACCGAATCCTGCAGCGGTGTGGCGATATGGAAGTCGAGGCCAAAGGCATCGGGCGACTCGCGCCCGCCATGGGGAATACGCACCGAATTCACGAAGCGGGAACGGCTGCCATAGGCCGTCATTTCGTCAGAACCCCGGATAAAGGCCTCTGGTTCAGGCGCTACCGGTGTATGTTCATGATCCTGGCCAAGAGCCGGCTTCGCCGCTCCCAGGCCCACAGCGCCGGCTACGGCAGCGCTACGCTTGAGAAATTCTCGTCTATCAGTCTTTTTTTGACTCATTGTTCTCTCCTTGTTATTGCCTTCCATGGCAGTTTCAGATGAGGTTGATTGAGTGTCTCTCTAAGTTTGAGAAAAGTAAACGAGAATAGGGTGCGGTGCGACGAAAATACCGGATTTATAGGCTAAAAAACGCACAAAACCCAGGGGTCCTTCTGAGCGCATTGTCAGCTGTGCTTGGTTAGACCTATAAATAGTGAAAACAAGGTGGCGTGCTACTGACGGCTGACTTAGCAATGGGACCTTTTCTTTCCTCCCGTTATAATGTGCAGGCCATGTTTTTAGACCCTCGCAAGAGTTCGTCTTTATGCTATGCCCAGCAGTTGGCTTAATTTAATGTATGGGGTAGCCTTGCTCGAGTTTTTGGAAGTGAGGATTCACGCTTTCCACGTATGAATTCAAAATTACAATAGAAAGGTGCAGATTATGCCGAGTCAGAGATCAAGATGTAAAAAACCATTTGCTTTTCGCTTGTTGAGCGCGCTCGCTATGCTGTTGGTTTGGCAAGTTGCCTTCGCCCAGCAACCGCCTCCACCTTCCGGCGCCTATGACGCCGCCCCCTATCTAGGGCAGATACGCAATACCTATGTCTATGGCGATATCTGGGAGCGCCCCGGGCTGTCGGCTCGGGACCGCAGCATGATTACTGTCGCTGTGAATCAGGCGCTCTATGCTACTTATGAGCTGCGTCTGCATATGGGTAGGGCGCTAGACAATGGCGTCACCCAGGCTGAGATATCGGAGATCATTGCGCATACTCTATGGTATTCGGGTTTCCCAACAGGCGTAAATGCCGCCAGGGTAGCAGAACAGGTCTTCGCTGAGCGTGGCCTGCCCGCCAGCCCTCCTGGCGCATCGTCACGCCAACCACCGGTGGATCCTGAATTGGAATTCCCCGGTGCATTTCAGCAGACACCCTACCTGCGCGACTTACTTAACCAGGTAGTCTATGCGGAAACTTGGAAGCGCGCGGAACTGTCGCCCCGAGATCGCAGCATGATTACGGTCGCCGTGGGTACCGCCATGTATGCCTCCAGCGAAGTGCGCTATCACGTGGGCAGGGCGCTGGATAATGGCGTTACTCAGGATGAGATTGCAGAAATAATCACACACGTGACTTTTTACTCTGGCTTTCCTACCGGTGTGAATGCCGCGCGAGTAACCACAGAGGTCTTGGAAGCTAGAGGCTTGCCGCTGGGTGACGGGCGTTTTCCCGCCGCACCCTATCTCGATGAGTTAATCGATGGCCTGGTCTATGGTGAAACCTGGACCCGTGAACAACTGTCGGCGCGTGACCGCAGCCTGGCCACTATCGCCGTGACTCTGGCTAACTACCAGACCGATCAACTGCGGGTGCATCTAAACCGGGGCTTGGACAATGGTCTGACTACGCAGGAGATCGCGGAGTTGATCGCACAGGTGACGTTGTATTCTGGTTTTCCTTCCGGGGTTAATGCCTCGAGAACCTTCGCAGAGGTGTTGCAGGAGCGAGGCATGCCGCTGCCTGATTAGGCTGACTAAAAGTACTATCTCGATAAAAGGGGCAGTAGGGATTTACAATTAATCCCTACTGCCCCTTTTATTGCCCCTTTATCGATAGTCTATCGTGCGCTCTCTGTGGCTCGTGCTTCTTCCGCTCTTGCGCCTCGCAGGATATTCAGCAAACCATAGTTCCCCTCATGACAGGCATATTCATACAGTAGTCCGTCTACTTTAGTCAGCGGGATGATGCCGGTTATCTTGTCCGTATAGGCCTGCGGATCGTCGACGGTAAATTCGTAGGCTATGGAGTCATCGCTTAGCCGTGTAAATCGCTCGATGAGAAACTTGGTGTCTGATGTTCCCCCCGCGCCGAATGACTGCGTCAGGCCGTTAAAATTTCTGGATTCAACCACCAGGGTCTCACCATCCCAATAGCCACGAGAATCGCCAGACCATAGGCGAATGCTGTCATCGAGGGGGCCGCGCCCATCCAAAGGCACGATGCGCGCGTCATGCACCATCTCTATCATGATGACTACATGGTCCCGGCTCTGAACGATCTGTAGATTATTGTTGTAGAGGCTGGGACTGATAGGCGGGCCGGCATTGAAGCCTACTATGCAGCGTTCGCCTAGCCCTCTGTCTTCCGGGCCGTCGCTACCGATACCGCCGCCGGTAAACCTTACCGGACGTTCGCCGTCGATATCGGGGTCTAGCCGCCCCTGCACAACCACGGCTCCTTCGGCGTAGGGCGGCAGCCGGCCATTTTCTGGATAGACAATAATTGAGGTGCGCGCGACGTCTCCGATTCCTGCGGTTTCAACCCAGAAGTCGTTGTAGGCCTCGTTCACCCCGCCATTGGGAATTGCCGCGTCTGAAAAATCGTCGCGGGCAACTCTGCGTGCCCGAATCTCGGCAACCTCTTCTTCGGTTAAAAATTCCCGCTCACCGTATTGTGCGGGCCTCTGCATGGGTATGTCTGAGGAGAAATTCCACACACCTTGCAGATCCGGTTGATTCCACTCAGTTCTTGGCGTCTGATAATCTTCTGCTGACCATGCGCTATTCCACAGCAGTAAGCTCACTATTGCGGGTAGTAGAAGCCGTAGGTTCATAGCTTGATTCCTGAGAGTGTCTTTCGTGATTAGGGGAGTAGACTGTCAAAAACTACTCCTTCTTCGCGGCATTTGCCAGAGCATTTGCCCAGCAGTCGGTGATGGGTGCGGGGTAAATATGCAGCAATTAAAGGGGTCGGAGGGATTTAATTTAAATCCCTCCGACCCCTTTAATTCCCTTTAATTCAGCGAAATAGGCTTCCCATGACCATTTTGGTGACTGCGAGCTCGCTTGGCCAGTACCCGTTCACTTTCCGCAGCGAATCGTGCACGTCGCAGACGCGGCGATGATAGAAGATGTGAGCGCCTGCAGATGGTAGGGCCGCTGGAGCGGAGAAGTTTTTTGACGGGACGAAGGCCAGTTGCACGAAGGGCGCTAGGCTAAGCAACCCAACCACTGGGGCATCGCAGGTGGCGCAGGTTCCTCTTCTCAGCGCGGGCGGTAGTCGATACCTATTGAATTGTATTGAATGCTCTTCTGGCAGCGAGACAGATCCGGACCAGAACGTTGTGATATCAGCGAATGGTTGTTTATAGATCGACTGGCAGATTTGACAGTGGCAGAGAAAGCGCGAGATGGCCACTCCACTCACGGTGAATGTCGACTGCCCACAGGGACATGAGCATGATTGATTCACTGACAGATCGGGCATGGTGTCTCCCTATGTGTTGTATAACACTCTACTTGCAGTAGCAGCGCCAGTTGCTTTCTTTCTTCCGAGCCACCACCTTCCCGGATTTATTCTTCATCGAATACTCAAGCATTTCATAACTGATAGGAGCAATAACTCATTGAGGCGTCTTGAAAATTTCATCATAAGCTGCCTCGCTAAAAAACTATATTCTCAGATGTTGTAACCTTTTTCTATTGTCTTAGTCTCATATTAGGAGAGTGCAGAATAAATCGCGCTTTAAGCTACTTGGAGAGACACCTATGAATAATTTCATCAAACCATTCGCCCTGGTTATGGCTTTAACAATTCCTGCTATCGCACGCGCTGATATTGCGGTGGAAAATGTAACGGCAGGAAAGGTGCGTATTACCTACACTCTTGCGGATGCCGCTTCGAGTTATGGCAGAAAAGAGCTTGAGAGTCAGATTCGGCGTGCAGCCAAGAAGGTGTGTGGCGCGCAGAATTTTCAACGCACTTGCTCGGTTAAACAGCTAATGGAAAATCGCAGCTGCTATGACAAGGCAGTGGCGGAAGCGATGAAGTCGATCTCGACGACTGCTTGATATTCGCGAGCTAGATTAAATAAAAAACTTAAAGGGGTAGTAGGGATTAAATTAAATCCCTACTACCCCTTTAAGATTTCTCCTCTAAAGAGAAAAACGTTCCCGTAGAAAATGAGCAACCCCATCGGCATGATTATGGCCAATTACATCGCTTGCTAATTCTTTGATGGTCGTTTTCGCATTTTCTGGAGCATAACTTTCATCGGCAAGGTGGAACATGCTTAAGTCATTATCACTATCGCCAAAACAGATTACATTGCTTGCCCCTAATTGGTTTCTCAGGGTAGAAACGGCAACGCCTTTGTTAGCTAGGCGATGGTGTACATCTATCCAGCTAAATAGCTGGCCTTCTATGGCAGGTCCGGAATAGGCGACTAAGTTTGAATGTGTATTGAATTCGCGCCACATTACAGCAACGGCATCAGCAGAACCTATCATGCTAATATTAGTGACCTGGCTATTGGGAGATAGCTCTTCTATCGGAAAAATTTTGGCTTGTATATCAAGATAGTGCTTGCTGATCAGTTCTTTTTCCACATCATGAAGCGGTGCTGCATGATAAATACAGTGTTGATGATTATCGATGGCGTGAATGAAAGGCGTAATACCATGAGCATCTGCAACACTCATTACTTTTGAAATTTCAGTTTTACTGAGTAGATTTTCAAGAGTTAGCTTTTGCTCAACAGGATCCCATATCGTCACTCCATTATTGTAAATTTGCGGCAATCCAAAAACATGGCCTTTCAGAATATTCTTTGCCGAAAGCATGGTGCGACCCGTAGCTATGGTATAGGCAATGTTGTTTTTGCCTAGAAGGCTAAGAGTCGCTTTAGTAAAAGGGGATATTTCAGAGGCGCTATTTAGAAGCGTGCCATCTAGGTCAAAGAAGATGAGATCCATAGTAATATTTATACCCTGCGTTCACGACTAGAGACTAGTCTATGCTTCAAAGTTGTTAGTCTACTGTCAACATAGTGACTATTCGTCGATTCTATCCATCACTCGCTTTGGATGGGAAGGTTGCCGGGAAAGAAAGTATAGAGCCCCGCTGCTATGAAGCGTTCTTTTCAAGCCTGTTGCTAGCGCTATATCTGTCGAAGAGCAAAGTTTCTCATTCAAGAGCAGGTGCTCTCTGCGCGCACAGCATATAATTCACGAGAGTGTTACGGCTCAGCGACATGCTTTTGCGGAGGGGGTTCACACTAACGCCGGTTAAGGATTGAGTGTCAAAATGGTCGCGCTGCAGATACGATAGAATTTCTTTTGGCTTACGCAACATGCTGTAGCTGTGGGTGCCCTTTGGCAGCCAACGCAAGAGATATTCCGCGCCCACAATAGCTACTAACCAGGCGATGGGATTTCGATTGATAGTTGCTATAAAGGTGGCCCCATTCGGGCTGACTAACTTATTGCAGGCAGACATGTATCTGTCTAGATTGGCGACATGCTCTACAACCTCCATATTGAATACAACGTCAAACTTCTGTTTTTTTAGAGCAAGAATTTCAGGGCTTGTTACCTGATAATTGATGGTTAGGCCGAATTGGTTTGCGTGAGAGCGAGCCGTATGAATATTCTTATCCACCACGTCGATTCCCGTGACCTCGGCTCCAAGTCTGGCTATGGATTCGCTGAGAATGCCTCCTCCACACCCGACATCCAGTACTTTTAAGCCAGCAAGCGGTTGCTCGCTCTCGCTGGCCATACCGAGTAGAGTGAGTTGTCGGACAATCCATTGAATACGCAATTCGTTCAATTGATGGAGCGGTCGAAAGGGCCCGTTCTGGTCCCACCATACCGCCGAGAGTCTTCGAAAGAAGGCTACTTCAGCAGGGTCGATACTTGAGTTATTAATTCCATTCATACAATAAGTTACGCTAGAGCTGATTAATTAGACCACTCTTTTAACTGATTCGCGTTCAGAGTCTAGCTAGAAAGAAATTGGCGCGGTGGTTAAGCTCAATACTATGGAGCCTAGCTCATCGGATCTGATTTTGAAAAATGCGCGTAGAGTATTCTATGCGCACAAATAAACCGAAAACTGACGGAACGTACAACTGGCTGCAGCGAGAGCTGCGTACCGATCACGCCGGAGAAACCGGTGCTATAGCGATTTACGATGGTATTTTGGCTATGTCTAGCTGCAAAAAAGTACGCGGCTTTGCGACGAAACATCGGGAAACCGAAAAGCGACATTTACAGCACATAGAATCCATATTACCGGCTTCCCAGCGTAGCTTGCTATTGCCGCTTTGGCGAATTGCGGGATTTTGCACAGGTGCAATCCCAGCGTTGATTAGTTCCAGTGCGGTTTTTGCGACAATTGAGGCTGTCGAAAGTTTCGTCGATTCGCACTACAGCCAGCAAATAGACCGATTAAGTGATAAGCCGCTTTACTCGGATATCTCTGACATTCTGCAAGAATGCCGACAGGACGAGCTAGAGCACCGGGACGAGGCCGTTAAGTTGCAGGTGCTAGCGCCTGATGTGTTTGTGCGGGGCTGGTGTTGGCTCGTTGGCTTTGGTTCTGTAATAAGTGTCGCGCTAGCACGCAGGGTATAGCAAAAAGATGCCTGAAGGCCCGGAAATACGCCGCGCGGCGGACAAGATAGCTTCAGTGTTGGTTGGCAAGACCATTGAGACTGTAGAGTTTGGACTGCCCTGGTTAAAACACCATGAGGAGATGCTAAGCGGCAGTGCTGTTGTCCGGATAGAAACCCGCGGCAAAGCACTGCTTACTCATTTCGATAATGGTCTCTGTATTTATTCTCATAATCAGCTCTATGGCCGCTGGTGGGTAGTTAAGCGAGACAAATACCCCAATACGCGTCGCTCATTGAGATTGGCGTTGCATACGAATGAGCACAGTGCACTCTTATTCAGTGCGTCTACTATCGAAGTTTTGGATGAAGAAGGAATCTATAATCACAGTTTCCTATCAAAGATAGGCCCCGATATTTTAGACACTGAGCTTGTGTGGCGCGACATCGCCGCGCGTTTGCTTACGCAGCAGTTCAAACGACGCAGTATGGCTTCTCTTTATCTTGACCAGTCATTTCTCGCTGGAGTGGGTAACTATCTGCGGTCCGAAATTTTGTTCGAAGCGGGCATCAATCCTCGCGCAAAACCTCAAGAGCTGGATCGGAAAGAAAACAATAAGCTCGCTCGCAGTACCCTGTCGATAAGTCAGCGTGCATATGAAACTGGGGGTATTACCAATCCCCCAAAGAGAGTGTTGGCCCTAAAGAAGGAAGGGTTGAAGCGTCAGCAATTCAGGCATGCTGTGTTCGGCAGGGAAAATAGGGCTTGTTATAACTGTGGTGAGGAAATCATCAAAGAGTTAATCTCGACTCGCCGAATATACTGGTGCCCTCTGTGTCAGTATTAGATACACAGCTTGTTACTACTAAAATTAAAGGGGTCGGAGGGATTTAATTTAAATCCCTCCGACCCCTTTAATTTTTTATGTCGTGTTCGTCTGCAAGGGCTTGTGTGATTGAGGTCTGCCGCTAGCTGCATTGACGATCATGTCGGCGGTAACCGG
>Ga0213861_10002179_pt1 | contig 17032 bp, 15 predicted proteins | sample PICome_4_FD_160110 | JGI IMG/M metagenome (GOLD analysis project Ga0213861, IMG submission 160110) | Coastal seawater microbial communities near Pivers Island, North Carolina, United States - PICO131 | ecosystem: Environmental > Aquatic > Marine > Coastal | place: USA: North Carolina... | reverse complement strand
GTTGCGACCACTCGTGCGCCTGCCGCTCCGAGTCCCCAGACAAAGCGGCTGAGAAGGAGAAGCTCAAAGGTAGGCGCCAACGCCGACCCGACAGCACCAATGATGTAGATGATGCTGCCTGCATAAAGGACTGGTTTGCGTCCAAAGCGATCTGCGATCGGCCCCCATACGAGCTGAGCGATGGCGAGTCCCATGAAGAAGACGGTGATGACTTGACCAGCACGCGGTGACGAATCGCCAAGGTCAAATGCCTCGCGGATCTCGTCAAAGGCCGGCAGCATCGTGTCGATGCCAAGCGCCATCAGCGCCATAATTGCTGACATCAACGTCAGCAGCTCTCGCTGACCCATCCGGTACTGCGGAATCGCCGGAACGGCAGCGTCAGCTTCGGAAGCGAGATCGGTCACGGTCGAACGCTAACGAGCAGTGATGGGCGCTCCCTGGTTGAGCGACGGCCGTCACGCTGAACCGGATCGCTTGAAAGGGCCCCACATCGTGAGGATTCGTTGCTGTTTCCTAACTGACAGCGACGTGGCAGCCAATCTGCATCATTCGGTCGACCCCCGCCTTCAGATCCTCGTCGCTGATTCGAACGGTACTGCCATCGTCGCCAAGAATGTCGCTGACGGTCATGATGGCGAGCGCCTCGATCCCTTTCACTGCGGCAATCGTGTACATCATCGCTGCTTCCATCTCGACACCGAGGTGGCCAAGGCGCTTCCATCGACCGAACGTGTCAGGGTCGGGATCGTAGAAAATGCCGGAGGTGACAATCGCACCTGTGTGTACAGTGCCAGCGCCTGACTCCCGGCTCAGCTGTGCGGCGGTCTCAGCAAGGGTAAACGTTGCGCTTGGTGCGTAACCCGACATCTGGGCATAACGAAGTGGCGTGCTGTCGTCGGCCGACGCGCTTATGCCGATCACGGTGTCGCCCATATTCATTCCGACTTGCAGACCTCCGCAGGTACCCACACGGACCAGACGCTTCGCTCCCAACATGATGAGTTCTTCGAAGATGATTCCAGCACTTGGTGAGCCCATGCCTGTGGACTGGACGCTGATCGGCTTGCCGTTGAACGTACCGGTGAAGCCCAGCATCCCGCGTTCGGTATTGACCTGGCGGAAGCCCGAATCAAAGAATGTTTCAGCGATGTACTGGGCGCGCACCGGGTCACCGGGGCACAGCACGTTCGGTGCATAGTCAGATTCGTCAGCACGCAAATGGATCGGCATGAGAGCAGGATACGCAGGCCTACTTGAGGAATTTGCTTGTGGTGTTGTCAGCGAGGATTCTGCCATCGGTCTGACTCAGCGAAGTATCTAGGTGGGGGGGTGCACCCTGCCCGTATCCGGGGCTACAGGGCTACGGGGCTACGGGGGCACGAAAGAAACGAAAGAAGTCCGTGGGAATCGCACAGAACATCTACCACTACATCTACTGCGGAGAGTTTCTCTGAGTCCATGTGTCTGCGTCAGGTGTACTGGTGTTACCAAAACGCAGGGGCCGCCGTCCGATGGGGCAGCGGCTTCTGTGCTGTCTGGGCTCAGAATTAGTCACGGACACGTCATCGCTGGCGGGCTGACATCGGACGCTGCGGGGCGCCCCGATGCTCCGCAACCGGGAACCAAACCGGTCCGTCCGAATGTCAAACCAACATGACCGACACGTTGACCGGAACAGCAGACACCGCGGCCCGCACGACCCGACAAGCGATGTTCAAAATGTCGTCGAGCTGTCTTAGATGCCACAAGGCATTCGACCCGTTCGCCGCCAACTCGAGCCCCTCGTCGTCGACTACATCGAGCACTACAACCAGCACCGGCCACACCGCTCGCTCGGCCAGCGCCCACCGACCCCGAACGCTGACCCTCTGGCCACGTCACTGGCGACCGTCACGGTGCTGCGAACGACCCGCTACGGCGGCCTAGTCAACGAGTACCGAAACGCCGCATGACCAGGCGCGACAGAGTTGCCGAGCCCCACACGCCTCTAGCCGAGCGTGGGGTGGATTGTGTCGTCGGCCGAGGGCAGGGGTGGATCGCCAGCCCCCTGGACCGATTGATCGACGTCGATGCAGTTACCGGTCATGAGTCCTGAGGCAGGTGAGAGGCAATAGACGATTGCGTTGGCAACCTCGTCCGGCTGCACCAGCCGACCCAACGGCCTCGACGGTGTGACAAGTTCAAGCCAGTTCTCCGGGGCTCCGTCCTGTTCGACCTGGGTGCGGTGCTCGGACTCAGTCTCCATCCATCCCGGGTTAACTTGGTTGACCCGTATCCGGTGCTGCATCAAGCCGAAGGCCAGGTTCTTTGTCATGACCGACATGGCACCTTTGGACATTGCGTAGGCGGTGAGCTTGGTCTGCCCGCCGTGACCGCTCGTTGAGCCAACGTTAACGATAGAGCCGGGCACACCTTGCTTGACCATGACCTGGGCTGCGGCTTGAATCAACAGGTACGGGGCTCGGACGTTGAGCAACATGTGGCGGTCGACGTGCTCAGCAGAGTCCTCAAAGAGCGTCGCTCGCGTCGTAGTGGCAGCGACGTTGACCACTCCGCCGAGGGTCCCAAACTCGGCAATGGCTGCGTCGACGATGGCCTGCGGCGCTCCAGAGTCGGACATATCAGCCTGAACAAAGATGGTCGGGGTTCCCGACTCAGTAAGTTCAGCCGCGAGCCGCTGCCCCCGGTCAATGGACCGGCCAGCCAGGACGACCCCCGTGCCTACGTCCTGACTGACGAGGCTGCGCGCGACGGCCTCACCAAGCCCTTGCGTGCCTCCATTAATGACAACGATCACGGCGCGATCCGAACAGTTGCAAAGACGGATGAGGACATGCGGTTGCGCGGGCGCGGTGACAACGCAGGCAACCGGGCAGCGCAGTATGAACCATGCGACGGGCCGCCATAATTTCGGGGTTCACAGTCGCTTGCGGGCACTGCTGGGTTGGTGAAGACGAAAGCTGCGATCGAGTTCACGAACGGATGGCCAGATGGGTCGCGATATCGAAAAAGTGCATCTTCTCGGTAGCGACGTTCACCTGGATATGGTCTCCCGGCCGGGCGCGGCTGTCAGGGCTGAACCGCGCCGTGCACCGGCTCTCGTTCTCGCTGCCGAGTTCGTCCAGCGCGTCAGGGTCGCCGCTGTCGACCGGGTTCGCCGCAAGCGAAAAGTGCATGACCGTCTCGGCTCCCAATGCCTCACGGACGTCAATCTCGACCTCGATACGCTGGTCAGCAGGGTGATCCGGAACGACTGCGGCGTCCTCCATGTCCTCCGGCCGCATCCCAACCACGACCGGCTTTCCGATGTAACTGCGCAAAGCAGGTCGCGCGCTCAGCACTTTGGGGTCCATGGCCAGCCGTTGGTCGCCGAACTCGACAATGAGCCGCTCACTATCCTCCAACACAACCCCTTCGAAGAGATTCATCGACGGTGACCCGATGAAGGCGGCAACAAACACGTTATCTGGCTCGTCATAAAGCGACTCGGGCGAGGCCACCTGCTGAAGATAACCGTCCTTGATCACGGCGACCCGGTCGCCCATGGTCATCGCCTCCACTTGGTCATGGGTGACGTAGAACATCGTCACGCCTAGCTCGCGCTGGATACTTGCGATGTCGGCCCGCATCTGGACTCTGAGCTTGGCGTCGAGATTTGAGAGCGGCTCGTCCATGAGGAACAGCGAGGGCTGACGAACGATCGCCCGACCCATCGCTACCCGTTGGCGCTGACCGCCAGATAACTTCCCTGGCTTCTTGTCGAGCTGTTCGGTGAGTTCCAGTATCTTTGCGACTTCCTCGACCTTTGTTCTGCGGTCGGCCTTGCGCACCTTGCGAAGCCGCAGCGGGAATCCGATATTCTCGGCGACCGTCATCTGCGGATAAAGCGCGTAGTTCTGGAACACCATTGCGATATCGCGATCCTTCGGAAGGACATCGTTCACTCGCCGCTCACCGATATAGAGGTCGCCACCACTGATCTCCTCAAGGCCTGCGATCATTCGGAGCGTGGTCGATTTGCCACAGCCCGATGGACCCACGAGTACCAAGAACTCACCTTCGATCAGTTCCAGAGAAAGGTCTTTTACCGCCTGAAAGCCATTGGGATAAATCTTGGAGATCCCGTCCAGTTTCACGTCAGCCATGTCGGCTCCCTTCATCACGTCGCTCCGGGCCGTGCCCGTCGGAGCACCAGCCATCGGTACCGCCGAAGGCGATCATCAACCGGCCTACTTGCAGGCACCACGCTCGGTCCGTTTTTCGTCGCTGGCTTGTCGGGTGAGGCCGATGCTTAACGTTGCTGTGGCGATTCAAACCGGCGATACGTCCTGAGCCCCTCCAAGGGGCAGAAATGTCGGTCATGGGATCAATCCTTCTCACGGGCTCGCCCGCGTCGGTGGGGTTCGAGGGTGTGCACGGTCGACACAGTTCAATTCAGTCCAGTCGGCCGGATGCCGTTAAAGGTGTAGGTCGTCCAGTGGTGTACGAGTTCCTCCGGACCCACCAACGGCGAAGGATACGAAGGGTTGTTAACGGCATCAGGAAAGAACTGTGTCTCCAGACACAGCCCAGCCATCGGTTGGAAGCCTCCCTGTTCCGGCGAGGCATCGAGTTGATGACCGGTGTAAACCTGCAAGCCAGGAAGCGACGTCTCCATGACAAGACTTAGTCCGCTGCCGGGCTCTCGCAACTCAATGCGACCGTCTGGAACGAGCGCGTAGCAGTGGTCGATTCCGCCAAAGCCCACACGCTCGATTGCATCACCGACACGCGTCAAGTTGGCGAGATCAAACACACTCCCTGATGAGGGCACAAGCGCACCGCGGGGAATGAGGTCACCGTCTATTTCTACAAACGCTTCAGCGTCGACGCGGAGGAGATGATCCTCGATCGTCCCTGAACCAGACAGATTCCAATAAGTGTGATTGGTGATCGAGACAGGCGTGGCCTTGTCAGCTGATGCCGACCAAGCGAAACGGAGGCAGTTGCGTTCGAGCGTCCATGTCACCGCCACGTCAAGGTTTCCCGGGTAGCCGCCGTCGCCGTCGCTGCGGTGTAGGCGGAACACAACCTCAGTTGCCTGATGACCCGGCTCGACGCCCCAGACGCGATGGCTAAAACCAGTCGGGCCACCATGGAGATGATGAGCCCCTTCGTTAGGTGTCAGGTCGTAACGCTGCCCATCGAGCACAAATGCCGACTTGCCCACGCGATTCGCCAATGGCCCCACAGTGCAGCCGAGGTATGGCGGATTCGCCGCGTATGACAGCGGGTCGTTATGCGCCAACGTGATTCCCCGTGCGGAAGCATGTCCCTGCGGTTTGAGAGTCCAAAGGCTCGCGCCGAGGTCAAGCAATGTCACCTGCATGTACTCGTTTGACAGTTCAACAGCTGAGATGGTTTCCCCGGTTGAGAGACGCCCGATCGGCCGAACGGACACTTCGCCAGTTCCCATCATGGAGCACCTACTCGCCCGTGTCCCTGCGCCAGTCGCATCACAGCACTCGCGCCCCAGCTGAGGCCGTTGCAACAAATCCGAGGCTTAGTGTTCCAGGCCGGGTCAGGGCCACCACCGCCCCGCCAAACCCTGCGCCTGTGAGCCGGGCTCCATAAACGCCGGGCACGCTGTTCAGATCATCCACGAGGGCGTCCAGAACCGGAGTTGAAACCTCAAAGTCACGCCTGAGGCTGTTATGGGAGTCACGCATCTGCTCGCCAGCCTCAGTGTAATCGCCGGCTGTCAGCGCCTCTGCAAACATGCCGACTCGCTTGGTCTCGGTGACCACATGGCGTGCTCGAGCTTGGAGGACGGGATCATCAATCTCGTCGACTTCATCGAGGGAAGCGAGCCGGAGTGGCCCAATGAGATCCTCCGCAGCCTCGCATTGGGCTCGTCGGAGTGCGTAGTCTGACGCGACAAGTTCGCGATGTTGACCTGAATGCACGATCACGATCTCGACATCCTCGGGAACCGGAACGGGGACGATGTGAAGCTGATAACAATCAATCAACAAGGCATGCCCTGCGATTCCTGCCGCAATGGTCAATTGGTCCATGATCCCGCATGGCACCCCAGTTGCTCGCTGCTCTGCCTTTTGGCAGAGGGTCGCAATTTCAAGTGGCGAGCCTTGATGGCCGAGCATGAGGGCCGTCGCTACTTGCAACGCCGCGCTCGATGACAACCCCGCGACCGGGAGGTCCGATGTCACTTGTCCGGTGAATCCGCTCGTCGTCCCCATTTCTGCTGCGACCCCGGCCAAGTGCCGCGCCCACGATGGGGTGCTGACTTCAGGTTTGGTGACCGGCAGCAGGACGCTGGCGTGCGCCGCTTCTCGATCGGAACGGACGGCGAGGTGCGTGCCCCCGATTTTGCCCGTGATCCGAATGCCGCGATCAATGGCCATCGGGAACACGAGGCCACCCATGTAGTCCGTGTGGTCACCGATGAGGTTTACTCGCCCTGGGGCGAATACCTGATGGAGGTCTGCGCCGCCAACGCTCATGGACCAACCGGCCATTCGCATCGGAGGAACTCGACCTGCAATTCCCGCTGAGCTAAACCGCCCCCTTCGTGATTGTTGTAAGGGTAGACCGTTATTTCTTTCGGTCCGGCGTAGTGGTTATACGCGGCGAAGACCGTACTCGGTGGGCAGACGTTGTCGGCGAGCGCGACTGAGAACGACGCACGAGCGTTGGCGCGGGCCGCAAAGCTAACTCCGTCGAAATACGAAAGTGTTCGAAACACAGCGTCGGCGGAGGTTCGATGCGCAGCCAAGAACTGCGTGATCTCACCATAGGGCAGAGTGTCAACGACATCGATCGCACGGCGGAAGTGGCAAAGAAATGGGACATCAGCGAGCAACAGGTGAACCGACGGGTCGAGCCCTGCAACGGCCAGCGCAATCCCGCCTCCCTGACTTGCGCCATGGACCGCAATGAGCTCGGCGTCAACTGAGGGGTGCGCTCGAGCGACCTGCACCGCGCGGACTGCGTCAACGAACACTCTTCGATAGAAGTAGCTTTCCGGATCCAGAATGCCTCGTGTCATGCAGCCCGGTACCGATGGCACTCCATCGGTTACGGAGCTGTCGACGGTCGCTCCTGGGTGATGGTGGGACCAGCCTTGCCCACGTGTGTCCATGACGAGGCAGGCGTAACCAAGACTTGGCCAAAGAAGCCAGTCAAACACCGACCCACGGCCGCCTGAGTAGCCGAGATACTGCACGACACATGGCCGAGGTTCGTCGAAAGGCCCGGGTATCAGCATCCAACCATTAATGCGCTGTCCTCCGAAGCCAACGAACGAAACATCGAACGCTTCAATGGTCTCGAGGCCCGGGGCGACTCTCGTGAAGCTGACGTCGTGGGCTTGCTCATCGGCCTCTCGGAGCGTGTCAATCCAGAAACGATCGAAATCTGACGGCTCGTCAATGACCGGTCGGAATGCCTCCAACTCGTCGATGGGCATATCGAAAAAAGGCATCTACCTGTCCGCCTTTTGCGGGGGGAAGCTCTTCCCCAGGACACGCACTGCTGTGGAGCTGGGCACCGTCAGAACTCCACCTTGAGGACGATTCCCTGCGCGGCATTTCCGAAGCGCTCACCAAAGAGGTTCATGCCTCCGCAGTTCTTTGCGTCGGGCCGGACACCGAGTCGCACCTTCACAAAGGAGTGTTGGCCAAGATTGAGTTCATCGATACCTACGTTCGAAATCTTCTCGCCATTGATCGTGGTTCCCTCTGTATCGGTGGTCCATGTGGGGACGAGACCGAATTGAGAGTTGTCCCTTGGCCACCAGTTAGGGGTTAGGCGTCCACGCGTTCCACCGAAGTCAGCGGGCGATGTCCAGAGCCCGAGTTCAACATCGTTGACCTCGACGAAAATATCGGAAGGCCAATCAAGGTGATATCCCTCGGCTTCTGAGCACAGTTCTGCGGTCAGCGTGAGCGACCGTGGAATGCGATCACCCTGCGACCGGAAAGGGAACCGGTACTCGAGATGCCCAGCAGAGAACCAAATGACTTGGGCGTTCACCCGATCCGGCTCATGGAACGAAGCAACGTCGTCGAACATCCCGATCGGTGAGTTTTCGCCGAGCATCCCGCAGGTGCCACCTGATTCGACTGCTCTGAAGTCGTAGTCGACGAAATGGCCGATCGGCATGTCGGTCGTCACAGAATCAAGCAACTCAGTCGACGGGGCTTTAGGCACGTGAAGCACGATGATGTCGTGACTGCGAGTGCAGACTTTCTGGACTCCTCGCTTCGCCGGAAGCGTTTCGAATTCCAGGAAGCCTGCGTCGGCAAGGACAGAGATGTGGAGATCTGCTGTTGCTCTGGGGATGCCTAGACCTTGAGCAATCTCGGACACATTCGCGCTCTTGTCCTGGAGAAATTCGAGTATCTGGATGCGCATCGGTGAACCAAGCGCTTTCGCGACCAGCACAAGTTCGTCGGTGTTGTCTTGGCCGACGTTGACGAATCGCGTGCGCCTGTTCTCACTGCCGTTACCGATCTGCATGTTTTGCTCACTCAACGAGCGCTCCCGGTGCGCAACGTCGAAGCTGGTGTCCGAGTTCGATGGCCGCAGCGCGGGTCTGCGCTGTGTGCAGCCTCGCTGTGTCGAACTTGGCGGACCGGTCGAAGGAGTAGATGCCGTTCTGTTCCTGGTACACGTCGGTGAGCTGGGTGTAGCAGTAACCAAACATGTTGGGGTCGTCCAGCAAGACCGAGACCAAGCCTTCGAAACGATCGTAGAAAGCCTCCAGGCTTGCGGGCTGATTTCCGTAGCCCCAGGAATCTTCGCTTTCCTCAGCATCAGGATTCCACCTGATGCCGCCGAACTCGCTCACAAAGAAGGGCTGGCCGGCGTACGGGATCGACCAGTCGGTAAGGCTCGTCAGCATTTCCAAACTGGGCCCAACGTTAATGTAAGGCTTACCCTCGGCGAGACCAGCGTGCGTCTTTCGGAACTTCTCCGGGTCCTGCTCGTAGTCGTGGCTGTCATAGACGTCGGCTCCCCGGACGCGATGGGAGTAGCCAGACGCGTCGAGTACGGGACGAGTGCCATCCATCGCCTTCGTGGCGAGGTACATGCCCTGGGTGGCGTCATCGAGCATTGTGATGCGATCCCCAATGACCTGCCATGTCTCGTTGAGCGGGCACCATCCAATGATGCTCGGATGGGAATAGTCTCGTTCGAGACACTCCAGCCATTGCGTCACGTATTCGGGACCGGTGATCTGGTGGTCGCCGGGAACCGGGCCATTCTTGCTGCACCCCCAGTCGCCGAACTCTCCCCACACGATGTATCCGAGTCGATCTGCGTGGTAGAGGAATCGCTCCTCGAATACCTTCTCGTGAAGACGCGCCCCGTTGAAGCCGGCCGCCTGGCTCAATTCGATGTCTCTGACGAGATGCTCGTCGGTCGGCGCCGTCATCCCGCTTTCGGGGTACCAGCCCTGGTCAAGTACCAAACGTTGAAACACGGCCTGACCGTTCAGCGTGATTGCGTTTCCGATGATGGCAACGCTTCGCAATCCAGCGTAGGAACTGGCCTGATCCACCACCGTCCCGTCAGCATCAATCAGGCGGAGGTCGAGGTCGTAGAGATGCGGGTCGTCGATCGACCAAAGGCGTCGACGCTCTGGAGGGATTGGAAGATCGAGTCGTGGGGACAGGTCAAACTCAGCCGAGCACTCGGCGGTGGTGATCGGCCCTTCGATGTCGCTCAGCACCGCCTGGAACTTTAGGCCGACACCGTTGTTCGAAATTGGTTGCTCCACTCGGATTACGCCGTTTGCGACGTCGGGCGTGATTCTGGGTCGACGCAGCGCCACGTCAGGAACTGGCTCGATCCAAACGGTCTGCCAGATGCCGGTAGCGCGGAGGTAGTTGCATGCGTTCGGGGCGAAATCTCTGGCCTGTTTCCCTCGGGGCTGGGCCCGTCCCCATGCCTCGTCTCTCGCCCGAACCACGATCGTGATGTCATCCCCGGGGCCAGCAAGGCGGCCGAGATCACACGAGAAAGGCGTGAAGCCGCCCCGATGACGCCCGACTTCGGCGCCGTCAACCCAGACGGTCGTGTCGTAGTCGACTGCCTGAAAGTGAAGAAGGAGCTTTCGGTCTCGCCAGCTCTTCGGAATCTGCACCGTGCGTCGGTACCAGACAGCATTGAGATAGTCGGAGTTTGCTATCCCGGACTTGTCTGACTCGGGGCAGAAAGGAACGAGAATTTCTTCGCGCAAAGGCCGCTCGTGGACGCCTCGTTGTATTCCGCTGTCGCCCTGATCGATTTCGAACTCCCAGCGACCGTTCAAGCAAAGCCACTCTGACCGTTCGAACTGCGGCCTGGGATACTCGGGCCTCGGGATGGATTGCTTACTCAACGTCGTTCCTTCGCTGTTTCTTGTTCGCTCTAGTTGTCTGCCGTTGCTGCATGATTCGTCTCAGCCCTTCAGCGAGCCGGCTACCAGTCCGCCGATGATTCGCTTCTGCATGACCAAGAAGAAGATCACTATCGGGAGCGCGGTGATGATGAGCATCGGAATCATGATGGACCAATCGTTCTCAAACTGACCCATCCCGTTGTAGACCTGCATTGTCAACGTCGCATTATCCGTTGTGCCCAGGAAAAGGAAGCCAAGTATGAAGTCGTTCCAGACCCAAACGAAGTTGAATATGGAAACCGTCGCCGTCACTGGTTTGAGGAGAGGGAACACGATTTTCCAGAAGATCCGAAACTGACCGGCGCCATCAACCGCTGCGGCCTCCTCCAAGTCGCGCGGCATAGCACGTATGAAGCCCGTGTAGAGAAAGAGCGCAAACACAGCTGCGGCGCTGTGGAGGAAGATCAAGCCTTTCTTCGTGTTCAGTAGGTTGAGATCCCCCATGATGATAAACAGCGGAAGCATCGTCGTCTGAATGGGGACCATGAACCCAATGAGGAAGTAGTTGCGAAGGAACTTTGTCAGCCGATTGGTTTTCCTGGCAATCGTGTACGCAGCCATCGATCCGAACACCACGATAAGAACGACCGAGATCGTTGTGATGTAGACCGAAATCCAGAGGTGGTGAAAGAAATTGATGCCTTCAAGCGCTTCGCCGTAGTTCGCGAAGTCAATCGACTCCGGTAGTCCGAGTGGCGACCTGAGGATCTCTGGCTGTGTCTTGAAAGATGAGACAACGAGGAAGTAGATCGGAATCAGAAAGACACCGCACACCATCAACATTGTGATTTCGCCAACGAGCGTTCGAGCCGTGTAGCGGCGCATCAGTTCTCATCCCCTTGGCGCGACATCAGCGTCACTTGCGTGAAGGTGATCACAGCAATGACCAGGAAGAACAGGAATGACATCGCCGACGCAAGCCCAACTCGAGACGAAGAAAGTCCTTGAATGATGATGGACTGTGTCATCATGATCGTTGATCGGCCTGGACCGCCCTCTGTCATCGCTATCGGCAGATCAAACACCTTCAAGCTCCCAATAATTAGCAATGCGACGCTTACCGTCATGGCCGGAGTCAAATGCGGAAGTGTTATGAAGCGGAACCTTTGGAATGCGCTCGCGCCATCGATATCTGCCGCCTCCAGGAGTGCGGGGTCAATTGTCTGGAGATTGGCCAAGTAGAGGCAGGCATGCCATCCGACCTGCGACCAAACAACGACGAGGACGATAAGCCACATCGCGAGGTCTGAATCAGCAAGCAAGAGCTGTCGGCCAAACCCGAACTTCTCGAGAAGGGCATTAATCATGCCGTACTTTGATGAGGAAAGAATGAAGGTCCACGAGTATCCAAGGAACAGGGCCGAGAGTACTGCCGGGAAGAAGAACGAAGCGCGCTGAAAGTTGCGTGTCTTGAAGCGGCCGTTCAAGACCAGCGCAAGGGGTATCGCCATGACCGTTACCAAAAGTGGAACGACCAAAGAAAACCCCAATGTTCTGATGAACGGTTCAATGAGCTGCTCAGAGCTGAGGGTCTTTCGGTAGTTTTCTAGCCCAACAAAGTCATACTCGGGACTCAGACCGTCATAGTTCGTAAACGAGTACCGGAACGTCTGGATGAGTGGCAGGATTACCACTACCGAGTAGACGATCAGGGCAGGAAGAATAAAAACCGTGAACGGAACGTTTCGGCTCCATCGAGCCAAATACGGCGGTTGCGTCCGCGCCAGTCGCCCGAAATCTCGACCTTGCAGGCGACTTTCCGTATCCGAATTCACTCGCAAGCCTCCAGTGGCACGAAACAGATAGCACGGCACAGAAGCCGCGCTCCTCGGGCCGTCTATCGTAACGGCCAACTATCAACCCAGTCTCTCGTGCCTCGCCACTAGGGCGGCACGACGCAGCGGCGGCCGGCCTGGAAAAGGGAAACCAGGCCGGCCGCCGAATATCGCTAGTTGTTTGGAATCAACTCGGCGTTGGTCTCATCGAGGAGAGCCGCGAGTTCTGCCGGAGTGGTAGACCCCGATGCGAGTTCCTGCATACCCGGGAAGAGCACACCGAACGTAATTGCGGCTTCGTTGCCCCAGAACACTGATGGAAGGTTGAATCTGCCTGCCTCGATGGCTTCGCGTGCAGGCTCCATCACTTCAGGAACCTCGTAGTCCAGTGGAACGCCCATGAAGGAATCACCAATGGCCTGGTAGGTCGCAAGACCCTCACCGGACGAGAGGTACTCGAACCACGCAAGCGCTGCAGCTTCGTTGTCGGGAGTGGAACTCATCGACCATCCCGGCGACACAGCGCCGAGGGAGCCGCTGTTCGGCATCTCCGCCCAGCCAAGGTTCAGGTCCTCGTACTCGGCAAGCCCTCCGTAACCCCAGGAGCCGTCTTTCATCATTGCGCAAGTCATATCGACTGCGAAGCACTGAATTCTGTCTTCGTAGCCGTAGCCGAGGTACTCTTCCTTGTAGATGCCCGAGTCAATCAGTGCCTCCTGCACCCATTCAAGCGACGGCTGCAGTGTCTCAACGAAAGTGGTCTCACCGGTGTAGATCCCCGCCTGTGCATCGGGGTCGCTCTGGTGGATCGTGGCGTTGTAGTGGAACATGGCCTCGTCAAAAAGACTTCCGCCTTCCCATGCCAAGCCCTGGAGACCGAGCGCATCGAACTCTTCCATGACAGCGATGTACTCCTCAACGGTCGTCGGGAACGAAATTCCGTTGTCCTCAAACAGATCCTTGTTGTAGAAGATGCCGCCAGCCCACGTGGTTGGCGAGTAGGAGTAGACGCCGCCGTCGTAGGCAAACGCGCCACTGTGCGCGGGCGAGAGCGCCTTCACACCATCAAGGTCCGAAAGGTCCGCCACAAGGCCTTCTCGCGCCATCTTGGTAATCGGGATCGTCACGTTGAAGACGTCTGGTAGATCGTCTGCTCCTGCCAGCAACGTAAGCCGCTGGAGGTAGGTGTCAACCGGCGGCGCGTGCGAAAACTCGATTTCAACATCAGGGAACATCTCCGCAAAGCCATCGAGCAGCGGCTGCATCCGCTCCTCGTTGTCCCAGCTCAGCATGCTCAGGGTTCCCGACACGCCGGCGTCCGCTTCAACCGGTGCCTCAGTCTCAGCCGGCGCCTCAGCGTCGGAGCTCGACGAGTCATTATCGCTGCCGCACGCGGCAGCAACAAAGCTAAAGGCTGCGAGCGTCGCCAGCAGTGATTTGCTTAACTTGGTCATTGATTCCCCCCAGGGATTGTTTTTGCAGGTTCTCCCACCGACGCGTCAAGAGCGTTAGTACGAGCGAAATTTCCGAACCTGCCTTATGTAACAGGTTTATATGATACGATTAGCTTTTTTCACGATTTAAAGCCGTGATTTAACCTTCCGTCACATGTATCTATAGCACATTAATGTTCTTGGCGTCAAGCCCCTCGGTCTTTCGTCGAGAACGAAGGCAGTCAAGTGCCCGGCCACATCACAGCGACGCCGTAGGCGACGGTGCCGTTCTAAGCCGGAGACACGGCTCTCCGCCAGCTTCGACATCATCGCCGCGCGACAAGTCGAGCGGGCTTTGGATGCCATGCCAGCACTGGACTGCATGCAGCCGCGCCGCTTGCCAGTTGACGCGCTTGCAGCAGACTGAGCTGAAGCCGGAATGACACGCTGAGATTCTCAGAGTCGATCACATCTGGCTGAGAGCCAATCCCCCCCTCAAGGGCTCGTCGCACGGGTTATCCGGCAGCGGGCGTTCGTGGGGTAACTGCAGCACGGCCTCATTGCTGAGAGCGCAAGGCCGCCGGGATGTAGTTTCCGTGGGCGTCGAGAAGATCGTCGACCATCTCGTGGATCTGCCTGAGGTCTAGCTCGGCTGCAGTGTGCGGATCGAGCATCGCAGCGTGGTAGACGTGCGCGCGGTCACCCGTTTTCAATGCCTCAACAGTCAGGCTCTGTGGCCCCAGATTGGTCTGGATCATGGCCGCAAGCTGAGGCGGCAACCGCCCGACTGGTTGCGGCACCAATCCGGCCCCGTCAACTTTTGTCGGGACCTCCACAATGCAGCCATCCGGAAGATTTTCGATGTAGCCGCGGTTGGGCACGTTGGTGTAGACCACGCGTTCAGTGTTTGTTTCGATGCTGTGAATGATCTGCGGCGCGAATTCGTTACTTCGGGGGAGATGCAGTTCCTCTCGGTCGTCGACCAGGCGACTGCGAAGCGCTTCCCATTCAGTGTTCTGAACCTCGCAACGCCTGATGTACTCGCGAAGGGGGATTCGGTACTCGTCTAAGAGATCAGGACGGTCGCGCTTGATAAACCACGGTGTGTATTCCGCAAAGTGCTCGCTTGACTCTGCGACGAAGTACCCGAGTCGGCGCATCACCTCGTAGCGAACAGCATCTGGAAGATCCCACTCGCCTCGCCGTGGCGCGTCATCGGGAGTCGGGTGAATTGACTTGAGCTCGGGATACAGGTCGCGGCCGTTGTGCCGCAGCTTGAGATAGAAGGCCATGTGGTTGATCCCAGCTGCGGTGTAGTCCAGCTCAGAGACGGGCAATCCGAGATCATGCGCAAGGTCCTCTGCGGTCAAAGGGATCGAGTGGCACAGACCGAACCCAGGATGGCTTCCGAGTTCAGCTAGCCCCCACATATTGATGGCCATTGGGTTGGCGTAATTGAGCAAGACTGCATCACCGGCGAGCTCGCTGATGTCACGCGAAACCTCAACTAACTCCGGGACGGTGCGGAGTCCCCGCATGATGCCGCCGATACCGAGCGTGTCGGCGATTGTCTGCTGCAGCCCGTACCGCTCGGGAATCTCAAAATCGATCACAGTGGAGGGCCGGTAGCCACCAACCTGGAACATTGTGATCACATAGTCTGCGCCATCGAGGGCCCGCCGACGGTCGGTGGTGGCATCGACCGTGATCGGTGCATCAAGACCCTCTCCGATCCGGTTTGCAACGATCTCTGACGTCCGGAGTCGCTCCTCATCAATGTCATGCAACGAGAAGCTCAATCGGCCCTGGAGTTCGGGAAACGCTGTCAAGTCCCCAATCAAATTTCGAGTGAAAACCGTGCTGCCAGCTCCAATGAATGCAACGCGAACCATGGCGGACCCTAACTTGTTTGGCGCCTCAGCGCAGATGAGACGCCGAAGGTAGACGCGCCGCACGCCGAAACCAAAACTTTCTTCATTCGCAGCAGCGATGATGCTGCTTCTGAGATAACCGTTCCTGACGTCGGCGCGACCTGCAGGGACATTTCAGTCACCGGCGCAAGAACATGCCGGGCGCGTAGTCGACTACCGCCCTTCGTGTCGAGACGCCCATTGACCATTACCGTCGTTCAGGGGTTACACAAAAGTTCTCCGTCTAATCACTGCGCAGTAGTTAACCGAATCGCTGGAGTATGAGACTTCGTGGATTCTGTCCCCGCACACGGGGCATGGTTTACCGGCGCGCATATGTACGGCGCTCGATCGATCCTGCGAAGAGCTCATGTCTTTACGTTTGCGCTCGGCGGCGAGGCCGTTGGCAACGCAGCGTTCGATCGCGGCCGACACTTTCGCTGCGCCTTCCGCTCCAAGTTTCCTGGTGGTTGCGAACGGCGAGATCTGCGCGGCATGACAGACCTCATTCGACAACCGACGACCGACGCCTGCCACCATGCCCTGATGCCGCAGGAATCCGTGAACGCGCATCGAGTTGGCTGCGAATCGCTCCGCAAGGTTGTCGGCGTTAATTGCGGCCACCTCAAGCCCCAGCTTTGCAAGTGGGGGTGAAGTGTCGAGCTCGGTAGGGGGAACGCACCACACTCCGGCGCGACGCTCCCTGCCTTCTTCAGTCAGGAGAAGCGCAGTCTTATGCACTGATTTTGGCTGGCTGCCTGTTGCCGTGGCCTCAACGGATGTAAAGGTGAAACGGGCCTGCCCACCGCAAGGCTTCGCGGAGCGACTCTCATCAACGCGTAGTTGCCCACCTGATGGCTGGAGCACCTATGCGCTTGCATCAACCCAGAACGACGACGTGTCGATGCTTGAGTTGTATCGGACAGCTTCAGATGCGCGCGCAGACTTCGCAGTTGTTCAGCAACTCTGCGCCGAGGTCCTCGACCTCGGCAGCGACCTCGTCGTCTTCGTGAACGCGTCGATCCAGCCGGTGACAGTCGACCTCGAACATCCCGAACTCTCGATAGCGCAACCCGCGTTCTCCAGCGAGCCAAGCGAAATGGATGCGCCCGGCGTCATTCCAGCGAACTCCACGGCGTGGCTCACCAGCAGGAACGTCTTGTCCACAACACCTGACCGCTAACGTCTCAAGTCACATGCTGGCGAACGTCATCACCGAATTTACCGACCAACTCAAGGACTTCTCAGGCAACTGGTGGTTCCTTCTGGTGATTTTCGCGATCGCGCTTCTCGACTCAGTCCTTCCAATCGTCCCGGGTGAGACCACAGTAATTTTGGGCGGCGTGGCAGCTGGAGCCGGTGACCAGAGCCTCCTGCTCGTCATCATCGCAGGTGCGAGCGGAGCGTTCGTGGGCGACAATCTGGCCTATGCGATCGGAAGTAATTTCGAGGGCCTAGTCAACC
>Ga0213861_10002176_pt1 | contig 17042 bp, 11 predicted proteins | sample PICome_4_FD_160110 | JGI IMG/M metagenome (GOLD analysis project Ga0213861, IMG submission 160110) | Coastal seawater microbial communities near Pivers Island, North Carolina, United States - PICO131 | ecosystem: Environmental > Aquatic > Marine > Coastal | place: USA: North Carolina... | reverse complement strand
CGATTTGGCTTTCACTGACAGTCACCGATATCTTGATTTCCGAAGTGGTAATCATGCCAATGTTAATGCCAGCTTTACCTAGTGCCTGGAACATCTTGGCTGCAACACCCGCGTGAGAGCGCATGCCTATGCCTACTGTGCTGAGCTTGGCGAGGGCGGCTTCGGATTCAATTTTAGCATCGCTGGAGAGCTCACTAAGAACAGGCTTAAGTGCGGCTTGGGCGCGACCTAGGTCGTTGGTGTGCATCGTAAATGAGTGGCGCGCCATGCCATCGCTGGAGATGTTCGAGACAATCATATCAACATTGATCTCAGCATCGGCTAAACAACCAAGGATTTTCCCCGATTGTCCAGGAGTGTCTGGTATATCTGTGATGGTGACGCGGGCTTGGGAGCGCTCGATAGAGACTCCTCGAATGACTACTGCTTCCATGGCTGGGTGTTCTTCGGTAACTAGGGTTCCTGGGTTGTCGTTGAGGCTTGAACAGACTTCAAATACAACACCATATTTTTTGGCGAATTCGACAGAGCGGGACTGCATCACCTTTGTTCCAGATGAGGCCATTTCCAGCATTTCGTCGTATGATATTTCGGGGAGCTTGCGTGCATTTAGCACGATGCGTGGGTCACAAGTATAAACACCATCAACATCGGTTAGGATTTGACAGACATCAGCATCCAGTGATGCCGCAACGGCGATGGCACTGAGATCAGATCCGCCGCGCCCGAGTGTATGAATCAGGCCCTCTTTGGTCACACCCTGAAAACCAGCAACAATCACTACTTTTCCCTCGGCAAGATAACCTTTGATTAGTGAAGGCTCGATTTCATCAATTCTACCGCGGGTGTGACTGCCAACCGTTTGGATGCCAGCTTGGCCGCCTGTGGCAGAAACGGCATCGACTCCCAAGCTTTGAAGAGCCATGGCAACGAGGGCGATGGATTGTTGTTCTCCGCTAGATAAGAGCACATCAAGCTCACGTTCTGGAGCGTTGGCGTTGAGCTCATTAGCCATGCTAAGGAGTCTATCGGTGACACCCCCCATAGCCGAAACCACCGCGACGACTTGGTTGCCCTCATCCAGGACACGCTTGATCCTTGCCGCTACATTGCGGATGCGATCTAGGGTCCCAACGGATGATCCGCCATATTTTTGAACAATGAGTGCCATGCTTGCCAGTCCGTTTCTTGATTCGGAGGGGGGCGCAGCATAATCAGCCGAGGCTTTACGTCAAGTCTGGGGAATGCCAAGAGATTTCTTTTTATGATGGCAAGACTAAGGATTGGATAGGCTCTTTTTACTTTTGATATCCGGTGTTCCTGCTATTTCGAGCGGTAAGCATGAGCATTTATGAGCATTTCAACTGCATTTCCTTCTCATAGATCTAGCCTAGAAAAATTTACTTTTCAACGATTTGCAGCGATGAGCTAAACTAAGAGCTAAACCAAGATCCATAACGATAACCAATATGAAACTAGAAACGATTTGCCTCCACGGAGGCCAACAACCAGATCCCACCACCAATGCTTGCGCGGTGCCATTGTACCGCACCAGTTCTTTTGTTTTCAACTCCACCGAGCATGCGGCAAATTTATTTGCTCTTAAAGAGCTCGGTAATATCTACACGCGCCTGATGAACCCAACAACCGACGTGTTGGAGAAGCGAGTATGCCTGCTGGAAGGAGCCCATGAAATGGCAGGCTTGGGATTTGCTTCGGGAACAGCGGCCATATTTAACAGCATCATCAACCTCGCTCAATCCGGTGATAATATTGTTTCTGCCCGCAATCTGTATGGTGGTAGCTACACCATGTTTAACGATATCCTTCCGAAGATGGGCATTGATGTCAGCCTTGTGGACTCCACTGACCCTGCTCATTTTGAAGAGGCAATTAATGAGAACACCCGTGCCCTATTTTGTGAAACGGTATCCAACCCAGCACTCGAAGTAGCCGACCTCGAAGCGATTGCCAAGATTGCACACGCTCATGGCTTGCCTTTGATCGTGGATGCTACCTTCTCCACCCCGTATCTGACCAAGCCACTCGACCACGGTGCCGATATTGTCATTCACTCACTGACCAAATGGTTTGGCGGCCATGGTATCGGACTTGGAGGTATTGTGGTGGATTCGGGAAAATTTAACTGGGCGGGTGGCAAGCATCCGCTTTTTGATGAGCCTGATAACTCATACCACGGCCTGCGTTGGGGGCATGATCTGCCCGATCCATTGGCGCCATTAGCCTACATCCTTCGTTTGCGCACAGTGCCCTTGCGTAACCTCGGTGCCTGTATCAGCCCTGATAACTCATGGCAATTCTTGCAGGGTATTGAAACCTTGCCGCTCAGGATGGAGAAGCACTCAGAGAATGCGCTCAAAGTAGCCGAGTATCTAAAAGGGCACGATGCTGTGGAGTGGGTGCGTTTCCCTGGATTAGCAGATGACCCTGAATACGATCGTTGCCAAAAATACCTCAAGGGTAAAGGCGGCGGCATGGTTGTCTTCGAACTTAAAGATGGTAGCGATGCTGGCCAGAAGTTGATCGAGTCACTAAAGCTGTTTCTGCACCTTGCCAATGTAGGGGATGCAAAAAGCCTAGCGATTCACCCGGCAACGACCACACATAGTCAGTTGAATGCTGAACAACAGCTTGCCGGTGGTATCACCCCAGGCCTGATACGTCTCAGCGTTGGTATTGAACACAGTGATGATATCATCGCTGACCTCGACCAGGCTCTAGCTACTCTAAGCTAGACTGAGTAAAATTAGTATTTTCACTTCAACTTAATAGCCTCAATCGAAGAGGCTTATTGGTTGATGTGTTGTAATATTTTATCGGTGATATCCTCAGCATCTCTTGCGTAGATGAGGGGGGATATGGTGCTGCTGGATCGTCCAGATGTATCGATGATCCAATCATACTGGTGATCGCGTGCATACTGATGAATCATTGCATGGATTTCGCCCAGTGACGTTTGTATGAAAATAGATAGATCTATCTTCGCCTGCTTCAGGTGTAGATTTTCTATTTCGTTGATTGCTCGTTCCAGGGATTGATACTGATTGACTAGTTTGTCAGCCCGGCCACGGTAGATTTCTCTGGCTTCTGTGGTTTCGGCTTGCTTGAGGATCTCATCGCGCAAGCTCGCCATCGCTTTGCTGACCTTGGTGCGACGTGCAACGAGGGTCGCAAGCCTCTGATCATGTTGATCTCGTTTGGCCAGAAGGTCTTTTCTTTGATCGTTCGCCTTCTTGTAGTTCTTGAGAATTTTATCAGTATTTACCGTGGCACAGCGTGTGTCAGCTGCCGCAGTGAAGGGCACCCAAGATAATAACAAAGCGAATGCAATGAGGTGTAGGAACCGCTTGCTGAGCATGGTTGATGTGCCATTCATAGGATATCTTTTAACAAGATGATCACACTATGTCCAGCATGCCCGAGCTGAGCTTTGCACCTGCTTTTATAGTGTTCAGAGAATTTTCCGGTGAATTAGAAATAGTATTTGGCTCCGGGCTTCGGAATGATCGTCTCAGTAGTTGGGAGTTTCTCGCGAAGCTGATCCGCGAACCATTCGGTTGCCTGAATATCGCCATGAACGAGAATGGTTTTGCTCGGTTTTACCCGCAAAATATAGTCGAGTAAGTCGTCTCTTGTGGCGTGTCCTGAGAAATCGAAGACCTTCATCGGGCAGTTAAACTGGACGGGAGGCTGTTCAGGATCAAGGTTGATGAGGTCTCCTTGCTTGCCCGCGCGGATATGACCTGCTGGGGAGTCGGGGTCTGCATAACCGACAAAGAGCAGTGCGTTTTTAGGGTTATCCAGAAAGCCGCGTGCAAAACTATTCGATACTGTCTTTTCAGTCATCATACCGCTGGAAAGGGCGTAGATAGCTCCAGGCTGGTAGACGATAGGGGCGCGCTTACGGCGGCGACCACCTGTCTTGACTTCCATGTCCTTGAGGACTCGAAAGCCGGGTTGATTGCGCGGGGTTGAGTCTGCAAATTCATCGAAGATGAGTGACATTTTCGTGCTGAGACCGCCGATGTAGACGGGCGCATCGGGAATCATGCCCTCAGTTTTGAAGCGGTTAATCATGCTCAGAACTTCCTGAGTTTTACCCATGGCAAATACAGGGACGAGGACAGATCCACCATCACGCAGGCAGCGGTTAATGGACTCAGCAAAGTTATTTTCCTCCTGTTGGCGGTTGTAGGACTTGTCACGAGGAGAGGCACCACGGGTTGTCTCGATGATAAGGATATCAATATCCTCCTCAGGGAGTTTAGCACCTGGAATGAGGGTTTGATCTTCGAACTGTACATCACCCGTGTAGAAAATGCGTTTGTCCATAGTTTCTAACATGACGCCCGCAGAGCCAAGGATATGCCCTGCGTCATGAAAGCTAGCGCGGACATTTTCATTAAGCTGGAATGGGCGATCATATTTGAAGGTACGCCAGCGCTTTTCTAGCCGGTCGAGCTCGCGATGCGTGTAGAAAGGGTAATCCGTAATTCCCAATTCAACGCGTTTGCTCTCCATGACATTGACTGAATTGTGCAGCAGGGCATCCACAAGCTTGGAGGTGGCAGGAGTCATGTAAACCTCGGCATCTGGCTGGCCATTCATTAGCACAGGGAGCGATCCGGAATGATCCAAGTGGGAGTGGGAGACAAAAATGGAGTCAACGCTGCTAGATTCAAGCTCGTGATGAGCAGGGAGGGATTCGATTCCTTCCTCCTTAGGGTGCATGCCGGAATCAAGTACGATGCGATGGCCGTCGAGCTCAACGAGGTAAGAATTGGCGCCAATCTCGTTTCGGCGGAGGAGTGATTGAAAAAACATTGTGGGTAGAGTATAATTGTTTGTTGGTGCGGGGAAGAGAGGCGAAATGCTGCGTTAGCCACTGGCGACTGGCCACTAGCTACTAGTTACTGGCTGCTTGGGCGAGCGCTTTCTTGGGATAACATCGCCTTGACGTGGCCGATGAGAAAAATCGAGCCGCAGATGAGAACAGGTGAGTTTGAGGCCTGATGGCATGCACTGTCAATGGCATCAACGATATTGGCGTGGATTGTGTGCGGGGTATCTGCATGGATCGAGCGGGCAAGCTCATCAGAGCTCAGCGAGCGAGGTGAGTCGATGGGGGTAAGGTGAATATGAGCAGCGATACGAGATAGAATAGAGATCACCAGCTCTGTATTTTTACCCTCCACGGCTCCAAAGATCATGGTTGCCTTGCAATGGGGGTATTGCTCCTGCCATGTTTTTGTTAGAGCTTCAGCAGCTTGTGCGTTGTGCGCAGCATCAAGGATGATTTCAGATGGCAAGTCAGGTGCCGAGCATCGCTCAAAGCGTCCCGGCCAGTTGACGCTTGCCAGTGCATCACTGATGATTTTGGTGTTCACTGGAAGCTGTGCATGCTCAGCGGCAGCAATGGCGAGTGAGGCATTGTAAAGTTGATGGGGGCCCGTCAAACTAATCTCTGATTCGGTGTATGGATCAGTGATAAAACGAATGGGAGAGCCGATGTCATTAGCGTGTTTCTTAAGAACATCTCTGGCTTCAGGAGTTTGGGCGCTGCTTAAGACAGCTTGGCCAGCAATCATGATACCTGCTTTCTCTGTTGCAATTTCGGCTAATGTCTCGCCAAGCCATTGAGAGTGGTCCATCGCCACTGGGGTGATCACTGCTACATCGGCAGGCACTGCCGTAGTCGCATCAAGCCGTCCTCCCATTCCTGTTTCTAAGGCGATGACCTCGCAGTCTTGCTGCTTAAAATGCATCATGCCAAGGGCAAGGGTAAGCTCAAAAAATGTAGGATGGTGCTCCCAGCTAGCCACGAGTTCTCTGATCTCAGTCAGGTATTGAGCTGTTTTTTCTTCACTGATTTCAGCTCCATTGACACGGATGCGTTCACGGAAATTAATCAAGTGAGGTGAGGTGAAAAGTCCACTGCACAAACCGCATGAGCGAGCGATGGCGTCAATCATTGCACAGGTCGAACCTTTGCCATTTGTTCCCGCGACATGGATGACCTTCACTCCAGTCGCGGGGTAGGCACGAAGCTCGCGAAGTAATCTGCGGGGCTGCTCGAGTCCAAGTTTGATACCAAACTGCTGAGTCCCGTAAAGCCAGTCGATCGCTTCTTTGTAGGTCATCTGCACGGGATGGTTGGGCATCCAGTGTTTGTGGACTAAATACGCGATACGAGCTACGTTATGGCAGCATGTATCCAAGCAGCGCACCAAGTCTGGCACGCAATTTACTGCGTTTCACGATGGCATCAATCAGGCCGTGTTCGAGCATGAACTCAGCAGTCTGAAAGCCTGGCGGTAGGTCTTGGTGAGTGGTCTCTTTAACGACTCGCGGGCCAGCAAATCCGATCATGCATTTAGGCTCGGCAAGGTTAATGTCACCGATGGTGGCAAAGGAAGCTGTGACTCCTCCGGTGGTAGGATGAGTCATTACTGAGATATAGGGCAGACCAGCTTCTGACAAGCGAGCTAGGGCAGCACAGGTTTTTGCCATCTGCATGAGCGAGAGCATGCCTTCCTGCATGCGGGCACCTGATGATGCTGAAACAATGATGACTGCTTTTTTTTCATCAATGGCCTGCTCTATGGCGCGGGTGATTTTTTCCCCTACAACTGAGCCCATTGAGCCAGCAAAAAACTTGAAGTCCATGACGGCGATCATGGCAGGCTTGCCTTCAATGGTTAGGGAGCCCGTCACTACGGCATCGTTGAGTTTGGTTTTCTCCCGCAGCATGTCAATCTTGTCCTCATACTTGCTAAACCCAAGTGGGTTTTTGGAAAAGAGACCGGCGTTGGTTTCCTGAAAACTTCCAGGGTCGGCAAGAAGCTGGATGCGTTCGTGAGAACCGATGAGAAAATGATGTTCACATTTCGTGCAAACGTTGAGGTTTTGCTTGAGGTCAAGTGCGTGAATCAGTTCGCCGCAATCCGTGCACTTGGTCCACAGGTCATCGGGCATGCTCTCACGTTTGTTACCCGCACCTCTGAGTTTTGGTTTGTTGAAGATACCCATTTGTTCGAGATTCTATGTACTAAATGAAAAATTCCAAAGCTAAAAATAATTAGTAGCTACGCCCCCATAGAGCGCGCTGGCGGGTAGGTTCGGAAGTAAGAAAACACGGTGCAGGATCGCCTTCTTGGAGCTTGAGTGGTAGGCAGCGGATGGATATTTTGTGTTTCTTGGAGAGATCCTCCTCTTGCTCGCGCGTGCCATTCCACGGAGTCATTAGCCAACCCGGTGATTCTTGTGACCAGTGTTGATCAAAGTTTTCTATGTTGTCGCATTCGGTAATGTTTTGGTCTCGCAGCTCAGTGGCGCGAGCGAGGAGTGTATTGTGGATATCTTGCAAGATATCCGAGGCGTTGCGAATGAAGTCCTCTTTGGGCAAAAAGTCTTTGTCCATGGGCCCTTGGTCGCGGCGTTGCATGCACACTTTTCCTGATTCGAGATCGCGTGGGCCTATCTCAATTCTGATCGGAGCACCTTTTTTAACCCATTCCCACTTTTTAACACCACCGCCCAAATCACGACCGTCAACGTGAACACGCAGGGGCTGATCAGCGTATCTACAATCACGGCGTAGAATTTCTGCGAGGGCATGACAGGCATCAATGATGGCATCTCGGCTGTCCTCCTTGGGTGTGACGGGCACGATGACAATTTGTGATGGCGCTACTCGAGGCGGTAGCACGAGGCCATCATCATCCGAGTGAGCCATGATGATGGTGCCGATGAGGCGTGTGGAGACTCCCCAAGAGGTTGTGTGGGCATGCTGTTGGTTGCCATCACGTCCCGTGAAGCTGATGTTTTGAGCCTTGGAAAAATTAGTGCCCAAATAATGGGAGGTGCCTGCCTGGATGGCTTTTTTGTCCTGAACCATCGCCTCTACGGTGAGCGTCATATCTGCGCCCGGGAAACGTTCAGCTTCGGTTTTTTCACCAGCGATCACTGGGATCGCAAGGTGATCGCGAAGGAATTCTTCATAGAGTTGGTGGATGGTGCGTGTTTCCTCGATGGCCTCCTCTTTGGTCTCATGGGCGGTGTGGCCTTCTTGCCATAGGAACTCGGCGGTGCGCAGAAAGAGGCGGGGACGCATTTCCCAGCGCATCACATTAGCCCACTGATTGATGAGCAGTGGCAGATCTCGATAGGATTCAACCCAACGCGAGAAGGCAGCTCCGATGATTGTTTCAGAGGTAGGCCGGATGACGTAGGGCTCGGTGAGCTTTCCAGCGGGAATCATTTTTGTTTTACCCTCGTCATCTTTGATGGCCTCAAGCCGATGGTGAGTGACAACGGCGCACTCCGTAGCAAAGCCCTCGGCATGTTCAGCCTCTTTTTCGAGATAAGAGAGTGGTATTAATAAGGGGAAATAAGCGTTCTGATGTCCTGTCTCCTTGAAACGCACATCGAGCTGCTGCTGGATAAGTTCCCATATGCCATAGCCCCAGGGCTTGATGACCATGCAACCGCGGGTTTCTGAATTTTCAGCCATGTCAGCAGCTTTTACAACTTGCTGATACCACTCCGGAAAATCGTCGGCGCGCGTGGGCTGAATCGCTGTCTTTTGTGGCTTTGCCATGATGCAGCTTTACAAATCATACTGGCGAGAAATTCACAAGCGAGATGTGCAGGAACTGAAGAAACATCGATATTGCACGATGAAGTCTTGGAGAGGCAGAGCTAAAATAACGATAAAAAGTATAATATTTCTCGTTTCTGCTGGTCAAGTGGTGCTTTGGCCAGCTAATATCTTTGAAGAATTATTTAATATGAATTTAACATTACGTAAGAGAGTGGTTGTGTCCGTCTTGCTGGCCCTGATGAGCATCTCATCGGTATTGATGGCGCAGCAATATGAGTTAGATATTGAAAAGCCTAGCTTTGAAGCCATGCTCTCGCCGACCATTGACGGCCGCACAACAGCTAAAAAATTCGACCCAAAGGAGTGGTTGGAAGTTGAATTAAAAATTAAAATCGCGGCCTCTAATAGAGCTGAGCTATTTGCAGATCGCGTTACCGTTAAGTGGTTTGTGGCAGCCAATGTCACAGAGAACGGTGACACTAAAGTGCGCTTACTGGAGAAGGAGATCAATTATGTCAACGTGCCCATTGATGAGGATATTTACGTTTCGGTTTATCTGTCGCCGTCGGCGGTGAAGCGTATCAGCGGCAAAGATAAGGCAGCAAAAAACACCATCAAAGAGGTGGGCGGTGAAATCTTAATAAACGGCGTGCAGCCCGTCAAGAGCTCTGGGTTCTTCACCACGATGCCCAAGTCAAAAGGGAAGTGGTGGGATAAACTAATCCCTTACAAAAAAATACCACTGCTCAACAAAAATGAAACCCCCTTCAAATTTTTCTGGTGGGATCGTTATGCTGAAATCGAAGAACTCGATTAAAATGGCACTTGTGAAAGTAATACACATATATAGACTGTTTAGAGAGTTTGATAGCAAACCTAGTAATTTTTGAATAATCATGGCTGATTCAAAATCAATTGTAGCACTCAACATAGGATCCCAACGCCTTGCGATGGGTGTATTTGAGGCGTCAAAGTCTGGGCGACTTACTCTCCAAAAGTATGATTCCACCTCTATTTTGGCCGACCCTGCCGCAGAAATGGCACGCCTTCCTCAGATAAGAGTGGCTATCTCTGAACTCATTGACCGTCTAGATATCAGTAAGTCGACCAAGCTGCACTACTCGATTTCCGGGCAGTCTGTTTTTACGCGTTTTATTAAATTGCCTCCGATTGAGGACGACAATATCCATCAGCTGGTAGCTTTTGAAGCGCAGCAACATGTGCCATTCCCGATAGAAGAGGTGATCTGGGACTGGCAGCTTCTCGATAGTAATTCAACAGATAAGGAAGTTGCCCTGGTTGCCATCAAAGGCGATTCACTCAATGATTTGAATGATATTGTGACCGATACAGGGCTGAGGACAATCGATGTCGATGCCTCCCCCATGGCACTCTACAATGCGCTCTTGTATAACTACCCTGAGCTCGAAGAGACTACTCTACTTATAGATATTGGGGCAAAAACCTGCAACCTGATCTATCTTGAGGGCAAAAGAATGTTTACGCGCAGTGTTGCTGTTGGTGGAGCCTCAAGTACGACTGCCATTGCCAAGCAATACGGGATTAATTTTTCCGAGGCAGAAGCCCAAAAGTGTAACAATGGCCTCGTGGCAATGAATACAGCACATACATCTCAGCTGAGTGAAGATTCGGCAGCGCTGGCCACCGTTATTCGTAATGCCCTCAGTAAGCTTCCAGCAGAAATTGCGAGAACAACCAATTACTTCCGTAGTCAGCATGGCGGGCGCGCGCCTCAAAAAATATTTCTCTCTGGAGGTGGAGCTAATTTGCCTTACATCGACAAATTTTTTGAGGAAAAACTGCAACTCCCTGTAGAGTTATTTAATCCCCTGAAACAGATTTCAGTAGGCGCAGATGTCAACGTAGAGCAAGTGAGTGCTGAAGCTCACATGCTAGGTGAATTAGTCGGACTGGCCCTGCGTGCGCAGGGTAAAACTTCTCTTACCATTGATCTTGTGCCGGATCAGGTATTTCGAGAGCGTGAGACAACCCGGCGTAAGCCTTGGCTTGTTTTTGCCTCCGTGATACTGATTGCGGGCTGGGCTGTTTGGTCGTGGACGAATATGGGGCGCAAAGGCTTATCGGAAGCTGGGCTCAAGACAATTACTCAAGAGGTTGACGAAAGAGATCGCTACGCTAAGCCCTTAAATGAATTGGCAAAGAAAGAAGCTCAACTTGATATCATTTCGCGCCAGCTAGCAGGAGCGCAGGCTGCGCGTACCGATTGGATTGACATGCTGGATGATTTGGCCCTCCATTTTAAAAGTGATAAGGTTTGGCTGGTTGATTTTGATCCTGTTGTTGGCTTTGTCCGCACTGAGGCGTCAGCAAATAATACTGGTTCATCCAGTGATGATGACTCCGCTAGTATCCTGCAATCTGTTATCAGTAGTGATTTCGCAAGCAAAAACAATGGCGAGTCTGCGTTTGCCCAGATCAACATAGATACGCTGGCTACCAATAAGGGTGCCAAAAAGCCACGAGCAGGAGCCACGCCAGAGTCACCAGAAATTACCGCGATTAGAGTGAAGGGCTTCTGGCGTGATAGAGAGGGCCACAAAGAAGTTGATGAACTCATCGATCGTCTTCGAAGTGGCTCCAAATATTTTGATGTGATGTCGACACAGCAAACGATCATCGAGAAGCCGACCGATCTTGGCGATGCATACGCAGCCCGATTTGAAATCATATTACCCCTCAAAAAGCCTATTTCTATGGTATCCAGCTCGGCCGCCGTTAGGTAATGAATAAACTCTAGAAACCCATTGATTAATTCTACAGAATGAAATCATCAATAAAACAGGTGAAAACTAAACTTTAAATCATGGATTGGATTCAAGAAAACAAGTTTGTCAGCGGGCTACTCGCTGCTACCATCCTATTTGCTGGGGGTATTTTTTACCATGGCTATTCTGAGGGCGATGACTTTAAGGCCAATATGGCTCAGTATGGCGAGCTCAGAAGCAGATACGACACCTTGATTTCTGCAAAGCCGTATCCCAACGAGCAAAATTTAAAAGCACGCGAGCAGATCATCCAGGAATATGAAGCGGTCATCGAGGAGGTCCGCAATGCTTTTTATGAGTATAAAGCTGACAAATTACCTAAACCTACTCCTGGTGAATTTAGTGATATGAGGATTAAAATGCAGGGTGATTTACGTAAGGCTTTCAACAGGATCGGGACCTCACTGCCAGATAACTTTGGCTTTGGGTTCGAAAAGTATGCAAAGATTCAAGCGGCTCCCTACGCCACGTCTAAGCTGAACTATCAGCTTGGAGCCATTCAATGGCTACTCGAAAAGTTAGCGGAGAATGAGCCCAAGGCGATCATTAACATACGGCGCGAATTATTAGATGTAGAAAAAGGGCCGCCTCCTGCACCGAGCACCAAAAAGAATGCTCGGCTGGGTAATCAGGCAGCCAACCCAGGAGATGAAAAAATCTTCGAGCTGATGCCTGTAGAGCTCGCTTTTACTGCGAGCGAAGCGTCAATGCGCAATTTCCTCAAAGAAATGGCAAATTCGAAAGAGTATTTGTATGCCATACGTTCGCTGCGTATTCGCAATAAGAAGCAAAACGCACCAAGTCCCAAAGATGCAGCTTTCCAAGTCAAGAAATCAAGTAACAATAATGCAGGGTTTTTCGCGCCTGAAGAAAATGATGTGTTTGGAGGCTTCGCTCTGCCTGATGTTGATTCAGAGGAGGGTGCCAATACCGACGCCATTGACCTAGAGCGAGGCGATGCCCAGATCGAACCGCGAATCGAGCCGATGTCCAACGACGAGCATATTATTAAGCAGGTGATGGGAGATGAAAAAATCAACATCCACATCAACTTCGATATTCTTTTGATCAAAGGAGAGAAGTCGCCCGAAAAGAAAAATGATGCAAGCCCTTCCAGTGGTACCTAAAATCATTTTCACCAACAATTTCACCCTCTAATATATTCACAACATGTCTTGGCTATCCGACAATTATGAAAAAGTAACCCTGGGGGCAGCGGTCACTGCGTTGCTCGCGCTCGGTTATATCAGTTTCAAAAACAAAGGCGAACAGGCTAACGCTTTTAGTCTCCCTAATCCCAAGCAAAATAATGAGGTGAGTGCTGATGGCCTCGCAGATATTGAGAGCTCAAAGGTATCCATGTATATGGAGCACAGGATCGACCAGGCTGATCTGGACGGACGTAAGGTTGATTTGTTTACTGGTATTGTTTTATATTCTAAGCGTGATGATCCTAAAAATCCTGTAGATTTGTTGAAAAGTGACCCCGTGCATGCCGGCATACCTAACACATGGTGGATGGAACACGACCTTGATCCTGGCTATGCCAATGCTCCGGATCGAGATCCTGATGACGATGGCTTTGCCAATCGCGAGGAATTCGAGGCGGAGACTGATCCCAATGATAAAAAAGACTACCCCGAGCCTGTTTCGAAATTGAAAGCCCTTGCCGTCGATACGGATCAAGTGCACCTCAAACCAAGAGAGGTGAGCGGAGGGGGCAAGCAGACACTGTTTAACCTTGAATCAAAAACAAACAGGAGACGCAACAAGACCCTCGAGCCTATAGGGGTTGGTGATGTCATTACGTTTCGGGAACCGCTGATGCAAAAGAGGTTTAAGTTTGTTGACCTTGATCGCAGGCGTAACGCCAATGGTCTGGTTGATATCATCTGGGTTATTGAAGACCTGCAACCTAACAAAAAAGGAACGCAGTATCGTTTTGATAAGCGAGGAGATTTGGATGGTCACCCCGATCGATCACTAGGCATTATGGACAGCAAGGCGAAGCTCGTTTTAGAAGCTCTCGACGAGGGCGACAAACCTTTCGAAATTGACGAAAACACTTATTTTTCCTTGCCTTATGATGAGGAGGCTCCCCGAAAACCATATCTTCTGAAAAGTATCGATCTCAACAAAATGACAATCGTTGTTGAATATCAAGACAAGGAAGGCAACAAGCTTGAGCATGTGATGCCTTTTGCCGCAAAAAAAGTGAAGTAATGGGCGCCATATGGCATTTTAAAATTACAACCGATTATTTGATTATTTGAAAATAGTTGGAAAATAAGCTTCACACTCAAAATCTAAAATGATTTAATCAATGAAATATATTATGCAACACTTAACAATTCATTTATTCGCGCAATTTTTGAGAGGTGGCTCTCGGAGTTTGGCGTCAACCCTATTAGGCAGAAAATTCATTTTGTTGTTATGCGTCGGGTTTTGTCTGCCGTTGACAGCGCCCACATCACAGGCTCAGAGTCCTGGAGATAGTGCTTCCGGAATTGCTCAACGTGAGATTGCTCGTCGTGCAAACCGCCTTTCCGAAGCTGAGACAGCTCTCGATCTTGGAAGGGCTGCATATGCGAAGAATGACTATGAGGAGGCCGTCAAGCAGTATGGAATAGCTTATAACATGGTGCCTTCGGTATCACCAAGTTTTGCCAATCGACGCCAGAGCTATGCCGCTCATCTTGGAGATGCGACAGCGGCTTTGGCGCAGCAATACCGCCGCGTAGGTAAGTATGATGAGGCGCGTGAGTTACTCGTAAGCCTGCTGGAAAAAGACCCGTTAAATAGAGCAGCTCAAAAACAGTTGAGCTACTTGGACGATCCTATCAGAACGAATCCAGCGCTTACATATGAGCACACTCAAGATGTCGATCAAGTGCGCAAGCTTCTCTATACGGGTGAGGGCCACTACAATTTAGGAAAATATGATCAGGCTGATGTTGAATTTAAGAAGGTTTTGCAGCTAGACCCATACAACAAAGCGGCTCGTCGTTGGCTCGAGAGAATAGCGGCGACCAAGTCTGACTATTACCGTGCTGCATACGACCAAACGCGTGCCGAGCTGCTTAAGGAGGTGGACAAAGCATGGGAACTATCGGTGCCCGCCGAACGGCCTAATATTCAGCAGTCGGAGGGAACGGGGAGATTGACATCAGGGGTTCAATATCTCCAACAGAAGCTAGATAGGATTATGATTCCTAAAGTCGACTTTGAGGATGTAACCGTGCAAGAATGCTTAGAAACCCTCCGTCTGCGTGCACGTGAATTTGATTATGAGCCAGATGAGTCGTTAAGAGGTATGAACTTTCTTATTCGTAATCCGAGCACTCAAGGAGATGGATCTGGGGGACTTGGTGGTGACGATCTTGATTCTGGCGCTGATGGCGATGCAGTTAATAGTATCGGAAACCTTGTGATAGACGAACTGTTTCTAACCAACGTTCCATTAGGAAAAGTGCTTAAGTATATTTGTGATAAGACCAGACTGCGTTTCAAAATTGATGATTATTCGGTGATTCTTTTACCGGTTGAATCATTTGAAGCTGATGACCTCTACCCTCGTAACTTTACTGTGCCGCCTGATTTTATTTCCCGCCTTTCTCAGGGCTCCGGTTCTGGCGGTGGCGATGATGCAGACCCCTTTGGTGATGATGGCGGCGGTGGCGGTGGTAGCGCTCTCTCTGAGCGGGCCAGTGCAAAAACATTGTTGCAGGATAATGGAGTCTCATTCCCAAAGGAGGCATTTGCCAATTACATTGCATCCACCAGCACACTGGTTGTCTACAACACCCTCAATAACCTCGATCTCATTGAGCAGATTATTGATGTGCTGCGCAAAGATGGCCCTCGCCAAGTGCGCATCATGACTAAATTCATCGAAGTCTCTCAAGAAAATACCGATGAGCTTGGTTTTGACTGGATTATCAACCCTATCGGATTCCAGCAACAGGCTGATGGTAGCAACCAGGGAAGCATATCAGGAGGCACGAATGGCAATGGTGCTGCGCGTAATGTAGTGGATTTTGGCCCTGATTCTATTTTACCAAATGGCGCCACACAAGTCACAAACAGCTCCACAGCTGGACTTCGTAGTGGTGATTTTGCCAATACACGTAATTCGATCGACTCCGTGCTCAACAACGCGTCACGCAGTAATCAGGCTACCAATGTGGCCCCTGGCATCTTGTCGATCACTGGTTTGTTTGACAATGGCTCAGCGCAGATGATTATTCGTGGACTTTCACAGAAAAAAGGCGCAGATGTGATGACGGCACCTAGCATTCTTGCCAAGAGTGGTGAGTCTGCGACCATTGAGGTCATTCGTGAATTCATTTATCCAACTGAGTATGAACCACCGGAGCTGCCCCAGTCGGTTGGATCTACAGGAACAAGTTCTGGCGATGGAGACGGAGGTGGAGGTTCTGCGGAAATTTTCCCTGTTACGCCAGCAACGCCTACTGGATTTGAAACACGCAATACCGGTGTTACTCTCGAGATTGAGCCGACGATTGGTGAAAATAACTACTCGATCGACCTGCGATTTGCCCCTGAATTAGTCGAGTTTGAGGGATTTATTAACTATGGGTCCCCTATTCAGACACTGGGCCAAGACATATTTGGTAATCCCATTAGCATAACCATCACGGAAAACCGGATTGAAATGCCTGTATTCGCGACTCGCAGGGTCACCACAGGTTTGACCATTTATGATGGTTACACAGTGGCTGTAGGTGGTCTGATGCGTGAAGACGTTCAGAATGTTGAAGACAGTGTGCCCATCCTTGGAGACTTGCCGATCATTGGCCGCTTGTTCCGATCCAAAGCAGAAAGTCGTACCAAAAGCAACTTGATCATCTTTGTTACTGCTGAAATCATCGATGCGGCAGGTGCTAGGATTAATGCGCCATCAGGTGATGCTCCGGGCGCTGGAGCTGTGGCGCCTCAATCAGTCATGCCACTTGGCGGAGGTGACGGATTACTGCCTTCACGCTAGATTTTACCAAAGTTTTTTTGAGTGATCTCAAATTAACCCCTTAGCTGTCTGGACGGCTGAGGGGTTTTTGCTTTATGTAGGCTTAGTATTGATAAGCATGAATCAATGAAGGCTCCGTGCTGGAGGCAAAGAGCCGGCAGTTGGAGCTAACGCTTTAAATGCTATCATTGCTTTGGAATGCTTGTGGCTTGTATGGCCATTATTATTTTGTGATGCTACCAGCAGATGAGAACAAAACTAACCACTCTCGGCCTTACCGGTGGTATTGCCACAGGCAAATCGACCTGTTGTGCCATCTTTAGGGACTTGTGCCCTGGGGTCGTGGTGTTTGATGCTGATGCCAGTGTCGCTGGATTATATTCTGACCCTCAGGTCATTGCGGAGATAGGCGCTCACTTCGGTGCAGAGGTCGATAATGGTCAAGGAGGCATCAACAAAACCTGGCTGAGAACAAAGGTTTTCACAGAGCCCGACAGTAAAAAATTTCTTGAGCAGGTTTTTCATCCTAGGGTGCGCAAGGAATGTCTTGCATTATTAGAGAGAGAAGCTAAGAATCCTGCCACGCGCCTCTTCGTTGCGGATATCCCGCTTCTGTTTGAGAGCG
>Ga0213861_10002173_pt1 | contig 17049 bp, 13 predicted proteins | sample PICome_4_FD_160110 | JGI IMG/M metagenome (GOLD analysis project Ga0213861, IMG submission 160110) | Coastal seawater microbial communities near Pivers Island, North Carolina, United States - PICO131 | ecosystem: Environmental > Aquatic > Marine > Coastal | place: USA: North Carolina... | reverse complement strand
GGCGCTGCCGATGACTCACTCTTTGGGGACTCCAAAAAACCCTCGTTCCACCTGATGCAAAATGCAGTGCGTGCTACCATGGGCATCGCTCCTTTTGTATTGAACTACACCGAGGTGGATACGCCTGATGGATCTCCGATTCGTGATTACATCAATGTGGAGGATCTGGTGGATGCGCATATCAAGGCACTGGGTTATCTGGAATCCGGTGGTGAGAGTGATGTCTTTAATCTGGGCACAGGAACGGGCAACTCGGTTTTTGAAATTGTCACTGAGGTCGAGCGCATCATGGGCGTGGAGCTTGAAAAGTCAGTCGGCGAGCGACGCGGTGGAGATGCCAATATCGCAGTAGCGGATAACCGCAAAGCGAAAGAGCTGCTCGGCTGGGAGCCTAAGCGCAGCTTAGAGGAGTCGGTAAGATCACTAGCGAAGTGGTATGAGTCGCGCCCGAATGGCTGGGATTATTAAGCCGCGTCGCGGCTGTTCTTGGTTCTTTGTTGTTAGTTCTTTGTTGGCCGCTTCGCGGCGATGGCGGATGAAGGGTAGCCGCAGAGCGGCAGTTCGAGTTGAGAGTTTAAGTTTAAGTTGAGAGCCGCCTAAGGCGGAAAAAATTTGGGACGATGGATGACTTGGCCAAAAATGCAAGACCTCAAGATTGAAAATGGCCGCTTCGCGGCGATGGCGGATGAAGGATGAATGATGGAGGAAATTTGACTTACTTTAGCACCCCCAGTGGTTTTTCCTCTGGGGGTTTTTGTTTAGTTGGGGTAATCACAGTTTAGGCATCACATGATAGCCATCCACAGCACAGCAGTATGAATTTTGTTTTTCTCAACCAGTATTACCCACCCGATGCGGCGCCAACGGGAATCATGCTTGCGCGGGTGGTGCAGGAAATGACCAAGGCGGGGCATGAGGTGACGGTGATCTGCGCCAAGGGAGGTTACGCTTTAGACGCTGCTGGCGATCACGAGGACGGCAAAGCGGAGCAGCTTGAGGAAGGTGGGCTAAGTGCATTGCGTGTATTACGTGTCGGTGCGACTTCATTTGGGCGCGGGACCTTCTTGGGCAAGTTGGTGGATTATGTGAGTTTTTACTTAGGGGTGGTGTGGGCATTAGCACGCCTGTCTCAACAGCCCGATAAGATCGTTGCCTTGACGACTCCCCCGTATTTATCGATTTTAGCCCGTATTTTTTCCAAGATGCATGGCTGTGATCATGCGCATTGGGTCATGGATCTCTATCCGGATGTGATGGTGGCTCACGGTATGCTGAAATCCAATGGCCTACTGCACAAGCTACTCGCGGCTTTGACACGTTGGGGTTTTGGTGGGCAGCGCTGCAGCACGGTGCTTTCACTAGGTCCAGATATGGCGAAACGAGTCGCTAGCTATCTGGGGCCAGAGAGGAAAAGCCCTTGGGTGCCTCTGTGGAGTGGTTCTGAGAGCTCTGAGGCTAATCAGGAACATGTTATGGCTCTGCGCAAGAGCCGAGGCTGGAACGATGATGAGCTTATTGTGATGTATTCCGGCAATATGGGCCTGGGGCATTTGTTTGATGAGGTTCTTTTGGTAGCATCAGAGGTTGAAAACAGTGGTGAGACCTCTCGTTTTGTTTTTTTTGGTGGCGGCAAGCGGCGTGCTGAGGTGGCGGCTTATGTCGATGCACACCCCGACGCCCCCGTTGAACTGCACGATTATGTGAATGCGGAAGATCTTGATGCACATCTTGCAAGTGCTGACGTGCATCTGGTGTCTCTGCGGCCGGAGTGGGACGGCACGATGGTTCCTTCCAAGCTTCAGGGGGTATTTGCGGCGGGCCGCCCGGTGATTTTCATAGGCTCTGAAGAGAGCTCGATTGGTCAATGGGTATCAGAGAGCCGTGCTGGCTGGCTGATCACACCGGGAGATGTGGATGCTCTGAAAGTAGCGATTGCCGAGGCCTCACAAGCTGGCGAGTGTGATCGCAGAGGAGGACTTGCGCGCAGCTACGGAATGGAGTATTTTAGCGGCAATGAAAATGCATGCCGTGTCGCCGATTTGATCATGAATGGATCTGAGCATTAGTTTGTTATCATCTATTCGTTAGCGGCCGGCGGCTGTATGGCATGCGGCAGTATCAATCATATTTCATGGTTGATAATTAATATATATTAAGTAATCTACCCAAATGTCTCGCAGCAAGAGAAAGAGAAGAAGAATCCAAAGACACCTGAGGGACCATAAGTCTACTTATTGGGCTCTTCTTTTGGTTGTGGCTTCTTCTGTGATTGTGATGACGCTTGCCAATATGCTCATCAAAGAGGAGAGCCGTTACAAGAAGACGGTCAAGGAGCTCGTCGGCACCCCCGAGCAGAGGTATCAGAATGCTTTGGGCATGATGATTGAGGGGGACAGCAAACAGGCGGGGGTGGTGATGTTCAACCTAGCAAGGCTGGGCGATTCTGTAGATAATCCGCTCGGTTATGGTAAAGCCCACCTCTGGGTTGCCGAGGATAAGCTATCCCACTTTAATGCTGATTTTATTTGGAAATTCCCGGGGCTCGATCAGAGGGGTAGCACTATGTTGGCACTGCCAGAAGATGAGCAGACAGCCACTATTCAGCTTCATCTTGCTCATGCGGTGGCATTGAACCCGGAACTTGAGAGGTCGTTCGTTTTGTGGGCTGCTACCCTAGCATCTCAAGGAGAACGCAACCGAGCGGCTGAAATTCTGATGAATGCCATCGGTCATGATGATAACCCACATCCTAATTTGCACGTGCCCCTGGCACACATCCTTGCGATGAAGGGCAACGATCTTGAACTGAAGGATAGAGCACTCTATTTATTCGACAACTTAGGCAGAACTACACGGCACAGTAGGGGAACGGATATTTCAGGAAGAATCACCTATATTCTGAGTGCTATTATCCTTCAGAGGTATGAGATTGCAGATACCGCATTGCAAATCCTAGAGTCTAGGTTTGCGACGAACAGGGCCCAGCTGAGTGAAGCGCGGGCAGGCTCGCCCGTAGAGCAGGTGAGGGCTTTGCGCATGGCTTACCATTATCACAGGGCGATCGCAGCCTTTAAAGATCTGCCATCTGGTGCTGTATCGAGCTACGGCAAAGTGCTAGATGAGTTAGCGCAAGTGGTCCGCATTCAGCCTGAATGTGACTCAGCAATCGCGGCTCTGACTTATATTGCCGAGAGAGATTCTAGTCAGAGAGAGAGGGTTGCCAATATTCTCCAAGAGGTGTTATCAACAACAACCTCTGCGCGAAATTCTCAGGCTAAGTCACGAGTCAATATTTCACTGGCAACACTCGATCCTGGAGCGACACAGGACAGACGTAAGCTGCTCGAGGACGCTGTCTTATCAGATCCTGGCAATGCGGAGGCTATTCTGCAGCTAACTCAAGATTTACTTGCTGAGGAGAATCCCGATCACTCCCGCGTTGAGCAAATGATTAGGAAAGCGCTGAGAAGCTGTGATCAGATTTATCGCCCTGATTTGTATCACAGGCTGGGTGAGGTGCAGGTGCATCATGAAAATTGGCAAGGTGCTATTGTATCCCTAGAAAAAGCTCTATCTGAGGCATCAGCCAAGGACGACGTGCATCAATTACTGGCCACTGCTTACAAAGCAATCGGACAAGTAGATATAGCTCAACAGCACCAGAAATTAGCGGTGAAAAAAGCCAAGTGAGCTGCAGCTCGCATGGCGACTTGATCGAAAAGAAATGACGTCAGAAAATAATAAACAAAGTCAATGGAAGGCTTGGGTAGTTGCCGCTTTAGCGGCGCTATTGTGGCTGCCCATGCTGTATGTGTATTTTGATATTCTGCAGCAGAGGGATAGCTACAGGCTTTGGCCCTTATTGGCTTTTGCTGTCGCAGTGATGTTTGTGCTTCGTTGGCGGCGTGCTCCGATTGCTCATACCTATGCTCCGCGATGGGCTCTGTGGTTGAGCTTTGTAACAGCGATATTCTTGATGCTGTTTGCTCTTCTGTATTATGTGCCATATGCCGCGACGATGGGGTGGTTGGCTATCATGGTAACTGCGGCTCTCTACGTCTCATCATTTAGAAAAGTAGAGAACCTATTGGGCCTGTTGTTATTGCTTTTATTGCTTCTAAGGCCCCCCTACCAGATGACGCTTCGGCTCATGGTGTGGATGGAGAATTTGAGTGCAACGACTGCCTCAAAAATGCTCGACTATGGTGGCACTATGCACATTGTTCAGGGCAATGTATTGAGTCTTCCTAGTTATGATTTTCGCATAGATCACATCTGCAGTAGTTGGGTTTCTTTGGTAAGCATGCTAGCATGTGCCGCCGCGGTTTGTGTGGCAAGGAATAGGCGCCTTTCACACTGCCTGGTGGTTTTGTTGATGTCCATCGTCTCGACCTGGGTGCTGAACATTCTGCGCATCTTTATCGTTCTTAACGTCAAGATAAGCTATGGATTGGATCTTATGGAGGGTGCTTATGTTGGCATTTACCATCTGATGTCATTCATGCTGGGTGCTTTTTTGGTGCTGTGCACTGATGCGCTGGTTAGCTTCCTTTATTCTCGAGCAAAGAAAGATGTCGTGGATAGCGATATGATCAGGCGAGCGAAAAGCCCATTTGCAAGAATGTGGACATCGGTTTCTAATATAGAGCTGAATCGTATTTTAGGTTACTTTGTATCTCTGAGGCCTGTCAAAATTGGTCGTGTTTCATTCGTCGTGATCGTGGTGATGCTGACATCTTTGATTGGCATGGAGGCAGTCGTTAAATACTACCGCCAAGCCGTGACCAAAATGGAATTCATGCATGATGAAGAAGGTCTGACGAAGTTGGATGAAAATTCATTTGTCCCTGATCGAGATGGCTGGGAGCTCACTAGTTATGATACAGAGAGGCGAGACGAATCCAATGTGTGGGGGGCTTTCTCCAGCACCTGGCGGCTAAAGTATAACGGATTAACGGTTACTTTCTCCTTAGATTATCCGTTTCATGAATGGCATGATGTGAAGCGCTGTTATTACAAGGTGGGCTGGCAGCTTGTGGATGAGAAAATTGTGAGGAAGTTACCTGCCTTTGAATGGCAGGCTTCTGAGACAGATATGCTCCTCCCCAATGGCAATGCGGGCTTTATTTTATGTAGTAACTGTGACCACCTCGGTAGTCCCGTAGTTCCAAAACCAGCAAAGCATGATCTCTCGATGCTTGTTTATCGCCTTCAACGCAATCAGATGACTCCACCATTTGGTGATGCCTATGACCAGGACCGGCGGACATTATACCAAACCCAATGCATGGTCGCTAATCCGCTTCCCCTAGACGAAGCAACCAAGGAGCAAATTAGGCTCATGTATGTCGATTTCCGCGAGCAAATAAGAAGGGCAATCGCCAGCCATAGCCCCAAAAAGTAGCAGCTCATTAAAGACAAAATAATGAACAACCCATACGGTCAACACAGGCTTGCTAAGCTAAAGCATAAATCCATCTTGCGTTACATTTGGGTTCTTTTAACCAGATTTCCCGCTTTTTTGATATGGCAGCTGTCACGGCTCATCCCAGATGAGTTAGGTCGGCGTATTCGGAAGCGCTTAGGTTTTTTGTTTGTTCCGTTTCAGGCCCTGCTTGATTTATCGATGTTTTGGCTCACCACACGAGCCTGGAAGCACCTTGCCTTTGCATCACCAATGATCATCTTATTGGCTTGGATTTTTTCGACACTTTTTCTCGCCAATAGCATGAGTGAGGAGGATTTCTACAAACAATACCGGAAGGCAATGATGTCGGCTCTGCAAGTTGGGAATAACAAAAAAGCTGATTTCTTAGCGGGAAAGCTGCTAACCGTCAGGGCGTACCAGAGAGATGAAGCCATGTTGTTTGCCGCAATGATTGCAGCAAATGAAATGGGGAATATGCCGAGGAGGGATATGCTGCGCCAGCGCCTGACCACTGAGCTTAATTCACCTCGGACGCATCTCTGGTCTGCTACGGCGCTACTGTCAGATAGATCGAGAGGACGTAGTAATGTGCCACGTGCTATTGATCATATCAAAAAGGCAATTACTCTGAGTGATAATGCCGAGGAGATTAAACGAATGAAGATGCAGCTGGTGAATGTCTATTACCGCGCTGACCGACCCAATGCAGCGCTGGAAATTTTGAATGAGCTTGGAGTTACCGACTACCGAATGGGTGTTTTGCGAGGTAGTATTTATTTGCGAAATAATGAAAAGCTCAATGCCAGAGAGGCGGCGATTAAGACGCTAGCAAGCTTGAATGCAGATGATGTCAATAAAGAGGACTATCTTAAGGTGAATCTTGATGCGCTGAGCATTTTGTCTGATGCCGGTGGTAATTTGTCATTGATTGATGAAAACCTGACAGGGCTGATATCTCTGATGGAGAAGAAATTGGCGCTCAATCCAGACGACTCGGAATTAAAGGCGATCATGGCGCAGTCCTATCTCTTGCTTGGGCGGACCCTATTCCAGAAGCCTGGTAATTCTGATCACCGCAGAACGCTCATTTCTTTTGATAAAGCCTTATCGGTTGCAGAGGAAATACCGCCCCAAATCGGACAATTCACCTTGTATATAGGCAGTATGCCAGAGCAGCGTATTCGTGAGGCTCTTATTCAAGGTGATGGCGTGGCAATCGGCCATATTCTTCTCGGTATTAATGCTTGGGAGAAGGGGGATATGGATACTGCAGATTTTCATTTTCGTCTAGCCTGCGCTCATAAGCCTAATTCTCTGAGGGTGCTAGAATATGCAGCGCTTCAATACACGCAAAAGCCAATTGGGGGCTCTTTCAAAATGTCTCTGGGTCGGGATCCAAGTTGGCGGCAAGCCATTGCTTTACTTGATTTAGCAGCTGAGATTGATGAGGTGCCCCTGGGTAGCAATCTGAAATTCCAATGCTTAGTCCTGGCTGAAAAACAGCGCTGGTATGAAATTATCGTGAAACTAGAAAAACACATGGATAAGATATCAGGACCATACCGCACGGAGTTCCTGCAAATTTTAGTCAGAGCATACAGCGAACTCGGAGATCTGGAGAAGGCGCGGGAATACAACCAGATTTTACAGGAACAAGTAAATGCGCTATAGTAATTGGTCCCCATGCCATATATTTAAAAATATTGACGGATGGCCGCTCAATTATTAATTTTTATTTAATAATGGGCGCAGCGCGTCATTTTAAAGTATTTTTCACACACACATCGATGATTCCCGAATACCGTAATACTGGAAATACAGACCAGAACGACTCCGATAATATTGGCAGTATTATAGCCTTGGATGATACCTCGGACATGGCGATGGGATCTGTTTTTGATGATGCGGACAAACATCGACAGGGGCGGGTGCTGCATTGGAAGCGCGACATTATTCGTCATGTCTATCCAGCAGCGCTGATTATATTTGATGTGTGGCTCATTGCGTCGATTTTCATCATCGCCAATTACGTTAGATATGATGAACAGCTACTCACCACGGTGAGCAGAAGAATTTTGTTAGTCATTGAGATGATGAGCGTTCTTGGGGTGGCTCTGATCGGTGGTTATAACTATCGAACCAACACCAAAACATTTCGTTTTGTGAGCGAGCATATCATCGTTTCAAGTGGAGTTTTTATTACCGTCTTTTTAGTGATCTACTCGGTAGTCAGTTATGGTTTTGTCATGAACTCTGCACGTTTTGTGGTAGCGGTGCCATTGATTGCCTTTCCCATCCTGTCGATGGCATATCGTTTCATTCTGGGTAAAGCGAAATTAAAATATCAACGTGGTAATGCTTTTTGTATTATTGGCAAAGGCTGGGCTGCGCAGGATTTGTACCAGAGGTTGAAAAGGGAATCCGTGAGTCACGATGTCATTGTCGTCGACCCTTTCGATTCTGACGTGGGAGAACATTTGATTGAGGATGATCCTGAGTCTCCAATTTTGGAGTCGCTTGCTAAGATGAATTTTCAGTCATCGATGCATGGTCGCTATGTAGAGAATTATGTGGTGACCTACACGCCAGACCAGATGCCATATAATTTGGTCAAGAGATTAGCGGTAGCACAGTTCAACGGCAATAATGTCTGCTCATACGATGCTTATCTGGATAATTATTTGAAAATGGTGTCACCTCGTGAAGTCAACATGGGCTGGGCTTTGAAAGGAGGTTTTGCCACGCATAACAATACCTATGATCGCATAAAACGGGCTCTCGATATTGCATTTGCTTTTATCGGCATCGCTGTTTTTTGGCCTTTGATGCTGGGCGCTGCACTGCTGGTGAAGCTCACAAGCCGTGGTCCTGTGATTTTCCAGCAAGAGCGTATTGGCCTGAGAGAGGTTCCCTTTACCCTGTATAAGTTCCGCTCGATGAAGGTGCGCTCCGAGGAAGGCTCGATGTATACGGAAAAAAATGACAGTCGATTGACCCCAATAGGTAAGTTCCTCAGGAAGACACGTATTGATGAATTGCCTCAATTTTGGAATGTGCTCAAGGGTGATGTTAGCTTGGTGGGTCCCAGGGCTGAATGGTCTGAGTTGGTCAAGGGTTATGAGGCTAAGTTTCCCTATTATCATTTCAGGCATGCTGTGAAGCCTGGTATTACAGGATGGGCACAGGTGAATTATTCATACGGGGCCAGTGACCAAGACACTCTAGAAAAGCTTTATTATGATCTCTATTATGTCCGTAAACATGGACTGATGCTGGATATCATCATCATTATTAAAACCATTTATACGGTGGTCTTTGGCCGCGGCCAGTAATTAAGATTGCCCCGGAGAGCTTTTGTAAAACAACCCCACCTTGAAGAAGGTGGGGTTGTTTCTTTTTCCAAAACTGTCTAGAATGAAGTTGTGCGACTAAAGATGACATTAGCTTATGATGGGCGTCCCTACGAGGGATGGGCGACACAGCCAAGCGGCAACACGATTCAGGATTATTTAGAGAAGGGCATCTCCGAGGTGGCCAAAGAAAGTGTTCGTATTTATGGATCAGGAAGAACCGATACAGGAGTGCATGCGCTTGGTCAGGTGGCGCACTTTGATGTGCCAGATGGGCTGAGTATGAATGCCTATAATTGGTTGCCTGCAGTGAATAGTAAATTGCCACCTGCTATTCGGGTGATGGACTGTGAAGAGGTGCCGAAGGATTTTCATGCGCGCTTTGGGGCGGTCACAAAGACTTACACCTATGATTTGTGTTTAGCGCCGGTATTACCTCCGTTGAGCGCGGGGCTAGTATGGCATTTGCCTCGCCAGCTCGATGCTGACTCATTGGCTAAGGCGCTCGGCATATTGCAGGGGGAGCATAGCTTCCAGGCGTTTGCGGCCAAAAGGGGAAATGAGACAGCGGATACAGATTACGTTAGGGTGTTGAGTCAGTGTGAGCTGGTAACTACAGAAGCAGGCTACAGGATCATGTTTTCCGGCAATGGCTTTCTTTACAAAATGGCGAGGTTGTTGACGGGCTCAGCTGTTTATGCGGCGCAGGGACGCCTGCGATTGGATGATCTCAAAAGCTTGCTGGATCAAACGTCTGACCTTCCCCACGGAAGATCTCCATTCTGCGCTCCTCCAGACGGGTTGACCTTAGACCATGTCAACTACGGCTAGGCGGCTACAGGGCACATAAAAAACGCGCCACACTGATGAGTGTGACGCGTCTGTTGTGATCTGTATGATAAGAAGATTTCCTGGGGCCTCAGATTAGTGAGCCTTACAGAATTCTTCGAATCGAGTGAGGCCTTCGTTTAATACATCCAAGGTGGTGCAGTAGCTTAAGCGGATACTGTTATCATGACCAAAGGCAATACCGGGGACTGCGGCCACGCGATAACGGGTAAGCAGCTTGTCGCAAAGGTTAACGGATTTGAGCCCGAGCTGTTCGGTGTCGACGAGGCAATAAAATGCCCCTTGTGGCTCAACAACTTTGATGTTGGGAATGGCGCTTAGGCGGCCGTAGACAAATTGCCGGCGAACATCATATTCAGCATTAAGATCTCTGATGAAGTCTTTGCCTCCTTCGAGTGCAGCAACGGCACCGTATTGAGCGAAGGTTGTCGCATTGGATGTTGTATGGCCCTGAATCTTGGACATGGCCTCGGCAATAGGTTTTGGCGCTGCGGTGTAGCCGACACGCCAACCCGTCATGGAATAAGCCTTGGAGAAACCGTTTATGGTGATGGTGAGATCATACAGGTCTTTGCCCAGGGATGCGATGCTGGTGTGCTTGGTATCGCCATAGACAAGGTGCTCGTAAATTTCATCTGCGAGGATGATGATGTCCTCATAAAGGGCAACGTCACCGAGGGCACGAAGCTCGTCTGCAGTGTAGACTGATCCAGTAGGATTTCCTGGTGTGTTGAGGATGATCATCTTGGTGCGGCCGGTCATGTGTTCCTCAAACTGCTCAGGAGTAATCTTCCAGTTGTTTTCCGCTGTCGTCTCGACAAAAACAGGCTCTGCACCTGCGAGGCGAACCATTTCCGGGTAGCTTACCCAATAAGGAGAGGGGATGATGACCTCGTCGCCCTCTTCACAAATGGCAAGGATGGCATTAAAGCAGGACTGCTTGGCTCCGGAGTTAACGACGATTTGACGAGCATCATATTCGACGCCGTTATCGGTCATGAGTTTGTTGGCAATCGCCTCTCTCAGCTCGGGAATCCCTGAAGCCGGAGTGTATTTGGTTTTACCTTCGTTCAGGGCTTGAATAGCCGCTTGCTTGATGAAGTCAGGGGTGTCCTGATCTGGCTCGCCACCTGCAAGTCCGTAAACTTCCTCGCCGCGGGCTTTCATGGCTTTGGCTTGGTTGGTGACTGAGAGAGTAAGGGAGGGGGCGACTTTATTGACGCGTGATGAGATGGAATCCATGGTGCTGTATGTTTTTAAAACAGTTAATATGTTACCCGCAGAGGGAGTAACAGTGATTTTCACAGCACACCTCCCCGCGAGATGGTGCAGATTGGTTATCTGATAATTTTTCTGATGCAAGCCAAATGGTAAATTGTTGGCATGATTTATTGCGTCCAGATTACGGAGAATAAGTGCCTCGAGCCGTCATCCACTTGCCCTTGCGCACAATTTGGGAAAACAAAAGGCCCGATTTTTTGGCAACAGCATTGGTTTCATCCCATTGGTCGTGGAGGATGCCTGAAACGATAATATCTCCATCTTTCTCCATGGCCTTAGCAATGGCAGGAAATGCTTGCTGAAGGATGGTAGAAAATAGATTGGCAACAACAACAGGCCATTTGCGTTCGGGGCCCCAGTCGAGAACATCGACTTCGGATATTTTGACTAAGCTCACTTCATTGCGGCGCACGTTGCGGCGCGCCACTTTGACGGCCTGTGGGTCAAAGTCCATGCCTTGGCAGTGATGGGCTCCCAGCATGCGCGCAGCGATGGCGATTACGCCAGTGCCGGTGCCAAGATCGAGCATATCCCAATCGGTGTCGGCACGTTCTTTACTGATGTCCACGAGCAAGCGCATGCAGGTAGAGGTGGTGGCATGATCGCCGGTGCCAAAAGCCATGTCAGCTGGGATCTGCACAATATGTCTGCCGGGAGAATCCTCGGCAAGCTTCTTGCGAGCATCCTCATCCCGTGATCCCGTGATGAGGATGGAGCTTCTGATCTTGATGGGTGGATTTGAAGGCTCAGTGAGTGCAGCCCAGTTTTTGTGAACCAATTTACGAATACTTCCGCCGAACTGTTTTTTGATGATCAGTGCCTCTTGTTCAGTTTCGGTGTAAACCTCTACACGGACGGTCTTATTCGTTTTGAGCATGGTGATAACCGTGTTAGGATTGCCATGGAAACGATCTTCCCACGCGTCCATCCACTGAACCCCCGATAATTTTGACCAAACCCACATGTTGGAGTCAAACATAGGCTTAGCTGACGGGTAAATCAAAAACTGTGTTAAGCCACCTTTTTATTAGGAGCTCGTGTCCGGTTCAGGCTCTAGGAGTTCGCCACATTTTCTGCAATATAAGGCATCAGGCAGATGGCCGTGGACACCACAGCCGGGGCAGGCGTCACTCGTTTCATCAGGACGCATGGCGACTCGTATCATATCGCTCGCCACTATTCCTGTGGGAACAGCGATAATGGCGTAACCGGCAAGAACCATGATGGAGGTGAAAAATTGCCCGAGCGCAGTTTGTGGTATGATATCGCCAAAGCCAAGTGTGGTAATCGTGACAATGGAATAGTAAATGCCTACCGGGATACTGGTGAAAGAGGAGTCGTCCTGACCTCCCTCAACAATAAACATCAGCGTGCCGGCAATCATCGCGAGAATTAATACCGCAAAGAAGAAAACGGTGATTTTGGCTCTCGAGGCAGCAAGTCCGCGCATGATGGTGTTTGCGCCCCGCACGTGAGCGACCATTTTTAAGACACGGAACATCCTCAAAAGCCGCAGCAGACGAATCACGGCATATGGAGTGGCGCCACCAAATGCCAGAGCAACATAGCTTGGTAGGCATGAGAGCAGGTCAACAATGCCATAAAAACTGAAGATGTATTTCAGTGGACGCCGGACTAGCCAAATTCGGAGCAGGTATTCTAGGGTGAAAATAATGGTGAATATCCACTCGGCCGTCGCGAGCTCTTTGTGGTAGGTGGCGTCAATATCTGCCACGCTTTCAAGCATCACCGCCAAGACGGATGCCGCAATCACCCAGAGCAGGGCGACATCAAAAAGTTTCCCCGATGGTGTTTCAGCCTCAAAAATGATTTCCCAGAGCCTTATCTTAAAAGACTTTTGGTTTTCGGCGGCATTTGCTTGGTCTGGTAAGTCCTCGGGATTGTGCACGGCATGAATGATGCGAAAATCAGATGAATTTGTCAATTGAACCCTCTGATGCTCGGAGAAGACATGAAATTTGGGTGAGGCCTGCAGATTCAGGGAGATTTGGGTTGACATGTCATTGGTCGGCTCATAGTTTGCGCGCCCCTCGATAAGAGGTGGGTGGATATTTTCACCCTGGGAAGCCGTCTCGTTTTGCCCGCCAATTGGGCATGCAAGTCACTAATAATAAACAAAAAAACCAATGAAAACTTTTTCAGCCAAAGCTCAAGATGTTGAGCGCAAATGGTATGTGATCGATGCCCAAGACAAGGTGCTCGGTCAAGTCGCTGTTGAAGCCGCCAACTTACTGCGCGGTAAAAACAAAACTATCTTCACTCCTCACGTTGATACCGGTGACTTCGTCATCATCACCAACGCCGAAAAAGTTGTTCTTACCGGCAACAAAGAGGGTGAGAAAATTTACACTCGTTACACTGGTTACGTCGGCAACCAAAAAGTCGAGACACCCAAGCAGGTTCGTGCCCGCCGTCCTGAGCTACTGCTCGAGCGCGCTGTTCGAGGCATGGTTCCACACAACAAACTCGGTGATGCTATCTTTAAGAAGCTCAAGGTAGTAGTTGGTCCAGAGCATTCTCACGAAGCGCAACAGCCCGAAGTTTACGAAATCAAGTAACTGACTGTTATCGAGCCACTATTTAACTATTTACCAAATTATTTTCATGAGCGAAGCCACTACATATACCGCCACAGGTCGCCGTAAATCATCAGTTGCCCGTGCCTGGGTCACTTCAGGCAGCGGAAGAATCACTGTCAACCATCGTCCCTTTGAGGAGTATGTCCCGACCGTGACACTTCAGAACTTAGTTCTAGAGCCATTCCAAAAAGCCAAGTTGGTTAACAAATTTGACGTTAAAATCTCTGTCAAAGGAGGAGGTGTTGCCGGACAAGTAGGAGCGATCCGATTGGCCATTTCTCGTGCACTTTGTGAGCAGGACGAAGATCGTCGCCCAGCACTGAAGGAAGCAGGCCTGATGCGCCGTGATCCTCGTCAGAAAGAGCGTAAGAAATACGGTCAGCCAGGTGCTCGTAAGAAGTTCCAGTTCTCCAAGCGCTAATCTATATTTTATTCAACACAGCAAACCAGAAAAGCTATGTCTAAACATTCATCACTCAAATCAACAGGAGGAGCCGGCGGCAAGCGTTCCGTGCTCAAGCGTTTTGAACGTATCAAGTTGCTCAAGGAGCGCGGTCAATGGCAAAAAGGAAAGAGCCCTATTGGTCTTCCCAAAACTAAGCCTGAGGCTTAAGCGTAACAACAACGCAGCACATTATTTCAACCCGCCCCATGACAATCATTGGGCGGGTTTTCTTTGCTTCATGCTTTTGGGCCTGTTCACTCAGGAAATCAGGATTGAAAGCCGTATCGCCAATAGGTAATTTAAAACTCAAAATTTTTCAGTAGTATCATGTCAGAACCAACAAAGAGCACCCGACTCAATAAATACCTAGCCTCGTGTGGAGTGGGGTCTCGACGTGCATGCGATGCCCTCATTCAAGAAGGGAAGATCTTTGTGAACAATAGCCGTTGCGAAAATCCGGCTACCCAAGTCGGGCCAGATGATATGGTTCGCGTTGGTCGCAAGAATGTCAGCCCGCGCACCACTGAGGTTATTTTACTCAACAAACCTCCGGGCCTCGTGTGCACCGCGCAAGATGAATTGGGCAGGGGCACTATTTACGATATTTTACCTCCTAAGCTGCAGCACCTAAAAAATGTCGGTCGTCTAGACAAGGATTCTGAAGGTCTACTGGTTCTCACTAATGATGGTGATCTTGCCCTGAAGTTGACCCACCCGGCCCAGAAAGTGGAAAAGGAATACGTGGTCACTCTCAATCAAGCATTCCCCAACGAGGTGATGGATCAGCTCATCAAGGGTGTTCATACTCCCGAAGGGCGAGCAAAAGCAAAGGCGGTGCGCCGTATTTCTCCGCGCCGAGTTAAAGTGGTTTTGGAAACTGGTTTGAAACGTCAGATCCGTTATATGTTTGATGCCGTGCATCTCAAGGTGACTAAGCTGGTGCGTATTCGTATCGGTATGCTTGAAGATACGCGTCTTGAGCTGGGCCGCTGGCGTCACCTAGATGAGTCGGAAATTGAGGCTCTTGGTCAGAATCCACCGCAGCGCAAGGCCCCAGCGGATGTGGTTCGTGCGGTAAGAAATCGTTCAGCGAGTAAGACCGCGCGCACTCAAATTGAGCGCTTTACAAAAAAAGCAAATCCTCGAAAAACAGCGGCTCGAAAAACAGCCGGCCCCAGAATTAAGAAGGCTGCAAAAAAAGTATCTCGCAGAAGGAAAAAGTAGATTGTCCTCTCCTCAATAGCTGTCTAAGTTTCGTTGATCATAGCAAACTTAGTTTAGCCTATTATGAGTAAAAATATTGAATGCCACCTCAGCGAAGACCGCGAATTTAAACCCTCCAAGGAGTTTTCTAAGAAAGCACGTGTATCTAGCATGGCGCAATATAAGCGCATGCATAAGGAGTCCGTTGAGAAGCCCCATGTTTTTTGGGACCGCGAAGCAAAGGAGCTCATCTGGGACAAGAAGTGGGCTAAGGTTTTGGATTGGAATGCTCCCTATGCAAAGTGGTTTGTCGGCGGCAAGACCAATGTATGTGTTAATTGTGTTGATCGTCATGTCGACGAGGGGCGTGGCAACAAGGCCGCGATCATCTGGGAGGGAGAGCCCGGTGACAAACGCACCCTGACCTACAGCCAGCTTCAGCGTGAAGTCTGCAAATTTGCCAATGTATTGGAATCCCATGGGGTCAAAGCCAAGGACCGTGTGCTGATCTATATGCCGATGGTTGTCGAGGCCACGGTTGCCATGCTTGCCTGTGCCCGGATTGGCGCCGTCCACTCGATTGTCTTTGGCGGCTTTTCGGCAGAATCGATCAAGGATCGCCTAGATGACTCTGAAGCGACCTGTGTGATCACAGCTGACGGCGGCTGGCGCCGGGGCGGAGTCGTTGATCTCAAGGCCAACGTCGACGAGGCCCTGAGAAAAGATAAGCTCGTCAAAACCGTTATCGTGCTCGAGCGCACCGGCAATAAGGTCAAAATGAAGCGTGGCCGCGACGTCTGGTGGCATGAGGAGACGGCCAAGGTTGCCGGCACCCACAAGGCGAAGTCATTTGATAGTGAGCATCCGCTTTTCATTCTCTACACCTCAGGGTCCACGGGTAAGCCCAAGGGCATTCTCCACACCACAGGAGGTTATATGGTCAACACCTATGCCACCTGCAAATACATCTTTGATATGCGTGATGAGGATGTTTACTGGTGCACGGCCGACGTCGGCTGGATTACCGGGCACTCCTACATCACCTATGGGCCAATGCTCAACGGCGTTACCCAGGTCATGTATGAAGGGGCTCCGAACTTCCCCGACTTCTCACGTTTCTGGCAGATTGTCGAAGATTACGGAGTTACCATTTTCTACACCGCACCTACTGCCATCCGTGCCTTTATCAAGGCGGGTGATGAGCTGGTGGAAAAACACGATTTGTCCTCACTGCGCCTGCTCGGAACCGTCGGTGAACCGATCAACCCTGAGGCATGGATGTGGTATTACAACAAGATCGGCGGCGGCCGCTGCCCGATCGTTGACACCTGGTGGCAGACTGAGACGGGAGCCATTATGATTTCGCCGATGCCTGGTTGCACGCCGATCAAGCCGGGTACAGCCACGATGCCGTTCTTTGGTGTTGATGCCGCCATTCTTGATGAAGAAGGCAGGGAGTGTAAGCCGAACGAAGGTGGCCGGCTGGTCATCCGCAAGCCATGGCCAGGTATGCTACGCACGATTTACGGTGATAAAAAACGCTATAAGGATACTTACTGGAGTGACTATCCCGGTATGTATACTGCTGGTGACGGTGCCATCCGTGACAAGAAGGGGAATTTCACTATTGTCGGACGCCTCGATGACGTGCTCAACGTCTCCGGCCACCGTCTTGGCACTGCCGAGGTTGAAAGTGCACTTGTTTCGCACAAAGCAGTGGCCGAGGCCGCTGTGGTGGGGCGCCCTCATGAGATCAAGGGGCAGGCGGTTGTCGCTTTTGTCAGCTTGAAGACAGGCATCGAAGGTACGGATGAGCTGCTTAAGGAGGTCCGTAACCATGTGGGCAAGGTGATCGGAGCTATCGCCAAGCCTGATGATGTCTACTTCACTCCG
>Ga0213861_10002172_pt1 | contig 17053 bp, 15 predicted proteins | sample PICome_4_FD_160110 | JGI IMG/M metagenome (GOLD analysis project Ga0213861, IMG submission 160110) | Coastal seawater microbial communities near Pivers Island, North Carolina, United States - PICO131 | ecosystem: Environmental > Aquatic > Marine > Coastal | place: USA: North Carolina... | reverse complement strand
TGCGAAATTAGGAGTATAACCTCTAGCCGCGTTTTGAGGAATAGCTCCAGTTGGCTCGTCTCTAGTATTAGTCACAGCAATACCATTCGGGTTTTGGCTGTTTCTTAATTTGCCGCTTTGATTTATTCTAATTTGGTTGACAGGTACTCCAGCATCTTTTTCGCGTTGAATGGCGTCATCTAAAGCGCCGCCTTGGGCGTAGTTAGGGATGTAGCCAGATGCAGATCTACTCACTGACCTTTTGTCAGCTCTTGATATTGATTTTTTTTCTAGCTCTTTAGGTAAGTTTTTTAGAATCTGTTCTCTATATTTTTCTTTGTTGCCGCTGGAGTCGCTTGCTTTAAAATCTCCGTATTTAAATTGTCGCCCCTCGAGACCAAATATTTCTTCTAATATTCTTCCACTTTGACCTCTGAAGTCCACATCCAAAGAGGAGTCTTTATCTGTCTCAACACCTCCAGATATAGCATTTATCAAACCTTCAAAAATTGCGCCCTTGTAAGCTGTCAATGCACCAGCGCCACCTTCTTTTAAAAATAAACCTTTAACATCCTCGGAGCTGTAGTTGGCTGGATTGGTTTGTAGTGATGGAACTAACTTATCAAAATTATTAAGGGTATCATTAGCTGCTTTGGCTAGGCTTTTGTCTATAGTCGCATCTAACTTTAACAACTTACTAAAACCAGAATTCTTTTCATCTAGTCCTGGATCTACCCCCGCGAAACCGCCTAAGAATTGACTTATTTTTGATTTCCCAGAAGGTGTTTGTACAAACTTATCTTTTAAATATTTTTTATTTAAACCACCTTCTAAAATACTAACTGGATCAGGTACAAGCATAATAGCTCTAGGGTCCTTATTAGCGTTGTAGGTATTAAATGTAGATGTTCTGTTTGACTTTTTTCCAAATGCTGCAGATATTTCTGGTTTGGTAAATCTAGGTCTAGAACCTAACCCTTTGACTGAAACCATAGCAGCTTCAGCTTCTTCTCTGGTTTTATATTGGTTTTTATTGACAGCAGCAAAGTTTGGTATAAACCCTCCAGCCGCGTTTATCTTCTTCGCTCCACTAGGCAGACCCATTGACTTAACCATGTCTTGGTTAAAGACGGCAGATCCACCACCAGCAAAGTTAGGAACTATATATTCACTACTATTAGCAACCATTGTTCCTTTTTGTCCTCCGCCAAATGCGAAGTTGGGAATAACGACTGGCTTCGATCCTCTTGGTGCGCCACCAACGCCACTATTAATATCTTTTTGTTCGGCACCTACAGGTAGGAATCCTCCAGCACTTCTAGATATCTTGCTGGATTTTCCTCCTGCCACACCAGCAATAATTCCAGGAGCAACCCTAGAAGAAATTTGCTGCAACTCCAGAAGGACGCTTTTCTGAGCAAGAAGAGACTTAGTAAATAGCTCTGACTGCAGAACTTTTTTCTGCTCCGCACTTATCGAAGCATTTTCGATAGTTAAAATTTGTTTCCTTACATCTGAATTGTTAAGTAGTATTTGATAAGTTCTTTCTTCTACGCTCTTTAGTCTTTCGGCAGCATTACCCAAGCCTAAAAACGTCTTCAAAGAGTTTGCACCAAATTTGATTAAGTCTTTGGTTAGTTTTCCTATAATAACAACAACCAAACCTAATGCTGGTAGTATTAAACTACTAACACCTTTGACCAAGCCTCTTGCAAATGTAGATCCTAAATCGTCACCCTTAAGAACCTCCGTTATTTTTTGTACGACACCACCTATAGATGTAAGCAGTGTCCCGAATACGTCTGTGACTCCGAGCTCCCCTAAAGCATTGGCTAATTCTTGAACACTGAGCGATGTGGATTGTATCCCTGCTGCTAAGGTCTTGTTTAATACTATGTTCTTTTTGTAAGCCTCGTCTGTCGCGTTTGCAAAAGCTTCTGTAGCTTTTATAGCTATGGAACTCTCTTCGCCGTAGTCTTGAAGCGCAGCAAGTAACGGAGCAATCTGGAATCCTCCACCGATTTTAAATGCAACCTGTCTCTGCTGAGATTCGCTAAGTGTATCAAAACTTTTAGCCAGGTTTTCAATAACCTTTGTTGCTGGGAGTAGATTCCCTTGAACATTCGTGATTTCTACTCCGAGCTCTCTAAGAAGAGATACGCTTTCCTCTTTTCCTATCCTTGTAAAAATTGTTTTTAAGGAGTTTCCAATAACAGCTCCACCACGGGCAGTCTTCTGCTGCACCGCTGTGATGATACCCCCAAGTTCATCCAAGCTAACACCTGCCTGTTGAGCAACAGAAGCGGAACGCTTAAATCCTTCGAACAAGTCTCTCTCAGAGACAGCGAATTTGTTAGCTGCGGCACTAACCTTGTTTAAAATTTCGCTAGTAGTTAATCCAGACTTGGAAAATCCGTTTACTGCGGCTGTCAAACTTCCAACTGCATCAGCAGCGCTGACACCAGATAACCTCGCCAAGACAAGAGAATCGTTAAGTCTTTTGGTGACCTCTGTAGCGCTCAAACCCTGTCTTGAAAGTTCCAAGGCGGCTTCTGCAACCGTGTCGAACGTCTGCTCCGTCCCTCTTGCTATATCGAATATCTGACCTTTTAGTTTGTCTAGACCAGCGACATTGGTGTTAAGGATAGAGTTTATCTTTGCGAGGCTTTTCTCTACTTCGATTGTGGTAGAGACAAGAGCTTTAAAACTCTTAGTTACTGCGCTAAGTATTCCTACGGAAGCTCCAAAAGCAATAACACGGGCGTTAGCCGCCTCCATAGATTTGCCAAATTCATCAGCCTTTCCCGTTATACGACCAAGAGGTTGGGCTAGAGAATCTAAGTTCTTACCACTACCAGTAAAATCTATCTTTAAATTTTTACTAGCTCTTTTCGCAATTTGATCAACCTGTCTTTCAAGTTGTCTTGCGTTTTCTAGTTGTCCCCTTAACGGTAATGATACTGATTCTGGCATAATGGTTTAACCTTTTCTCCTTGCTTTTTAATTACACAAGAATTAGGTTATTGACCTGCCATTTTCATCATTTGTTCCATATCCAACTTGCCTCCAGCCTTCTTGATTTCTTCAGACAGAGAAACGGTAGGGCCTCCTGATTGATTAAGATCTTTAATGTCTTCTGCTGTCCCTCCGAAAACTGTTGAACCAGCAGCGTTTTCATCAATAAATGATTTTCCTCCCTTATCTCTATTTTGTTTTGCATCAGCGAATGCAAGTAAACGCTCAGGGTCATCCCTAATATTATCAGGGATATCTTCTACGTGCTGGAATATACTCTGAAATACCCTACCGAAAACAACCATCTTTAGTTGGTAAACAGACAGGTCAACCAAGGGTTTCCCAAAAAAGTCATTTGGGTTTTCGCAAAAAGACAAATATAAACTAAAGAAAGGTCTCAAGACAGTTTCTTGTATTGCTTTCTCGCTAATTTTTTCAGTCAGGCTATTCTGTATTAATTTAAGAGTTATAAGACTCTCATCGTCAATTTCATCAAACTCCTCCTTAGTAAAGGCATGGTTTTTAAGCTCTGTAGAATCAAAGACAAAATACCTTATCATCTCTGTCGCGGCCATATTAGAGGCGTAATCTTCAGCGGTTTTTCCTACTATTTCTTTTCTATTATGCAATAGAGTAAAGTATTCTTTTTGCTTTTCAGATATAGTTTTTTGGACAGAGTCTTTTTGGGACTGAAGAAAGAGGCTTTTTTTCGTCTTCTTTAAATTTTCTATCTCTGAAGACAGCGATGATATCTTTAAGTCGTCCTCATCTAACCAAAGACCATCATCCTTTACTTTTTTGAGGATTGATTCCTCCGTTTCCACACCTCTTCTTATGGCGATATTTTTGTACTTATCATAGTACAAATGAATATTCCTTTGATCTTTAATAGTAAGGTGTTTGAGGTATACTGAGCGATTATCAAATTCAAACTCAGTATACCCATCAAATATTTCACCTGCTAAAGAGATGTAAAATTCTTCATTCACTAATCACTCTCTTCAGGTGCGTCTTCGGTAAGTTCTCCAGACTCAGCTTTTTCAATAAGCTGTTCAAACTCATCTTGAGACGAGGCTTGGTTGAAGTACCAGAAAGCAATAACAGTAGTTACTTTTCTAATGAGATCCCAATAGAAAGAATCATCAGCCTCTTCAAAGTCGTAGTAAGATTGGATTTTCTCTTCGAAGTCTTCACCTTCAAAATATTGGACAAACTTATCTCTCTCTTCATCATAAACATAAGTCAAGTGAAGACAGTACCAGAGCAACACTCTGTTCTGAGCTTTTACATCTGCTGTATGATCGAACAAGGATTGGAAGTTAGATTCGAAATCAATAATTTCTTTTCTGTTGGCCGCGACCTCTCCTTTAAGCTTATCAAACCTTGTTTCTTGAGTTTTTGTTCTTTTCTTTACTGTCTCAAGTCGAACATATTCGTTTTGAAGATCCAAAGCGTTTTTATACATGTCTGCATAATTATTAGAATCGTCTTCGCTGAAAAGGCCTCCTGTATCACTGTACTTCTTACCCAACATTGCTTTCGTAAGAATACCTTTTTTGATACACTTACTCATCTCAATTGAATACTCAAGTTCAGCTTCTTCTAGCTCGCGCCGATTAGGGCGTTTGACTTGAACTTCGATAGGCTCCTTTTCCTTAACCTTCTTTTTAGTGATGGTTTCCTCACCAGTCTTTTTATTCTTCCTGGTGGATTCGACGATTTTCTCAACCTCTTTATCGAGGGTGAACTGATATAGTTTTTTAGTTTCCATTTTCCTTTATTTAAATTTAAAGCTTACTTGGTAGTTTTCAATTTCTTTTTCCATGTTTCTTACAGATTCGTTGCCATGATCCAATATCCTTTTCCTTATCCATGATAATTTGTCTGGGGTAAAGTGGTCAGCAGTTTTAATTACTGGGTGATATTTTTTCGGCACTTCATCATAAAGTTTTTGATAATGAAAGTCGTGATCTTTTTTCATATCCTCAACCAACATTAACATAGTCTTAAAAAGGGAAGAAATCTCCTTATAAGACTGATCATTTAGAATTTTTTTAGCATTCATACCGTTTGCCTCGTATTATAATACGAAAAAAAGTGTATTTTTCAATATGGCTGGCTTTTTATCTTCATCACAAGTGTCTGGAATAGAATCTTTATACAAAACTTTGCACGAAACATTCTCTCAGACCATCACTGTATACAAAAACGGGAAAAAGACTCTTATAGCTCATGACCCCAAGTATAACTCAATTTATAGCAGAAATGATTCTGGAAAAAGAGATAGCGTAGAGTATACAGTTGTCTCCAAAACTTTTGGCGCGAGAATTTATTATATAAAAACAGAAGAAGAGTTTTTTAATAACTATAAAAGCCAGACTAAGGTTATTCTCCCTAAGGGTTCTGTTAAAGTAGTGGTTGAGAAGGCCGCTTTCGATTACATACAAGAAGCAAGAAGGGTTGAGTTTGATGGTCGTAGATTCACTATACACAGTGACGGCGCTCCCTACGGCTTAACATCCAACATGTTCTATACTTTCTATTTCACACCTCTAGACGAAGCCACAGATTAATGATTAAAATACCCAAAAGTGTAATAAAGAAAATAGAGAGGAAGGCTCAAAAGGTTAAAAAGAAAGACTTCCAAAAAGTTTTCAAGAGAAACTTCGAAGAAACCAAGACCGAAATGATTCAGGAGTTTCTTTCTCATCCTGTTACTATAGAACTTCTTTCTGGCCCTTCCGCCAAAAACATCAGCGGCACTTTGGGTGGACAAGCAAATCTGTTCTCTTTCATCGGTTTTGATTCATCATACAAACCAATTGAGCCTATACTACAGATTCTGGAGACAACAACGTTTAAGGATACTGGGGAATCTAACGTTGGCAGAAAATTCACGTTAATCATACCGACTGCTGATGAGATATTTGCAGCAACACCAATGCCTTGGGCTTCAGGGAGAAGTTGGGCCAGGGGTATTGAAAAAGGAATATCTGGGCTTGGCTATTTGTTAAATAAATCCACTTCATCAAGTAGATCTGGTGTAGCTATACAAGCAGACAAAAAAGTAAGAACAGCTAGATTTAATAACGTTCAATATATATCTGCGCTACTAAAAAAGTATAAAAAGAAGTTTAAACAAATATCATGATTGAGCAGTACCACCACAAAGTAACAAACTCTTTTATTCTTTGGTTTGATAATTATCTACTAGACAAAGGACAGGCATACAGCAACAAAACTGGAGTCAGCCTTGAGAACTATGAAGACGCTAGGTTGGATTCCTCTTACCAAGCTTATGGAAGCCCTTATAAACAGTGGGTTACTGATTCTTCTATATCTGGAGCCATTATACCAAACGGAGTAATCGTCGGCAACACTCCCTCTGGAGCCTATAACCCCTCTATAACAGGAAGAGATGGAGGATTGGCTTTGGATTTTGAAAACGGAAGAGCTTTGGTTAACAACTCTAACAAAGACTACAATATCAAGTGTGATTTTGCAGTAAAAGATTTTAATCTGTATTTTACAAACGAAACAGAAGAAGATCTTATAGTCGAAAACAAATACGAAATAAACTCGAGAATATACTCTGAACCAGAAGTTCATATAGAACCATACGATCAGGTTGTCCCAGCAGTCTTTATAACTACATCGACCTCTCAAAACAAAGGCTTTGCTTTCGGGGGAATGGAGGAAACAACAATCACAATAAGTGCTTCGGTGTTAGCCGAGGATAGTTTTCAGCTAGATGGAGTCCTTTCTATATTTAACGATTCAAGAAACGAGTCTTTCGCAATGATCCCTATGTCGGATCACCCTTTTAATGAATTTAACGACTTAAAAAGCGGAACTTATAACTATAAAGATATCTCAAATCAATTGGGCAAGTGTAATAGCTTATATGTTAACGATGTAAACACATCAAAATTGACAGACAGGGCTAGAAAATCCCTATCCAATGACATGTTTGTTGGCTTTATCGATTTCGAACTCAAACAACACAGATTTAGACATCAATAAATTTCACAAACCCCCAAAACAACTGTAACCATTTTAAATAATCATAGCTATGGCAAGAAATAGAGTAATTTATCAATCAGAAGCACTTTTCGCAAGTAAAGAGTATAACTCCACAGGTTTGAGCGATCACGCACAAATCCACCGTGTTCAAAGTGCTAATTACGGTTTTACAATTAACCGTCAGGACGTTAACCAATTTGGCAACCTTGCCAGAATCGATTCTTTGGTGCTTGAGCCACCAACAGTGAACTTCGATATCAGTTACTATGTAACTAACGGTTACAACGAAAGAGCTTTGGACTTTTCCGTCCAGAACACTAACAACCCAACATCAGCGCAGTTCGCATCTGGACACTTAGCAGCTGGTTCAGGTCAAAACCTTTTCATCCTTACCACACCAGAAGGCAAGGACGCAAACCTCAACAGACAAGCTGGAGTAACAGAAAACACAGTGATCGGTCTAGGAAATGCTTTCTTGACAGACTATACGCTTGATATGTCTGTAGGATCTTTACCTACAGCTACTGTTTCTTTTGAAGCTTCCAACATCCTCTCTGATACTGCAATTTCTGGCGAGGGAACATTAAAAGCTTACACTGGAGTAACAAGCCCAGCGGTCAACCCTGTAGATGGAGTTTCTATTGATCAAACTCTTCAGATTCCTTTTGCTTCTGGAAACTCTCACAGTGGCGACTATACTACTACTTCAGCTGACACACTTTCAGCTCTTAGACCTGGAGACATCACTCTTGACCTTAGCTCTTTCGACGGCAATGTTCTTACAAAGTTGGCTGGATCAGAAGGCATCCACATTCAGAGCGCTTCTCTATCAGTTCCTCTTTCAAGAACACCAATTGAAAGATTAGGTTCTAAATTCCCATTTGCTAGAGTTGTTGACTTCCCAGTTAACGCTACTCTCACAGTTAACGCAGTAGTTAACACTATGGAAGCTCAAAACCTCGCAAACATGATCAGTGGTTGCGGACAAGGCAGCTTAAGAGATGTAACAGTCGCCATGAAAGAGTGCGGTGGTTCTGCTACAGGCCTACTCGTTACTCTTAAAGGTTGTACTATCGATTCAGAGAGCTTCTCTTCGAGTGTAGGATCAAACAAAAGCGTTGACCTTACTTTCTCCACCCAGATCGGTGGAACCAAGGACACAACCAAAGGTGTATTCATGAGCGGAAGCAACAACACACCACTTCCTTGGGAGTAAAACTCAAAACTAAAAAAAAACAATAAACATTTTTAAAATATGTCAAGAAACAGAGTAATTTATCAATCGGAATCTCTTTACACAAGTAAGGAGGTAAATTCTACAGCCACTGGAGACCACCACGAACTCATTAGGGTTCAAAGTGCCAACTATGGATTCACTATTAACAGGCAGGATGTTAACCAGTATGGTAACCTTGCTCGTATCGACTCACTTGTTCTTGAGCCACCAACAGTAAACTTCGACTTCTCTTACTATCTTACAGATGGTCTTAACGAGAAAGCTCTTGGTTTTGACATCACAAACAACTCACAGTTTGTTAGTGGTTTTCTTGAAACATCTAGTGGTAAGAACTTTTATATAGTAACTTCTGACGAAGGTCAGGATTCAACAACGTTTGTAGAGAATGAAGCTTACAGCCTTATTGGAATCGGAAACGCATTTTTGAGTGATTACACAGTTGATCTTTCAGTAGGCGCACTTCCGACAGCTACAGTATCCTTCGAAGGCTCTAACATCAACTCTCAAAACGGGACCGTCACTGGAGCCGTTCCTTCAGCTTTTGCTCTTACAGGAGCTCTTCCTTCTATCAACCCAGAAGCAGGAACTATTATTAATGGCACAAGTAGCATCAGAGTACCTCAAAACACTGGTCAAGACGGACCTACAGCTCTTAGACCTGGAGACATTGTACTCAGTTTTGACGGATTTGACGGTGGAGCTGCAGAATCAGGAACTCTTACGTCTCTTTCTGGAGCTGGAGGATTCCACGTACAAAGTGCTTCTATCTCTATACCTTTATCAAGAACGCCAATTGAGAGAGTTGGATCTAAATTCCCATTTGCCCGTGTTGTCGACTTCCCAGTTAATGCAACAATGAGTGTAAACGCGGTTCTTAATGAAATCGAAGCTGGTAACCTTGCTACACTTATAGCTGGTTGCGCAAGTTCAGAAGGCAAGGAGGTCTCAATCCTACTTAAGGAGTGTGAGGGAACTGACGCTATTAAGTGGACACTTAAAGGAGCTACCCTCGATTCTGAGAGTTGGTCTTCAAGTGTTGGTTCTAATAAGTCGGTCGACATCACCTTCGGTGTTCAGCTTGGCGGAATCGAAGATATCGAAAGAGGTATTATCTGCAGTGGAGCTGGCAATACTAGACCAGTATTCGGCGCATAAAACTTTTACTGTTTGTGTTTGTTATAAACAAAACCCCGCCTTGTGGCGGGGTTTTTCTTTTATCCAGTAGTATGTCTGGAGAACTAGTATTTAAAGACTATTCAATAGCGGCTTCAATGCCTCCTACTTGTCTAGGCTCAGACTGATACATGTTGTATTGTCCTACAAGCATATCTAAACTAGTCTTTGCATCGCTGGCTAAACCCCTAATTACTTTCGCGGTTTCGTTCTTATTAGTGAATGTCACCCTACTCTCTCCATCACTAATTGATGCTATGCTATTTGAATCTGTCTCACAAGTGCCAATAATGCCCCGTAGAGCGTTCCTAGCCTTCTTGGAGTAGTAATTGTATAGATAGAGCTGCTTGTATATCGCTTGTGCCTCAGAATCCAATTCTTGAGCTTCTACAGAGTAAGATGTGTTTATCATCGTATTGAGTAGTCCAAGATTAGCTTCCAACCAACACTCTATTGACTGCAAACTATTAAGAGACGTATCCCCATCAAACTCACAGTCCATTATCTCTTTAGCTATATTTTCTAAAAGTGACATTTTTTTATATTAATTTAGAGACTAAATATCTCCTAATATTCTAAGGGTTTCTGCGTGTTTAGGGTTCTTCGGGTCTAACTGAACCACAGAGCTTGCAGTAGGCATGATGTTCCTCATGTTGTTTTTGTTGGAGGCATTAAACTCTTTCAATAGAGATGCTTTTAATTCACTCTGCCCCAAAAACGGGTTGATGCCAACTTTGTATGCAAGGTCTCTCATATCGCTATAAGTCATACCTTTGATTTTGTCTTCAAAGATATCTGGCTCGTTAGTACCAAATGGGTTAACCTCATCGACACCAAGTATAACTTCAAGCTTAGACATTTTTTCTCTAAACTCAGGAGTGTTAACTTCGTTGTTTGCTTTCATCTCGTTAATCTCCTCAATAAGACTCATTTTCTTTTTGGGAGCTTCCTTTGGGGTTTCTTTTGCGACAACCTTCTTAGTCTTCTTAGTCTTCTTAGTAGACTTTTTGTTTTTCTTCACTGGCTTATTAACCAGCTCCGCAGAATCTTCTTGTTTTTCGACGCCATAAGATACGTCCATTTTTTTTGAATTTTCTTCCATATTATTATTATACGTTTGTTGTTTAGTATTTACACAAAAAAAGACCACTCTGTTAAGAGTGGCCTTTTATTTTTAATATTAGTAAGCTGTATATTACAGTGACTTAGCGATGATACCAAGGAGAGCGCGGTTATCAAGAACCATACGACCCTCTTCGAGGCCACCAAACCAACCGATCTTGTTCTGGCGAATGCTGTACTGGTCATCAGCGGTAAGCTGGAACTCAGAACCATTCTCTTCGTCGACTGCGATTGCCTTAACAAGGGCTTCGCGTCCACGATCAAGACCAACGAGGATTTCGTCAGCTGCACCGTCAAACTCAGCGTCACCAGTGGTGCCGTCTGCTTTTGCATAGGTAGAAGAACCTGCAACAGTGTCAAAGATTGTGTTAAACTTCTGTCCAACACCAAGCTCGTTTACTTCCATGAGGGAAATACCGTAGAAGCTTGGAAGACCACCACCTGCTTGATAAACATCGTTACGAAGGCTCTCTGGAGCAGCGAGATCGTTACCAGTTCCAACAGTTTTGGTGTTGATTGGGTTGTAAGCCATTTCACGAAGAGCTTTAACAGCTTCTGGAGAAACGAGGATATCAGTGATACCACGACGACCACCTTCAGGAGTACCTTTACTCCAAGAAGTGTTGATGCGCTTGGCACGGGTGATGAGCTCGTTGAAATCGTCAAGAAGGAAAGATCCGTCGGTAGTAGCACGGAAAACGTGATCCTTACCGTTCGTAGAAGCACCAGCAAGTGCGCCCATGATTAGGTTAGCGGAAGTACGCTCCTGCTTAAGAAGGATTTCTTGAGCCATACGAGTGAATGTCTTGCTTACAACGTCCATGCGGCTCTTGGCAGCATAACGACGATCAAAGCTAACAGCAGTATCGAGGCTGTAAGTAGCAACTTTCAGCTCAGAAACTGTAGGAACAACCTGGTTTTGTGGAAGACCACCAGCAACAGTGTTGCTGAATACTTGCACGTAGTCCTCGTCACTTACGTCATAGTAAAGATCAAGAGGAATAGAAGGGTTGTCTTCAGAGTTGAATTGAAGAGGCGCGAATAGGTTACTCAACACAGGTGCGTTGTTAATAACCTCAGAGATTACAGGGCCGATGAATTCAGCAAGAGCAACCTGTGCTTCATAAGCAACAGAGCGGTTCTTAGAAGCCATAGCTTTAATAAGCTCAATTTGTTCTGGAGTTCTTTTAAGAGAAATTTTCATATTTATATATATTCTAGTTAATTGTTAAGATTACAGACCAAGAGCGATTACTGCGTAGTTACCTGCATAAGCATCAGTAACGGTGCCACTTGAGCGGCTACCAGTACCGATAACAGTACCAATTTTTTCAGCTGCAGTAGAAGCACAAGCAACAACTTTGCCACTTTCGGTAGCACTGAGTTGAACTCCGCCTCCAACGACAAGAGCACCACTGAAGCCTTCAGAAACGAGAGTAAATACTCCGCGAGTGGCAACAGGAACAGCCTGACCTGGGTTTACAGCGAAAAGCTCTTCTGCTTTTACTGGGTTGTAAAGAAGTTTCTCACCGTTTTCGTCAGTCTTTGCAGTCTGGCGAAGAGTAAGTCCAAGGCATGAATCACCGCTGATAGCAGGAGTACACTCAAGGTTTACTTTTGGATATTGAGCTTTGATGAATGGATAATCAGTCTTACCGAGGTAAGAGTCGTCCGTGTAAGATACTGGGTCCTTATCAAAATCTCCAGCGGAGACCTTAACAAAAACACCAGCGTCGCCAGCACCTGTGTCTGTAGTAGACGCATTAGCACTAGCACCGTCAAGAGCGAAAAGATTGATTACATCGTTTTCGTCATATTGTCTGAATGGTAGAATTCTGAGCATAATTTTGTTTTTTAGTTAGATTTTTAAGAAATTTCAATGTTACTGCGATCAAAAGCGGAGGCGAACTTCTCTTTCAAGGATTCTTCTTTGCGTGATGCGGTTTCATTAGAGTTGGCAATTGCAGTTTCGGTTGATTCGACACTATCGAGGATTTCCTCTGTGGTCTTTTCGGCAACTTCTTCTACAACCTCTGTGGTTTTAGTAAGTCTCTTTTGGACTTCTTCCTGAATACGAGCTTCGATTTGCTTATCAAATTCAGCTTTAGCTTCTTTGCTCTTGTGCTTCCAGATAATGTCCATCTTGTCACCGAAAGACGCAAATGCCTCTTCAGTTTCTTCGACAGACTTAAGCTCGGAGGCCAAAAACTCGCGGTCTTCGTCTTCAAGGTCAAATTTTTGGTCGAGAACATCCATGCGCTCATTAAAACGAGCAATGGCTTCTTCAGCCTTTTGAGAGGCTTCATGTTCTGCGATTTGGGTTTGTGCTGCGTCAAACTTAGCTTTCAATTCTTCAACAGAAGATTTGAGTTCTGCGTGTTCTTTGGCGACAGCCTCTTTCTCTTCTTCTGACTTCATGAGTTTCTCGCGGAATTGCTCATCTTTTTCTTTGATAGCATCTGTAAAGGTGCTAGTCATCGAAGCGATGCTTTTTTGCGAGAACTTCTTTTCTGTGAGAAGATCCTTCAGTTCGGAAATAACGTTTTCAAGTTCCATAGAATTATTCTTTTTAAGGTTTACATTAGTTTTTTTACTTTGTGAAATATTTTTATCTCTTTTATCTCTTATGACTACAGGATTTTCAGTCTCACTCTTCATGTAGACGCCTTTGACATCTGCTGCAGGGTTTGTCGTGTATCCTATACCTAAGGGATAAATCTTTCCTTTTATGAGTCTATTCACTGACTCTCCTTTGTCGTTTCGGCCAGAACCTCCATAAGCCTTTAAGCATCCAACCATTTCTTCCATTTCATCTGGATCTGAAATAATTCTGGACTCACCTAGCTTGTCACTTCCGACAGCAAGGACGAATTCTGAGAACCCGACCTCCCAACTCGTAGATATGGAATGGCGATAAGGGTTTGACTCGTCAACCGAGTTTTCTAAAGCTTCTGCAAACATTGTGTTCGCGGCTTTGTATACGACAGCACCAAGAGCTATGTTAAACGGGCCTGTTTGTTTTTTAGCTTCTGATTCGGAAATTATTTTGCTGGAACCGTATTCGCTCCAACCAGCTGTTGCAATATGACCAACGATCTTTTCTTTATCGTGCTCTATATTGGTAGGCTTATGTAAAAAATTCTTAGTATACTCTACGGCTGTCTCTGAATCAATGCCATCACCGTTTTTGTTAAATGTATTAACAACAGCTGCATTAAAAGCCACCCCCATTAGATCTATATTGCTCTCAAAGTCTATACCTTTAGGAACTAAGCTCTCTAGGTTTTGGAGTGAGGCTTCGGAGATAAAAGCTTCGCTAACCTCACATTGAGATATTTGAGCCTCGAAAGTTGCGGTATATTTGTAATCCATTTTGCTTGCTTCGGATTGCATTTTCTTATTTTTCATTGCTGTGATATAGAATTGCTGCTGAATAATTATCTAGTTCGTGCTTTGCTGCTATCTCTAAAATTTCAGGCAAAACATGCAGGTCTTGAATCTCTTCTAAGTTAGATACACAAGAAAGAGCTTTTTGTGTCCAATTTTCAACCTCTGTAGAACATACTATAGCTTCGCACAGACTGTCTAACATACCCTCGTTCTTCTTTGTAAACCTCTTGATGCTTAACTTGTCTTTCATTAAGCCTTTAATAGAGCCTCTTGCTGCTTCAAGTTCGGATATTGTTTTTTCTATTTCCTTCCTTGAATAATTAGCTTCTGAGTTAACTTGAGGTGAGCCATTTGTTCCTTCTGGTCTTCCAGCTTGCCCATTTGGGCCGCTTGGCTCTGAACTTTCAGCTCCTTCGACCATAGGCACTCCACCAACGATAGGGTTGTAATAACCTTTCTCTCTCTCTTCTACAAACTTCTTTTGAGACGGTGAGATATCATCAACTTTAGGAAACTTACCAGTGTGGAACATTTCCATACCTTGCTGCGGAGTAATAACACCGAGTTCCATAAGTCTTGTCGCAACCCTCATGAGCTGTGTCTCATCTCTCATATCAATATCTTTAAATACTGCTGTAGGATAAGATCTAAACCCTAGTTCAACAGCAACTCTTTTGATTTCCTTTTGCAGGAAGTCTGACAGAAATGCGTTTCTAGCTTCTTTTAGCCTGTCAATAAATATCTGAGCCTTTACCTGAGTCGCGCCATACTTTTCTTCACCAACAACTACGTTTTGCAGTCCCTGCTTAATATCTTCATTTAAAGTCTTGTATTTTTCTGACCCAAGTACTCTGTTAAGGTCTGGAATTACAAAGTCAGCTTTTGTTGTATAATCAGAAACGAGAACACGGCCGACACTTTCATTTTTGAAAAGGTTTTGCATCGCATTCAGGTTTTGAGCATTAATACCTCCTTTTTCTGGCTCCGCACCCATTGTGATTAGTAGAATAACATTCTCTACCGTTCTTGTTATGGCTTGGTCCATTTTTTTAAGCTCAAGTTTAGCATTAATATCTTCTAGTACAGCGTAGCCGAACGGAATAGCGAAAGGTTCGTAATCCTGCTTCTTGTAAAACGAATGAGATATTCTTTCTGGGCTGAGTTCGATGCTAAGTCCGTCTACTCCATATTGACCGCTCTTAACTTCCTTCTGAACATCTTTCGGCAATGAATCGAAGATCTCTTGGTCTTCTTCTGTTGATGGGTGTTGCAATCTAGCCATCTCATATTCTGAAAGAACCTTTTGATAGTTACCAGCCTTAAAGGTCGAGGATTTTTTTGCTATAATGTCATAAGGGTTCAATAAGATGTACCTAATTGGAACCTTGTTCTCTACTCCGTTTTTTGGAGCTACCGAATTAATCAACTTAACAAAATCATCTGCTTTAAACTTACCATCAAGACGATACATAAAGATATTACCACTTCTGTAGTACTCCCTGAAGTATTGATCTTTAAGATTGCTAAGGTTGATCTTTTTAAACCATTCTTCAAAGAACTCTCTGCTCTTTTTAGTTCCCCCTTCGAGAAATAGTTCTGTATTTGCAAATTCCGACATGATATCCACGGCATTGCGGAAAACGGATACATTTGCATAAGCTTTTTGACAAAGTTCGATAGCTTCTCTTACATCAATACCATCCTCAGAATATTTATAAGGCAACATGCCCCTTCTGATACTAGAGAACCTATCAATAGTATTGCTAAAGGCAGATCTATTAACTCTACTTGCTTGTTGTCCTACATTTGACTTCCTTGAATAAGAAGCGCTAGATGTGCTTTTGTAAGATGCGGAAGAAACATAAAAAGGATCTCCAACTATATCTGGAGCATACTCTTCTTGTTTGGCCGCTGGGCTTGTTTCCTGTTGACCCTCGAACTTCTTCCAGTAGTCAGACTTCTTGCTATACTTTCTCTTCGCCATAACCTATTATACACCCAAAAGTCAAAAGTTTAACTTTAACTTTCTAAAGTCAACAATTATTTTTTGTAATTCACCTTTATAACCATTTTTCTATCACCATCAGTTTCGGTTATGTAGGTTTCGCCTTTGCTATGCAATTCATCCATAGCTTCTTGAGAAATAGTCATTTCATGATCATAGTATCTTTCTTTTTCTTCACTTTTCTCTTCCTCATTGTAATGCTCACTGGATTCCAAAAGAATCATTTCATCACCGCCAAATTCAGCGATAGCTTTAGATTTCTTTTTGGCTTTTTCGAATTGGCTATAACAAACAGCGGTTTTTTGCTTTTGATCTTTAAAGTCTTTATTGATTATGTCAGAAGACATACAACGGGTTATAAAGTCGCTTCTTTTTTCTTTGTCGTTTGGTGTTGGTAAAGGCATAATATTTTATACACTAAAATTTAATCTATGAACATAGGCGTGAATGTACCTTGGTTTGTTTCAATCTTGTCATCAGTCATATCGTAATGTACGTTCAACATCCAATTGCCAAGTATCAAAGCGGAATAGGAGTCTTTTCTTGCTTTGTCTGCACCTCTTTGCTTTCTTAAGTTTAAAGGGAGGTCGAAACTTTGAGTTCCTTGTGTCGACGTAGAAACCTGAACCATAGCACACTCCACTTTTATCAAATCCATCATATCTTTCTGATGCTCTACAAAGTCAATCATTTTTGAGGCCTCTGAAGATTCATTATAGTTGTTTATGAACTTTAATTTTTTTATTGGGATATTTGACTTCCTTTGTTTGTTGTAGTCGTCATCCATAGCCGCGCCAGCAAAGAATATTCTCTTGTGATCAAAAGAAGCCTGAAGAAGTTCGTTTGCATACCTTATCCATTTAGAACTAGGCTTCCTTAAGAATACGAAAGTCCTATTGTCCTTGTTGTACTGCCTCTTTAAATCACGAAGACCTTTATCGTAGTTTTGGTGGTCGTCTAAATCAGCATCAATCAAGTTTAACTTTATTTTTTTATCTTTAAAAATACTACTCTCATTACATGAGTTTAAGAACTGAACACCGCCATTGTAGTCACCAACCACAGAAACAATATTGAAGTTTTCTAGTATGTAAGCCATATAGTTAATG
>Ga0213861_10002170_pt1 | contig 17059 bp, 13 predicted proteins | sample PICome_4_FD_160110 | JGI IMG/M metagenome (GOLD analysis project Ga0213861, IMG submission 160110) | Coastal seawater microbial communities near Pivers Island, North Carolina, United States - PICO131 | ecosystem: Environmental > Aquatic > Marine > Coastal | place: USA: North Carolina... | reverse complement strand
CAAGTTTCTCCTGCATCATGTCTAAGATAACCTCGCTATAATCATCCTTAATATCGTCCCAGACTATACTTTCATCAGTATTAGGAACTGGTACGAGCACATACAGAGTAGATTTCCCATCGGGTGCTAAACTAGGATCAGTGATACAAGCATTCTGAACATATAGTGAAGGATCATTCCATGTTATTTTGTGCTGAGTTATATCTTTGAGATTATTTTCATATTCTTTAGATGCATAAATTTGATGGTGAGGTTGTTCATATAACTTATCCATACCAAGGTATAGCATGAATGTAGAACATGAATATCCTTTTTTCTGTAATTTTTTATTAGACCAACGCTTCCGGCGTGAATCAGGGACCAGTGTGGTCATAGCATGAGCAAAATCTGCATTCAAAATTGTTTTCTTTGCTCTATATTCACCCTCATCAGTTTTCACACCAATTACTGTTTTGCCATCATAGATTAATTCTTTAACTTCAGTATTCAATTTAATCTCTACACCCATCTCAATAGCGATATCGGCCATCTTCTTAGTTATCGAACCTAGGCCTCCTTTGGCATGAAATATACCATACTCATATTCCAAAAAGGCTAAGATTGTAAATAATGAAGGAGCATGGAAAGGACTCATTCCAAGGTATTTAGTTTGGAAAGACATAGCTAACCTAACTCTCTCATCATCAAATAATCTTGAGAGATCACTAGCTACAGAAGCCCATGGCTTTAGTATGGTTGCAACTTTCATTGCTCTCTTAGTAAACAAATCAGATGGACCCTTCCAGGGAGTCTGCAAACATATTCGAGAATAATCTAGTTTCTTCCTATTTTCGAGCACATACTTCTCAAAACCTTCCGCATTTTTATCTCCAGATAATTCCCTGATTCTCTCGGTCATTTGATCTAAATTAGATGTTGCATCTATGAAACCCCCTGCTCCAAACGTTAGACGATATGATGGGTCCAGAGGAATAAGTCCAAGATCAGAATGTGCATCTCTACCTATTGCTTGGAAGATTTCTTCTATGACTTCAGGGTAATGGAAAAAGGTAGGGCCTCTGTCAAACCTAAATCCGTCCATCTCTACAATCTTAGTACGCCCACCTACTTCAGAAGATTTTTCTAACATTGTTACTTTAACGCCAGAATGAGCCAATAACAGAGCAGATGCAAGCCCACCAGGGCCTGCTCCTACAATTAAGACATCTTGAGAAGTTGATACACTCATAGTTATGCTAACGACACTACAGATATAAAAAAGCGTTTTTTATTTCAGTCAATTATTATTATTAATATCGAAAAAAACAAGATTGAAATTGTATTCTGAACAAGTCTTAATATACCTCTTCGGAAATCTGTATTTACAAAAAATACATCTATTAAATAGTCTAATATTTCCGCCACGAGTTTATGCACAAAAGAAATGCATTGATTGCCCTAATAATGACTGCCTGTCTGATGACGATGCCAATAGCTATGGCTGATTCAAGCGAAGACATACCCACTAATGCTACCAACACAGGAGTACATGACACACTAGTCGATGCTCTTGTGCAAGCTGATCTAGTAAGTACATTGCAAGGGGATGGACCATTCACAGTGTTTGCTCCAACAGATCAAGCATTCGCTGATGCTGGAATTGACTTGTCAACATTTGACACAGACGAAGAGATTGCTGTCCTAACAGATATCTTACTTTACCATGTTTACACAGCAGGTGCAGTCCATGCAGCTGATGTAACAGACGGACTAACTGTAGCAATGGCCAACGGAGATGATGCTTCATTCACAGTTGCAAATGGAACTGTAATGATTGGAGATGCTACTGTAACTACAGCTGATGTTGTGGCATCAAACGGTATTATCCATGTAATCGACAAGGTACTAATGCCATCAGCTGACTTGGTAGATATTGCAGCAGTTGCAATGTCAACAGGAGTACATGACTCATTAGTTGCTGCTCTAGTAAAGGCTGACTTAGTAACTACAGTGCAAGGAGATGGACCATTCACAGTATTCGCTCCAACAGATCAAGCATTCACTGATGCTGGAATCGATTTGGATACATTCACAACTGATGAAGAAATCGCTGCTTTGACAGACATCTTACTTTACCATGTTTACTCTGGAGCAGTATATGCAGCTGATGTAACAGATGGTCTAGCAGTAAAAATGGTTAATGGAGATTATGCTCAATTTACAGTAACAGAAGGAACTGTAATGATTGAGGATGCTACAGTAACTGCAGCTGATGTTATGGCATCAAACGGTGTCATCCATGTCATCGATAAGGTACTTATGCCACCTGCTCCTTACACAGGAGTCGGTATTTGCTATAACAGCGCAACACACATGATTGCTGCAGGAGCTTCAATGGAAGAATGTGGAGCATACATGTATGTAGAAAACTACAGCATGGGTGGAGAAGAGTTTACTGGATGCTACAACACTGTATCTCACGTACTGAGTGATGATACACAAGCAACCTGTGAATCATACATGTGGACACCTCCAGTAGATATTGCAGTAACTGCAATGTCAACAGGAATACACACTTCCTTAGTTGCTGCACTATCTGTATCAGAATTAGTTGCTACTTTACAAGGTGATGGGCCATTCACAGTATTCGCTCCAACAGATCAAGCATTCGCTGATGCTGGAATTGATTTGGCAGCATTTACAACAGATGAAGATATTGCTATATTAACAGATATCTTACTTTACCATGTTTATTCAGGTTCAGTCAATGCTGCTGGTGTAACAGATGGATTGACTGTAGCAATGGTCAACGGAGATGATGCATCATTCACAGTTGCAGATGGAACTGTAATGATTGGAGATGCTACTGTAGTGTTGGCTGATGTACCTGCATCAAACGGTGTAATCCATGTCATCGACAAGGTGCTAATGCCACCAGCTGACTTGGTAGATATTGCAGCGGTTGCAATGTCAACAGGAGTGCATGACTCATTAGTCGCTGCTCTAGTAAAGGCTGATTTGGTTGCTACATTACAAGGTGATGGACCATTCACAGTATTCGCTCCAACAGATCAGGCATTCACTGATGCTGGAATCGATTTAGATGCATTCACAACTGATGAAGAAATCGCTGCTTTGACAGACATCTTACTTTACCATGTTTACTCTGGAGCAGTCAATGCTGCTGGCGTAACAGATGGATTAACTGTAGCAATGGTTAACGGAGATGAGGCTTCATTCACAGTAACAGATGGAACTGTAATGGTTGGAGATGCTACTGTAACTACAGCTGATGTTATGGCATCAAACGGTGTTATCCATGTCATCGACAAGGTACTAATGCCACCAGCTGATGAACCAGTTATCCCGGAAGGATGTGACTTCGTAATCGGATTAAGTGAAGATGGAATGGCTTTCGACAATACTGATCTAAGTATTGCTGTAGGACAAACTGTATGCTGGATTTGGAATGATGCAGCTATGGCACATAACGTTGCACAAATCAGAGAAGAAGGAGATACTACAAGAGATGTAGCTGGGGAATACAGCGGTACAGCAGCTACAACTGTTGATTATCGTATCACCTTTACGGAAGATGAAACATTCTATTACATCTGTGAACCTCATGCATCTATGGGAATGAACGGACATGTAGTTGTTGGAACTGGTATCAGTGAAGCACCTACGAATGTAGTAGATTCGGATGATAATACCCCAGGATTTACAGCGGGTATTGCTGCAATAGCACTAATCAGTGCATTGGTTGTCGCTGGCTCACGCCGTAGATAATCGGACTTCGACCCAACCGTCGAGCTCTCTCGTCTCGTGGACGACGAGAGGGCTCGGCCTCCTTAGGGAGCCAACAATTCGTCCATATAATGGAAATAAAGGAAATGGAGACCATTCCTTTATTTCGCCACTATTAAGATCATATCTTGTTTGATGTAATGGACAAGTTATACACTCATCATTTATTTTTCCGCCATATGCTAAAGGCCACGCCATATGTCTACAAAGTGCATCAGTTGCATAAATTCTAGATGATTCTCGAACAACCATTAGACTTTTGAGACCTATGCGAAGCATCTTTTTTTTGCCTAACTTTAACTTCTCACTTTTGATAACTGGGTGCCATACGTCACTCTCTAACGGTAAATCCATAATGAAGTCAAGGAGTATTATGACTTTTGAATGTCTGTAATTCAAAAAAAAGGTTCAGAATATCATTTAAGGTTAGTTAAACCACCATCTACAGGTATTATGTCGCCAGTCATCCAATCAGGAGCATCTTTGATTAGCCATTCAGCAACAGATGCAATATCATCTGCATTCCCTATACTTCCAACTGGATGCATGTCTTCACTAATTTTTCGACTTTGATCATTTGATAGTAAGTGAGCTGATAAGGGAGTGTCTACTAACCCTGGAGAAATTACATTAATTCTAATTCCTCTTTTGGCATAATCAGCAGCCGCGGCACGGGCAAGCCCTTCGACACCTGCTTTGGCTGCAGATATAGCAGCATGATTTGGCATACCCAATGATGCTGCTGCTGATGAGAAAAGCACTATTCGCCCACCGTTTCCTCTCATCATTATTTTGGCGGTTGCTCTGATGACATTGAAAGAAGTGACTAGATTCTGGTTAATAGTTTCTGAAAATTGTTCAGAACTAGTTGCATGGAGTGGACGGAGGAAAATTGAACCTACTGAATTTACCACAGCATCTACTGAACCATAAGTCTTGTTAATTTCCATTGCTTTGGATTGGACTTCATCAGCGTTAGTTGCATCAAGAGGGATGATTTCTATAGACTCATGATTTGATACTTCACGTAATTTATCAATATCCCTAGCGCTAATGATAACCTTCCATCCATTACCTAACATTCTTTTTGCAATTTGTGACCCTATTCCTCCAGATCCACCTATAATCCATATAACTTTTTGTTGAGATTCAGTCATTTTTACACGCCCTATAATTGATTGATTTTTGCATCTAAACTAAGTCCTGTTCGGAACTCTTCTAAATACGGCCCCATGGATTGAATAAGTTTAACATCGGGGTGAGTCCTTAGTACTAAACCATCTAAATACATTAAAGCACGAATAATTGGAAATGCTTCTTCACCAAAATCTGCACCTGCTTTTTCTACTGCTGCTTGTACAGTCTGCATCATAATTCTTGTAAGGCTCTTTTCACCTACAGTTTGGTTCTCAAAACCATCATAAATTTCATTCATTTTTTTGTAATAAACATCTAAATTATTAGAAGTCAATGGCGAATCTGAAAGACCCAACAATGAGTCAAAGGCTTCTTTAAAATTATTATCAGATAATTGTTCAAAAAATTGGAAAAGTGACAAATTGACCTTAGAAGGAGCATGACATATCGCTCCATTGTCTATGAATACAAATTTACCATCATTATCAATAATGCAATTCCCTGGATGTAAATCACCATGAAATGTTCCAATTCCAAAAAGATAAGCACCATGAATCCTGAATAATTGTAGTAATGTATCCCAACTAAGAGATTTTTCTTCTATTCCTTCTTCCAAAGATTTCCCTTCGATAAATTCTGAAACTAAAACATCTTCATTAGATAATTCAGACCAGTATTTCGGAAACCTGAGCATTTCCATAGAAAAATTTTTAGAAATTTCATTCTTTATGCCGTCTAGCTCTTGGGCTCCTTTGATTTCATTACGAAGATCAAGTTCTCTCGTAGTATAGTCTGCAACATGATTTAGTAAAGCCACTGGATTGCCAACTCTACGAAGTTTTCTATTAAAGAATAAAAATATGCGCAGCCATCGCCTCATTCTTTCAACATCCCTCCTGAATGTCTTAGAATTTTGATTTTTGATTATCTTGACTACTACTTTTTCTCCTGTTTTTAATTTTGCAAGGTGAACTTGTCCGACTGATGCAGCTGCTAATGGTTCCTTCTCAATTTTTTCAAATGCTTCAAAGAAGCCTTCAGGTGCACGAAGTTCAAGATTCGCAAATACATCTTCCGATGGAATACTCGCTGCGTGTTGATACAATTGCTGTAATTGTCTACATTTTTCAACGCCAATTAGGTCGGATCGGAGGGCAAAGATTTGAGCAAGTTTGACTGACAATAGCCCCTGTTTTTGAATCCAGTCGAGATCTGCTGGCTTCTTTTTCAAAATTTCACGCATGAAAAATAAGAATGTCAGTAACCTCACAAACGATTCTGAGCGTTAACTGATATAATAGGTCGTATATTACCGTATGAAAAAATGAGACAATTTAATCAATATTATGCGTCTATGAGTTCATTATAATCTCATAACGACTATGGAATCCTGAATCGTTATCGCCAATTATTCGATTGATTTTAATTCCGTCTCTTGATTCATATCTAGATGAAATTGCTCCCTCAATAATACCGTCATCTAACGCCCATAAAGGCAGTTTGTCTTTCGAATTATTTTGTTGTAATTTGACATCAATATGGAAAACTGGATCAATATCGTAGTTTAATAATCCTAGACCGGAAAATTCCCACCAATCCATCATCTCGTTGAGGTATTCAACATCACCCTTAATATCCTTCATTGAAAAAGAAAGTTCTTCACCAATTCTCATACCAACTTGCCTCAATAAAGTCTCAATATCAATTCCGAAAGCTGCGAGACTTTGGACTCCTCCCGTTTCTAATTTCTTTCTCGCTTGATTAATTTCCATACCCGCGTTGAGAATAGATTCTGGATCGAAAGGAGTGTCTTCAGTCGGTAAATCATCATTGACATCAAGAATTTCTCGTATACGCTCTAAAAATGAACCACTCTCGAAGGTGAGTTTGAGTGGATCAACAATTCTATTCTCTGTAAATCTTTTAGATGCCGAATCAAGAGGAATTCCTTCTGACCATATTGATTCTACAAGATTCGCCCATGAACTTGAAAAATCTGGAGACTCAATTACAAGAGCTGCATCTTCTTTACCACGTCCTACTGGATTTTCTTCCATATTGAGGTATTGAATAGTTTCTAAATCATCCATCAATGCACCCTGGGCCTCAAGATTTTCTGTATGTCTCACCTCAATTCCATCATTTAATTCACCATAGAAACGAAGTGTTCGACGATCTAGTTGACCTATTACTCGAATCTTTATTCCTCGGCTAGCGGCATTATTAACAGCAGTAATAGCTGGACTTCTACAAAGATGCAAAATTCCAAATTTGCCCAATAATAATATCAAATTATCATTTGAATCATCTGCCATCTTTTCTATTCTCTTCATGATGTGAGTACGTTCTTTTAGAACAGCGAATTTAGGATTTAAATGGGTACTTTCTTCTTCAGTTTTACTGAACTTAAGTGAATTTGGATTTACTTTAACTTCTTCATATGCTTGTTCGATTCTTTGAAGTTGTAACTTTCTTATCCCTATAAGATGTTCAACTGCTTCACCAATTGGTGGGCAAGAAAATCTCATTGGTCTATCAGCAGTAGTTTTTACTAGTCCGATTGCCTGTAATTTTTCTAAAGAATTGTAAGCGTCAAGACGAGTTGTTTCCAACTCTTTAGCTAACTCACTAGCTTTCAAATTAGATTTTGATGAAAGAACGAGAACTGCTCTAATCTCTCTATCATTAAGCCCCGCATCACTGAGAATAGTTTCCCAGCTCATTTGAAATCTCCCCGTTCTGTGACATCACTCATTGCAGCAAGTATCTTGGCAACATGGTTACGAGGTCTAAATAGCCAATCATATACGTAATGTATCTGTCTATCAGGACCTATGACGAATGAAGACTTGGCTGGAAATTGTCCTAAATAATTCGCCACACCAAATAGTTCCGCTACTGTTCTATCTGAATCCGATAATAAGGGAAATGGTAAACCCAATTCTTCTTTGAATTCTTTGTGATCTGAGATAGAATCTTGGCTAATTCCAATCACCTCTGCAGGAGGTGTCAATGAACGAAATAATTCATATTGCTCTTTGAAACTCAAACATCCTCTTTTGCAAGTTGGTGAGCCATCTTTGGCATAGAAGAAAACAACTTTCCAACTACCATCAAGGTCTGATAAATTAAACTCATTCGAATCACTATCTAGTAGAGTAAAATCAGGTGCAATGTCGCCAGCAGTGATTGTCATGTTACGAGCCCCCGTCATTTACCTCAAATACTTACTCAACATCCAAAAGATGGCCCATGCGTATTTTTTTAGTGTGTAAGTAATCTCTATTCGTTGCACAAAGGCCACTAATGTGAGAGACCCTATCAGAAACTGCTATACCATTGTCTTTCAATCCATTGACTTTGAGAGGATTGTTCGTCATTAAACGTACTCTAGTTATTCCTTTCTTTTTCAACATCTTCGCAGCAATCTCATAATCTCTCGCATCAGCAGGTAAACCCAGAGCTAAATTTGCATCGAGTGTATCATATCCATCATCTTGTAAGTTGTACGCCTGAATTTTTGCTTCGAGACCTATTCCTCTACCCTCTTGTCTGAGGTATACTATTGCTCCTGCACCTTCTCGTTGAATTAATTTCATTGATTTTTTAAGTTGCGCTCCACAATCACATTTTAAGGATCCAAAAGCATCTCCAGTCAGACATTCTGAATGTATTCGAATTAACGGATTTACTGATTGAGAAAAACCTTCTACATACAGCAATGCATGCTCGAATCCTTGATCGTCAGTTGTAACTGCAATTCTAAAGTCACCACTGTCTGTAGGGAGGTGGGCATCCGAATCAATATCCTTAGGGTTTAACGGTTTTCTAATTTGTATAGTCATAAGCACGCCTCGGCTTATTCACTTATGAATTAGTGTTTGTTTCTGGTACTTTCACAAAACACTTGGTTATATGCTAGATGGTGGGTGAGATAGCATGATGCACGAGTATTTCACATCTAGTGAGCTCAAAAATTCTCGTGTACGTACTGTAAGTCAGCATGAAATCAACCCTAATGGTAAATTCATATTGTATTGGATGACGGCATGTAGAAGATACAATTACAACGCTTCATTAGATTATGCAATTTCTCTTTCAAAAGAACTCAGTAAACCAATTCTAGTTGTAGAAGCCGTTTCAATTACGCACAAGTTTGCTAACGACAGAATTTTATCTTTTATGATCCAAGGTATGATGAACAATTCTAGGGATTTTCAAGAAAATAATATTACTTATATTCCTTGGGTAGAAATTAAGCAAAAGGCCGGAGATAAGATGTTACTTTCTTTGTCAAAGCATGCTAGCTGTGTTATTTTAGACGATTATCCAACTTACACGCCCAACAAGATATTGAGGGCTGCTCCGAAAATACTGAAATTACGTGTAGATGCAGTAGATTCAAATGGTATTCTTCCGATGATGTGGGCTGAAAAAGAGTTTACAACAGCATATTCTTTCAGGAAATATATGCAAAAAAGTCTGGTAGATGCATTACAAACAATTCCTGCTATGAACTCTATGGATGGTGTAGAAGATAACTTGTCATTGACTTCAGATGATTTGGAATTCTTGAGAGAAGAAACGAATCTTGAGGCTACTCCTCTAGAGTGGTTATGGAGGGTTTCTGAAGGAGGCACTGTAGGGGACCGTGCTATGGCTGATTTCCCAATAGATCATAGCGTTCCTGCAGTAAAAGAAACTATTGGCGGTATTGATGAAGCAAGAATGAGATTACAAAAGTTCTTGAATTATAAATTGAATAAATATAGTATTGATAGAAATAATCCTGATACGCCGGCAGTTAGTGGTTTATCTCCTTGGCTACATTTCGGCCATATATCATCATTTGAAATAATTGAGAAAGTCTTTGATAAAGAAAATTGGAGCGTTGGTTCACTAAATCATGAAGATACAGGTAAAGGCACAAGAAGTGGATGGTGGGGAACTTCCGAATCTGCTTCATCTTTCCTAGATCAAATTATTACATGGAGAGAATTAGGATTTAATTATGCTTACAATAGAATTGACCATGCAACTATTGAAACTATACCTAACTGGGCTAAAATTTCAATGACTGAACATATAAATGACGATCGAACTCTGTATTCTCTTGAAGAATTGGAACAGGCAGAAACTCATGACGAAATATGGAATGCATCTCAAAGAGAATTAGTTAGAACAGGTCAAATGCATAATTACATGAGGATGTTATGGGGGAAAAAAATCTTAGAATGGTCTCCTGATCCTGAAACTGCTGCTGAAAGAATGATTTACATTAATGATAAGTGGGCATTAGATGGAAGAGACCCAAATTCATACACTGGGATATTTTGGGTTCTGGGTCGCCATGATAGAGCATGGGGGCCGGAGAGGCCAATATTTGGGAAAGTCAGATACATGTCGTCGGAATCGGCAATGCGGAAACTAAAACTAAAAAATTATCTTGAAAGATATGCTAAAGAAGATACTATGACATTAGCCAAATTTGGATGATAATATGACTAAATATAAACATGAAACGGTAGTTGATGCCGACATAAAATCTACCTTTGATTGGTTTGAACATGAAGGATCATTTAGGAGATTAATGCCTCCTTGGGAAGTTGCAGAAGAAGTTCGGGCAGATGATTCATTAGAAGTTGGTTCTCAAAGAATTTTCAGATTTCCTGCACCGGGTATACCATTTGTGAATATGACATGGATCGCTGAGCATACAGGTTACGACAAACCTAATTATTTTGCAGATACAATGGTTAAAGGACCATTCTGGAAATGGGATCATGATCATTATCTTACCGAAAAAGATGGGGTTACGACAGTAGTTGATGATGTTACATACAGCGTACCTTTTGGACCAATAGGAATGTTAGTTGATAAAATTCTTGGAGGCTCATTAGTTACTGGACGAATATCCTCAATGTTCAAAGCAAGAGAATTAAGGCTACAAAGAGATATGCGCGAACATTCAAAATTTTCCACTACACCAAAAAAGAAAATTCTAATTGCTGGTTCTTCAGGACTGATTGGTACACAACTTGTAGCCTTCTTAGATACAGGCGGGCATGATGTTTGGAGACTTGTTAGAAGACCCGTCAAAGAAGGAAGTAAAGAATTGAGTTGGAAACCAGACAAAGGTATTCTCAATTCAAGCGATATAGAAGGGTTTGATGTAGTAATCCATCTAGGTGGAGCAGGTATCGGAGACAAGCGATGGAGTAAGAAAAGAAAGGCTCTAATTGTAGACTCTAGGAGAGAAAGTACAACACTGTTATCCGATACAATGAGTAAACTTGAAAATAAGCCGGAGGTATTCATTGTAGCTAGTGCAATAGGTTACTATGGTAATAGAGGTGATGAAGAGCTTACAGAAGAAAGCCCCCCAGGCGAAGGTTTCTTGACCGATACTGTAATTGATTGGGAATCATATGCAGATTCTGCCAAAGAAGCAGGTATTAGGGTAGTAAATACAAGGAACGGGATTGTCTTGTCTGCAACTGGTGGAGCTTTAGGGCGTATGTTACTTCCTTGGAAGATGGGAGGAGGAGGCCCGCTTGCTGGAGGGAAGCAATGGATGTCATGGATCTCTTTAGATGACGAGATTTACGCCATTCATCATCTAATGATGAATAATAATTGTGAAGGTGCTTACAATCTAACGGCACCAAATCCATGTATGCAAAAAGTATTCTCAAAAACGTTAGGAAAAGTCCTAAGGCGTCCTGCAATTGCTCCTATACCCGGGATTTCTATGAAAATATTATTTGGTGAACTAGCGCAATCACTATTGATAGAGGGTCAAAGAGTCTTACCAAATAGGCTAGAAAATTCTGGATATGAATTTGTGCACAAAGATATTGAATCCGCTCTTAGAGACTCACTAGGTAAATGGAGATAATTTAATGGCAGATACTCATGAATATTTAGTAAATACTAAATTTCCTGAGTTTAGCTTATATGATGATGATGAAAAACTAGTTTGTAGAGCTGATATTGAAGGGAAATGGACGGTTATTTTCTTTTATCCAAAAGATGATTCGCCTGGATGCACATTACAATCGTGTTCTTTTAGAGATCAATATGAACAGTTTACTGAAAAGGGAATTTTACTCTATGGCGTCTCCTCAGATTCAATATCTTCACATAGAAGTTTTAAGAAAAAATATAACTTACAATATTCATTGTTAAGTGATAATAATAGTGAACTCGCTAAATCATTGAAATTAAAAAGAAACTTTGGTTTTCTAGATGCAAGAGTTACGTTTGTTATCAACCCCGAAGGATACATCACTTATTCGTATACAAGTCAGCTAGGAGTTACTGGGCACGTCAAAAAAGCACTGAAAGCGATAAAGATAGTTGAAAATACTTTATGAATGTGATTTTTAATAAGATATCTAGAAAAAATAAAACTATGAAAATATCGCTATACTAGGTAATCTTTCATCGCACTAGTTGAAGTAGTATGGTCAGCGCGATGAGAAATTATGGCTCAAGGAACAGTCAAGTGGTTTAATCAGAAAAAAGGGTTCGGATTTATCGAACAAGAAGATGGAGACGATTTATTCGTCCATCATACTCAAGTTGAGGGCGTCATCGAAGATGGCGATTCAGTTGAGTTCGAAGTTGGCGAAGGACCAAAGGGGCCTAACGCCATCAATGTCTCAAAATCAGAGTAATTATTTTACTCTATTATTAGATTTCAGCATAGTAGTCAACGACTACTTCTTCAATTTCTCTAGCAGTACGATTTTCATCGATTGTCAATGTATTACCGTTTCTACGTAGGGGTTCACCATCTACTAATACATCCAATACTTGGCCTCCTGAATATATCAAATTAGCAAGTAACCTTCGTCCATCTCTTCCAAATGGTCGCATACGAATATCATTTAAATCCCAGGTTATCCAATCTTTGGAACCTTTAGTTGCCAATTGCCATGTTTCAACTGGATCTAATATTCTAGCATCCCAATGATCGTGTCTTTGGACTAAACTAGCTGCTTTAGATTCTGCCCGCATATCTAGACTATTATTGCTGGCTGCTCCATCTGTTCCTAATCTGACATCAACACCAGCCTCTATCATAGCTGGGTAAGAAAGTGTCCCGCCACATGCAAGTTTTTGATTTGACGTAGGGCAATGAACCGCATGAGCGTCATGTCCCGCTAATATCCTCATTTCTTTCTTTGTAACCCAACCACAATGTGCACATACAGTATTGCCATCAGTGAAGAATTCTAAAGAATCAAGATATTCAATAGGGTACATGCCAGTAGATTCATGACAGTCAGCTACTTCTTTACGGGTTTCAGAAGTATGGATACTAAGTTTACATCCCGTCTTTTTAGAAAGTTCGGATGCCTTTCTGAGAGTCTCTTCGCTACAAACATAAACTGAATGAGCACCTATACCATATGATATTCTATCAGGGCGTGACGAACCTTCTCTAATCAAAGATTCCATATGCTTCAAGGCATCTCCTGAACCTGGCTTGAAGTTGGGCGTTAAACCATCTGTAATGGGACCACATAACTCTGCTCTGAGACCTGTCTCAGCAAGTGTATTGCCTATCACCTCAGTATGAAAGTACATGTCGCAAGCAAATGTTGTACCTGTTGATATCAATTCAGCCGCTGCTGCTCTGGTACCAACTTCTACAAATCCAGGAGTTAGAAATTTCTCTACTGGAAAAATTGAAGTTTCTAACCACTCCATAAGAGGTAATCCCTCTCCCATACCACGATTAAGAACCATAGCTAAATGCGTATGCCAATTTTGAAATGAGCGAGTAATTAAACGCATTGAACCATCGATAGTTTCGATTACATCTTCATCACCATTACTCAATGAATAGGTGCCATCACTATGCAAAAGAAAATTACCATGATTGACTGTACCATCATGGTCAATTAAACGAGTATTCGTGACACGCCTTAGCCCCGGCTCAGATACAACCATGATTCTGCCAAACGGTACTTTACCGTCAATCTTTGGTTAAACCAAATAAGAATATTTTTCTAGAACATCGTAGTGAATAATTTCTTTATGTCTGATACATGAGACATTAGTATGGAGGAATTCGGGCAGATTGGTTTTTCTGGAAAATTAAGACCTTCGCAGGTTGCTTCATCTGAGATTATCCATGAACAATTAGAAGCGGGTGAAAAAAACCTGCATATTGTAGCACCACCAGGATCCGGAAAGACTGTCCTTGGACTGTATACTTGGTCTGATTTAGTACGAATGCCCACTCTCGTTTTAAGCCCTAACTCTGCAATTCAGGCACAATGGGTTGCAAGAGCAAAAGAATTATTCAATTTAGATGGTAAAGAAGAACAAATTCTTACAAATACAAAGTCCCCTGGATTGCTAACTTCCCTTACATATCAATCAGTCACTCTTCCAAAACGTGCCGATGAAAATCTTGATGGCGCTGCAATGGAAATATGGATTAAAAAATTAATTTCTGAAAATGAAGCAGATAATGAAGAAACTGCTAAGGCTTGGATAGAAGACTTGAGAGATAATAATAAGGATTATTTTACAGAAAGGTTTAGCTCATACAGAAAACAAGTAAGAGATGATTTCACCACTCATGGAAATGCTTTATGGGTATTACATGAATCTTCGAAAAAGAATCTAGAGAACCTAGCGAAAACCGGAATTGGCTTGATAATTCTTGATGAATGTCATCATCTGCTCGGACACTGGGGAAGAGTTCTAAGCGAAATTAGAGAATATTTTGGTGATCCAATTGTTTTAGGTCTCACAGCGACACCTCCGGACATTGGTTCTGTAAGTATTGATGATGGTGAAAGATACAAAGAATTTTTTGGAGAAGTTGATTACGAGGTACCTGTTCCAGCATTAGTTAGAGATTCTAATTTATCTCCCTATCAAGATCTAGCCTATTTTGTAAGGCCAAATCCAGATGAATTAAAATACATAGCTAATGTTGATAAAGAATTTGAGGAATTAATTGAAGAAATTAGTAATGGACCTGAAGATACCAAAAATCGTACACCAAAATTAGATATTTGGTTAACTGAAATTCTAAGTAAATTATTGCTCCCGAGTGGGACAGTAAAAAATTGGACTTCATTCGTTAAAAGAGACGAAAATTTAGCCAATTCTGCTAGACTTTATCTCCTGTATAAAAATATAGATTTACCGGAAAATGTACCATATCCTGAACAAAAATTAATCGATTTGAATTTGAAAAAAAATCAAGTTATGATTACCTTATTAGATCGTTATATCAGACACGGGCTTCTTCGTTCAAAAAATGAAAAAGATCATGAGTTAGCAGAAGTTGCTATCCAAAGGCTAAGAATGTTAGGTCATCAAATTACTGAGACTGGGATGAGGCCTTGTGCGTCACCAGTCGGGCGTGTAATGGCGTATGCATCGGCAAAATATGATGCTTTGAGAGATATCTTAACTGCAGAAATGCAAGCATTGGGGCCGGATATTAGAGCAGTAATTGTTACAGACTTTGAGAAGACATCTGCTACGGCTCTAGTTGAAGGAGTTCTAGATAAGAATGCGGGTGGGGCTATTGCAGCATTCCGTTCAGTTCTAGTTGATGAAGCAACTGATCGACTTAATCCAGTTCTAATGACTGGTTCTACCGTATTAGTAGATGATGATTTGTGTGAAATAATATTACCTAGATTTGAACAATGGATTAAAGAAAAAGGATTAGAAATTAAACTTGAGAGTGCTAAAAAAGACGGTTATAATGAAATTAGAGGCAGGGGTAATCAATGGAAACCAAGATACTATACTGAAATGATTACTGAATTATTTCAAGAAGGAGTTACAAAATGTATAGTAGGCACTAGAGGTCTACTCGGGGAAGGTTGGGATGCAAGTAGAATTAATGTTCTAATTGATTTGACTACAGTAACAACTAGTATGAGCATTAATCAATTAAGAGGACGCTCATTTAGACTTGATAAAAAGAATCCAGAAAAGGTTGCTAATAATTGGGATATTGTATGCTTGGCAGAAGAATTCAGTAAAGGTTTTGATGATTATTACCGTTTCAAAAAAAAGCATTCGAGGCTGTATGGAGTTTGTGACGATAGTGCTATTGAGAAGGGGGTAGGGCATGTACATGCTGCATTTACTGAAGCTCGTCCAGAGGGTATCTCAGAAACTTTAGATGTATTCAATGATGAAATGATACGTAGAGCGAGGAATAGAAAAAGAACCAGAGAACTATGGAAAATTGGTGAACCATTTAATGCGAAACCGAAAGAAGCAATTGAAATGAAAATGAAGGATGGATTTTCAGGAGGATGGCCTATATTGAGTGTTTCATTTCAGAGACCAGAATGGAATGATGAATCATTAGTACTCGCAATAGCAACTGCTGTTTCTGGTGCATTAAGAGAAACTGGTAATTTGAAAACAAGCCCTACAATTGCATCAGGAGATAGGGGTGGAGGATGGATGAGGACATATCTTGAAGATGCCTCAGAAGAAGATTCAAAAATATTCACAGAAGCAATGGAACAAGTACTAGGTCCACTAGATAATCCAAGATATATGATCCCAAGACAGGTCAAGATGATTAGTGACAATTGGGTGAGCAAATTGCTTCCTGAAATCATAGGAAAATATTTCAGAACAAAGAAAAAGAAGTTAGTTATGTTCCATTCAGTACCTAAGAAACTAGCTCAAAATAAGGAAGATGCAGCAATTTTTCAAAAGCATTGGAATTTTGAAGTTAGTCCAGGAGAAGTAATGTATGGTTACAGTAAAGATGGAAGAGAACAAGTTCGTTGGGCGGTGGAACAAGATCTTTCACCAAGAGGAGATTTCCATAGTAAAAGCGTATTTACTTAGCTCAAAGATTCACAGAATTTACAATCAATGCCTGTACCTTTATGCGTATCACAATATCTTTTCCTACAGGTAAAACATCTGAAATCAAAGGCATTAACTCCAGTTGAACAACTTGGATCGCCACATATATCCACGTTTTCTGAAACGGGAATGGAGGACCAAGGAATTGATGATGTGTCCGAAGACCAAGGAATTGAGGATTTATCTTCAGATTTAACATCCCACCAGTTAACTGCTTCAGATTGTATGTTAGATTCTAAAACAGGTTCTAGGTTTAATG
>Ga0213861_10002168_pt1 | contig 17066 bp, 18 predicted proteins | sample PICome_4_FD_160110 | JGI IMG/M metagenome (GOLD analysis project Ga0213861, IMG submission 160110) | Coastal seawater microbial communities near Pivers Island, North Carolina, United States - PICO131 | ecosystem: Environmental > Aquatic > Marine > Coastal | place: USA: North Carolina... | reverse complement strand
TCCCGCGCAAATCCGCCGCAGCGCTAACATCGATGACATCCGTTGGATCCGCCAATCTTTGCTTCATGGTGGGGATCAGAGTCTGCCCCCCAGCTAAGATCTTCCCATCCTCAGATGTGTTCAACAGAGCGGCAGCCTCCTGTGCTGTGTCCGCTTTATGAAAATTGGTCTCATACATCGTCCGATCTCCTTATTCAGCTGCTAGTTTCTGGCTCACATCCTGCAACGCGGCCCAAACCGCAGCGGGGGTGGCTGGCATTGAAAGATTGTTATTGCCAATGGCATCCGTGATGGCATTGATCACCGCTGGCGGCGAGCCAATTGCACCGGCCTCCCCACAGCCCTTCATCCCAAGCGGGTTTCCAGGACAGGTGGTCGAAGCGTGATGCACCGAATAATTTGGCAAATCATCGGCGCGCGGCATGGCGTAGTCCATATAGCTGGCCGACAACTGTTGGCCCGCCGCATCATAGACCACATTTTCAAGCATCGCTTGGCCGATGCCCTGCGCTATGCCACCATGTACTTGGCCTTCAACAATCATAGGATTGATGATGGTGCCAAAGTCATCAGAGGCGACAAATTGTACCACCTCCGTCACCCCGGTTTCTGGATCAACTTCCACCTCACAGATATAACAACCCGCTGGGAATGTGAAGTTTGTCGGGTCATAAAAAGCGCTTTCTTTCAAACCCGGCTCCATGCCTTCAGGAATATTATGGGCCGTGTAGGCGGCAAGACCAACCTCATGCCAAAGCATCTGTTTATCGGTGCCAGCCACTTTGACGGCCCCACCCTCGATCACGATATCATCCTCGCCTGCCTCAAGCACATGCGCAGCGATTTTCTTAACCTTGGCTTCGACTTTATCCATCGCTTTAACAATGGCAGACATACCAACAGCTCCTGAACGGGAGCCATAAGTTCCCATACCAAATTGCACCTTATCGGTGTCCCCATGGACAATCTGGATATTTTCCGTTGGCAAATCAAATCGCTCCGCCACAATCTGCGCGAATGTGGTTTCATGTCCCTGCCCGTGGCTGTGCGAGCCGGTAAGGATCTCTATGGTGCCCACTGGATTGACCCGAACCTCAGCACTTTCCCAGAGACCAACGCCAGCACCCAGACTTCCCACAGCCGCTGACGGCGCGATACCGCAAGCTTCTATGTAATTTGAATAGCCCATCCCCCGCAACTTACCACGGCGTGCTGCCTCGACTTTGCGTGCACTAAAGCCCGCAACATCGGCTGCTTCTTGCGCCTGCTTTAAGTTAGCATCGAAATCACCACTGTCATAAGCCATGATCACAGGCGTTTGATGCGGGAAGGAACGCACAAAATTCTTGGCCCGCAGCGCAGCCGGATCCACACCCATTTCACGCGCAGCCGTTTCCATGATGCGCTCTATTAAATAGCAAGCTTCAGGTCGCCCTGCACCGCGGTAGGCATCCACTGGCACCGTGTTGGTATAAACCGCCTGAACATCGCAGTAGATATTTGCGATATCATACTGACCTGACAACAATGTCGCATAAAGATAGGTTGGAACAGCTGAACTGAACAAGGACATATATGCACCAAGGTTAGCTTTGGTGTTCACCTTCAAACCAACGATCTTGCCATCTCTGTCAAAACCGATTTTCGCAGTTGAAACGTGATCGCGACCGTGGGCATCAGTGAGAAATGCCTCGGTGCGATCAGCAGTCCATTTTACCGAACGGCCCGATTTCATAGAGGCCCAAAGGCAGGCAATTTCTTCGGGGTAGATATAAATTTTTGCTCCAAAACCACCACCAACATCCGGAGCAATCACACGCAACTTGTGCTCAGGAGCCACGTTATAGAATGCCGAGAGCACCAAACGGGCCACATGCGGGTTTTGACTGGTAGTATAGAGTGTGTAGTGATCCTCCGCCTCGTTGAAGGTGGCAATTGCAGAGCGCGGCTCTAATGGATTCGGCGCCAAACGATTATTGGTGATTTCCATTTCCGTCACATGCGCCGCAGAAGCCAACGCCGCATCAGTGGGTGCTAAATCCCCAATTTCCCAATCAAAGATCAAATTACCAGGCGCGTTATCGTGTATTTTTGGCGCGCTTGGGGCCAAAGCCTCAACAGAACCCACTACAACAGGCAGCTCTTCGTATGTCACAACCACGGCCTCAGAAGCCAATTTTGCCTGTGCCTTGCTATCCGCTACAACAATGGCAACGGCGTCTCCTACATAACGTACTTTTTCTGTCGCCAAAGCCGACCAGGCGCCCATATTCATTGGATTACCATCTTTAGAGGTAATACCCCATCCGCAAATAATGTTGCCAATACCATCGGCTACCAATTCCGGGCCAGTCAAAACGGTTTCAACTCCTTCCATAGCCAAAGCTGCGGAGGCATCCAGCGACACAATCCGCGCATGCGCATGCGGGCTGCGTACAAAGGCGGCATAGGCCTGATTGGACTCGATAATATCGTCGGTGTAACGGCCTTTGCCGGTGATGAATCTTTTGTCTTCCTTGCGCAAAACGCGTGCGCCAATTCCTTCTGACATATTTTGTCCCCCTATGCTGACGTCATCTTGGACGCACCGTCCGCGATGGATTTCACAATGTTATGGTAGCCCGTGCAGCGGCAAATATTACCTTCAAGCTCATGGCGGATATTGGCTTCCGTCAATGTTTTGCCCTCCGCCTGATAGCGTGTGACCATGTCGGTTGCGGTCATAATCATGCCCGGGGTGCAAAACCCGCATTGAAGACCGTGATTTTCTTTGAACGCTATCTGCATGGGATGCAGATCATCTTTCGATTTAGCCAACCCCTCCACTGTCGTGACCGCCACACCTTCAGCACTGGCCGCGAGCATTGTACATGATTTCATCGCTTTGCCGTCCACATGCACAACACAGGCGCCACATTGGCTGGTGTCACAGCCCACATGGGTGCCGGTCAGACGCAAATGATCCCGGATATATTCGACCAACAATGTGTTGCCGGCAACATCACGAGATACCGATTTTCCGTTCACAGTCATCGCAATTTTCATTCATTTTCTCCCTATTCGTAGTCTTTATTTTTAGTATTTTTTATCTTACTCAAAGTCTTTTGCCGATGCGTCACCCTCAACCGCTTTATCGCAACATAAGCACTAGGCCATATACAAGAGACAGGTCACGACAATCAAAGCGAGCGCCTCCCAATTTATAAACAATGGGTTGTGCGCAGTAGCGATGATGTCTTAAATTCGAGCTTATTGCATTCCTTTCATTATGCAAGACGCGACTTGTCGAAATCATTGCGTCGGCACCCATCTCCCGTCTCGATACCGACCGGCCAGCCGCCCTCTTTGCAGGATATCTGCTGGAGAGGCGCAGCTAGAAGTAAAGCGCTTATACATTAATTGTACTCAGGAACTGCGGAATTTGTTTTTTGACCTTGAAAAATCCAGCCGTCGCGTAGGGCCAAATCGTCGCATCCCAATCACGGCGCCATTCAACCAGGGAAATGCCAGCCTTGTCGAGCTCGGGTGTGGCGCGCGCGAGCCAATCGCGCAGGGGCCCAACAGGCACATAGGGCGTTACTATTTGCTTTGCGCCCGATTGCAGCGCCCATTGCGCAAGATCGGACGGTGCGCCAATCTGCATCGCTATGACCGCAAGGCCCGATCTTTGCGCAACATCTGCCAAAGCTCCCGCTTCGAATTGCACCACAAGCGGCGATACATCACGCGGCGAACGCAGGGGGCTCGCCGCTAACGTGGCGGCGGCGGTATAGATCAAGTCTTGAATAGGGAAGTCTTCTATCAAGCAATCTTCCTCCGTCAGCAAAAGAGCAGTTGGAAGGTGCCTCTGCGGCGCCTGCAGAGACCTTAGCGCTTTGCATGCGGGCAAGCCATCAGGCTCAAGCGCCTCCAGCCCGAAGGCGCTCTGCGTCAACTCCTGTGCGCGCGGCGTAAACCGTTCATCAGTGAAACGCGCGATATTGTCCGCCTGCGCCACGTAGGGTTTACCGCGCGTGTGTAAACCCGCGACCCAACGCCAGCTCAACGTATTGGAGGCGGGATCCCCATCCAACAAATTACGCAAGAAAAAATCCGCCCCAAGACGCCATGGCAATTTGAACGTGAAGATCCAAATGGAGGCAAACCACATGCGCGCGTGATTGTGCAGATATCCAGTCTCCATCAGCTCCGCAGCCCAACTGTCGAAATAGGTCAAACCCGTCTGCCCCGTCTCGGCGTTGTGAACCGCATGGTGCTGCCCCGCATCATCCTGTATATCAGCCAAGTCTTGCCGCAGCCCCGCCGCATAGCTATCCCAAACCTCTGGCCGCTGCTCCAACCACCCCTTGAAATAACTGCGCCAAATTACCTCATCAATGAATTTGGCAGAAGCTTTAGCCCCATGTGATTTTATGGCTGCCGCAATAACCTCTTGCTCGGTCAAGAGCCTGCGTCGGATAAAAGGAGATAGCATCGATACATCCCGATGCGCTCCTGCTCCACGATCAAAATTGCGTCCGTGAGCATAATCGCGTCCCATGTGTGGGGCAAACCGTTCAAGCCTAGCTTGCCCCTCCGCGCGAGTCGCTGTCATCTTTTGGGTCATCGCCAGCTCCTCTGTTACTGCTGAGCTATGGCGGCAAGCTCAAAATGCAATGCGCTCTGATCAAAATGCAATGCGCTCTGAACAGATCAATAAATGAAAAAACGCAGCGCAGCGTTGTAGTGCGGTCTAATCAAGCTAAATTCATGTTTTAAGGTAGGGCATCCGCCCAGGCAAAACGGAATTGAGGGCGTAGTGGCGGTATTGCGTATAATATTGGGAGATCAGTTAAGCCCAAAAATGTCGAGTTTGCACGATGCCGATAGGGACCGCGACACCATCTTGATCTGTGAAGTCCAGCAAGAGGCTCTCTATGTCAAACACCACAAGAAAAAGCTGGTCTTCATTTTCTCCGCGATGCGGCATTTCGCAAAAGAGCTGCAGGATGCCAATTACCGGGTGATCTACAACAGGCTCGATGATGCCGAGCAGTTATCGTGTTTTTCTGATGCGGTGACCCGTGCGGCAAAAATGGCCAATTTTGACAAAATCGTCGTTACAGAGCCCAGTGAATATCGCGTTTTAGAGGAGATCAAGCTCTGGCCTGATTTGCTCAATCTGCCGATCGATATTCGCCCTGATACGCGGTTTCTAGCCAGCCATAGCGATTTTCAAAGCTGGAGCGCTGGGCGGAAATCCCTGCGGATGGAATACTTCTATCGCGAGATGCGCAAGCGGTACACTATCCTGATGGAGGGTGATCAGCCAATTGGAGGTCAGTGGAATTTTGACAGTGACAACCGCAAAGCACCCAATTCAACAATCGCTATTCCCGATACGTTTCGCAGCGCGCCCGATGACATCACCCAAGAGGTCTGCACAATGGTCGAACGGCTTTTCCCCGACCACATGGGCACCGCCACCCCCTTCCATTTCGCAGTGACCGCCGGGGGCGCACGCACGGCATTGCAGCAATTTGTTGAGGAACGGTTGACCTACTTTGGCGATTACCAAGACGCCATGCTGCAAGATGAAGCCTGGATGTTTCATGCTCACATCGGGCTTTATCTCAACACCGGCTTGCTGCTTCCGCTTGAGTGCATTGCTGCAGCCGAGCAAGCCTATCATCGCAATCAAGCGCCTCTCAACGCGGTGGAAGGCTTTATTCGCCAAATTTTAGGGTGGCGCGAGTTTGTGCGCGGGCTTTATTGGCAAAATATGCCAGGCTATGAAACACTCAACTTTTTTGATGCCCAGCACGATTTACCTGACTTCTACTGGACCGCTGACACGAAAATGAACTGTCTGCGCCAATCGGTGCAAGAGACGATTGATCATGCCTATGCGCACCACATCCAACGGCTGATGGTTCTGGGCAATTTTGCGCTCTTGGCCGGTATCTTGCCCGCTCAGGTCAATGACTGGTTTTTAAGCGTTTATGCCGATGCCTTTGAGTGGGTCGAACTGCCGAATGTATCGGGCATGGCGCTCTTTGCCGATGGTGGCCAATTGGCCAGCAAACCCTACGCCTCCGGCGGTGCCTACATCAACAAGATGTCCAACTATTGCAAAGGCTGCAGCTATAGCGTTACAACCAAAAACGGCCCAAAAGCCTGCCCATTTAATTACCTTTATTGGGATTTTCTCGATCGTAACCGCGCCAAGCTGCGCGCCAATCCACGGGTCGGTATGATGTATCGGACTTACGATCGTATGGATGAAGACAAACAGCAGGCGATCCGATCCGATGCGGAAAAATTCTTTAAAGATCTCGCACCAAAAGACCGCACATCATGAACTTTTTCGACATAAGCTCCTTTAAAACTCAAATTCCAACCGCCCCTCTATGGCTTGGCCTCGCAGGTGTGCTGCCCTTTGTTTGGGGAACCATAAGCTCTTGGAGCATAGATATTGCCCAGCCGATAGCCGATTGGCACGGCTCCAGTTTTGTTGGGCGCGACCTACAGCTGACCTATGGCGCAGTGATCTTATCGTTTATGTCCGGAGTACTTTGGGGTTTCGCATGCAAAGCACCCAGCCCAAAAGCCCCCTTGTATTTCGGCCTCTCGGTCCTTCCGGCGCTCTGGGCTGCTTTTCTGCTGGCCAGCGCGGCAACCATGCAGTTTGCTGCACTTATTGGTGGCTTCATCGCGCTCTTTGGCCTGGATGTCATGTTTTTTCGCCACAGCTTGACGCCAGATTGGTGGCTGAAATTGCGCGCGCTGCTGACGACTTTGGTTTTGGTGTGTTTGAGCCTCGCCAGGTAACGCAGCGCGGTTAGTGTTTACTTTTCAGTCAATTACCACGACTATCTCAGAAATACATTAAAGTCTGGATAGGCATGCGGATCTCAACGCCCGAATTTATCGCCCTGATGGCAATGCTGGTCGCTACCGTTGCCATCTCAATCGATGCAATGTTGCCAGCACTGCCCGATATTGCCGCACAGCTAACACCCGAGCGCCCCAATAACGCGCAGTTGATTTTGTCGACCTTCATAGTTGGCATGTCTGTCGGTACGTTGATCGCTGGCCCACTGTCGGACAGCTTTGGCCGCAAAACTGTAATTTATTGGGGAGCAGGCCTTTATATTTTAGCCTCTATCATCTGCATTCTCGCCAGCAATCTTGAGACCATGATTGCCGCACGCTTGTGCCAAGGTTTCGGTGCCGCTGCCCCACGCGTTGTCTCCCAAGCTTTGATCCGCGATCTGTATTCCGGGCGTCAGATGGCAAGGATTTCCTCTTTTGTTATGATCATTTTCTCCATTGTGCCCGCTCTGGCCCCCTTACTTGGGGCAGGATTAATCTCAATTTTCGCTTGGCAATCGATCTTTGTGATTTTTATTGTATTTTCAGCTCTCAGCACCACTTGGACTGGGTTGCGAATTCAAGAACCCTTAGCACCAGAGCAGCGCATCCCCTTCCGAAGAGACGCGTTTCAAAGAGCCCTGGTCGAGATATTTTCCCTTGGCATGGTGCGCATGTCGATGCTAACCATGGTATTTGCCTATGCGATGCTGTTTTTAAGCATCCTCATGGTGCAGCAGATCTTCGATCAATTCTACGGCCGCGCCGACAGTTTTCCCCAATGGTTTGCCTTGGTGGCCGGCCTGTCTGCCTCCGCCAGCTTTCTCAACTCTATAATAGTCATGCGCCTTGGAATGCGCCGCCTGATCAGTGCGGCCCTGCACGCGCAAATTGTCTGGAGTCTCGGGATGCTCGTTCTGTACGCGCAAGGACTGATGGCGGGTGGTCTTGGCTTTGCATTTTTCATCGTATGGATTTTTGGACTTTTCTTTCAAGCTGGAATGACATTGGGTAACCTCACGGCGCTCGCCATGGAGCCGCTCGGGCATATCGCCGGCACGGCCGCCAGCGTCACCAGCGCCGTCGCGACTTTGGGCTCTATCTTCTTGGCCTCAGTGGCCGGGCAGTTTTTTGATGGAACACCGCTGATATTGATTGCCTCAATCTTTGTGCTGTCTATCTGTGGATCGCTCAGCGCCCACCGCCTAAAAGGATTTGAACGCACTGCGGCGGTTTAAGGTACAATCGTCACGACCAACAATCCGAAGGCGCCCAAAGGTCACGACTTGACAAGGGCGTTCATTTTCACTTGAGGTTCATAGAAGCGGGCGCGGACGAAAAGAAGTGAAAGCGCTTCATTGCCACACCGTACATGGGGACAAGTTATGAACAAGACGGCAGAGACGATCGGCTTTATCGGCGTTGGCCTCATGGGGCATGGTATTGCAAAGAACATCTTAATTGCGGGTTACGCTGTGTATGTGCTGGCCCATCGCAATCGCGCGCCGGTAGAGGATCTCCTGTCCAAAGGGGCACAGGAAGTCAAATCTCTGGCCGATATGGCGCGCAATACAACTGTTATATATGTATGCGCGCCCGGCTCACCAGAAGTTGAAGCCATTGTGGCCGAGCTTTTGCCCGAACTGCACCCAGGCACTGTGATCATTGACTGCTCAACCTCAGATCCGAATTCGACAATGCGGCTGGCAATGCGCTTGGCTGAACATGACTGCCACATGGCTGACGCACCTTTGGGCGGCACGCCCGTCCAGGCCGAGTCAGGCGAATTGTCAACCATGATCGGCGCGACAGACGCCATCTTTGCCCGCATTCAACCGGTGGTCGAAACTTGGGCGCGGTCCATCGTGCACATGGGGAACAATGGCGCTGGCCATAAAATGAAACTGCTTAACAATTTTTTGTCGCTCGGATATGCAGCCATGTATTCGGAGGCCCTGGCTCTGGCCGAAAAAGTAGGCATCACCACCGCGCAATTCGACTCCGTTATTCGTGGCAGCCGTATGGATTGCGGGTTTTATCAAACTTTCATGGGCTATGCTCTTGAGGGCAATCGCGAAGCGCATAAATTTACGCTGACAAACGCTCTAAAGGATACAAATTATCTTGCCAAGATGGCCGATGGTGTCCATTTGGCAAATCCTATCGGTGGGGCTGTCAAAAATAGTTTTGCCTTAGCATTCGCAGCGGGAGGTGATGGTCCAGAAGATTATGTGCCACATTTGGTGGATTATGTTATGGTCCAAAACGGTGTGAATAAATGAAGGATATATCGCAACATCATGAAAAGATCATGAGATGACTTATGCAACCGGTGCAGCTTGGATGGATGGTCAGGTCATACCCGTGTCGGAGGCCAAGATTTCAGTGTTTGATTGGGGTTTGACCAGATCGGACCTTCCATATGATGTTGTCCATGTATGGGAAGGCGCGTTCTTTCGGTTGGAAGATTACTTAGACCGCTTCACAGTTTCGATGGATAAATTGCGGCTTGATGTCGGAATGAACCGAGCGGATATAAAGGCGGCCTTGGTAGAATTGGTGGCCACATCCGGGCTACAATCAGCTTATGTGTCTATGGTCGCCTCACGCGGCACACCGCTGGTTCCGGGCACGCGTGACCCAAGAGCCTGCACCAACCATTTTTACGCCTGGGCCGTTCCCTTCATCTGGGTGATCCCGCAAGAGGTGGCCCAACGCGGCGCCCATATTTCTGTTGAAGAAAACCTGAGGCGCATCCCGCCTCACTCTGTTGATCCGACCGTTAAAAATTATCACTGGGGTGACATGACCGCCGCGCTGTTTAATGCATTAGATGCCGGCTATGACACCACCGTATTACTCGACACGAATGGCTATATTACCGAAGGGCCAGGCTTTAATATCTTCGCAGTTATAGACGGAAAAGTACTCACACCCAGATTGGGAATGCTTGAAGGTATTTCGAGAAAAACAGTCTTAGAGATTTGCGCCGACCTTGGTATTCCCTGCGCCGAGGCCGACATTAGCCTGGCTGAATTTTTATCGGCCGATGAGCTCTTTACCGCAACCACAGCGGGTGGACCGGTGCCTGTGACACGCGTGAATAAAACTATTCTGGGCAATGATGCAATCGGCCCAATCACAGCGCAAGTCCTGAAAACCTATTGGGATTGGCACCATCGGGATGATTTGACTGAAAAAATAGCCTACATTTGAACCTTCGTTCACCTCGGCATTTTGAATGGCTATCAGTGCCGTTTTGATTGCATAGCCTTTAATGGATTGCCTCCGTAAAGGTTCACAGTCACTGTCACCCCGGTAACGAGTGTGGCGATGATGCTTCAAACTTTAGGATTGCTTTTAGGCTGTCAACTTGCCGGCGAGTTTGTCGCGCGCGGATTAGGCCTACCTATTCCTGGCCCTGTCTTGGGCCTGGTGATTTTGCTGGCGGCTCTGGCCCTAAAGCCGTGTTTGACCCGCGCCCTGCGCCCAACAACGCAAGTCATCCTGGCCCATTTGTCTTTGATGTTTGTACCGGCCGGTGTCGGAGTTATTGGCAATTTAGAGGTTCTGTCGTCAGATTGGGCCAGATTGCTGGTGGTTTTCACCCTATCCACAATTTTGTCGATGCTTGTGACCATCGCTACATATATTGCGATGAAACAATTGATGTATAGGCTACAAAATGAATGGTTTTGTGATCCTGTGGAGTTACTTATCAGCCACGCCCTTGCTCTGGCTTACAGCCACAATCGCCGCCTATTTGATCGCCGAAAGCCTTGCCGCGCGAGTGGCGCTTGTTTTAAAAAGCTCTGTCAGACACATAAGACTTCGCGCCAAATCGCAGGTAGGGCGTCCACCCAACACCGCGCTCATGAAGAAGGTCATCTACAGCACGAAGCGAAAGCGGGAGATGCTTGCAGAGGCCACAGGTGATGCTGAGTTGGTGGTCTAGGATGGTGGAGAGCTTGGTCATTGGGTACAGAGTTAAAAATATTAAGCGCAGTATGGTCCATCAGTAGGCCAGCGATGTTGCACAATGTGTTCAGCACCTGCAATCTGCGAACGAGCTTGTTCCCACAACTCGCGCCAGTTCTGCCAATCTCGCAATGCACTCTCTGGATTAGATGAAGATCTTGCTACAAACTCCGGGAAATGACTGCGGCCAGTTGCCTGGCCTGTGACATTATATCGAAGATCAAAAGACCAACGATAACCGTCCGAGGTATTGGCTAGCGAACAGTGTGGTGTCATTGGATGAAAAATCACAGCCCCACCAGCTTTCACCGGTGTTGGTAATGCTTTGCCATCTAGGTAACGGTCACGGATTGCCACTTGCGCCCCATCTTGCGAACAGTGTGGCAACAGATTGGATCGCTTTCCAGGAACAACCTGCAAACAACCATTCTCAATTGTTGCATCTGTGATGGCCAACCAGACCGTAACCATATTGGTGTTATCCGCACTTTCTAGTGTTACACCCATATCTTGATGCCAATCAGTCTTAACTATGTGCGCACGAGCCTCGTGTTTTGGAACTACTTTTTGAGGGGGTTTTATACGAACATGCTGAATTGGATTAGATGTGATTTCTGGCCCAATAAGACACTCCACCAGATCCAAGATCCGCTGACTTGTAATCATGTCAAAAGTCGCGGGACCAAAGTGAAAAGGGGTCTCTTCAGTAATATTACTTGCAGGCAAAGAAATATCGAATGGCTGATACCAATCAAAACCACCTGTCGTGCAGTGTTCTAGCTTATCCCAAAAACTCATGTCAGACGTAGGAGCAGGAACTTTTTTTTGAAACGCCCAATCTTTGTAAAGTTTATCCATTTTTGCTCCATACTCGGCATGTATACGCTGCAGGAGATCGTCGCTAAGTAAGTTTTCAACAGCGAGAAAACCTTGCGTATTAAAGTGATCTATTTGCTCTTGCGATAACATTTTCCAGCCCTTCTTCAAAAATATTGGGTGCTTTAAAGTCAGCCAAAACCGTTAATCTGTCAACTACAAGAGCCGTTTACCATAGACTAAGGCCCTTGCTTTGGCAGATGTCGGGCGGGCACCGAGCAAACCCACCCTTAAACTAAATCTTTACCATGAATTCATACCCGCAAAACGGGCCAACCCAATTCGTTTGGTTGTGAACCTTAGGGACCTGCAGGCTCTTATTGGTTATCTTAAAAGTCCTATGGCGCTGCTAAAAGGGAGCGCGTCACTCAGAAAGATCTTTCAAATGACTGCAATTACCTTGATCAAAGCATGAATAGCCTTCATCGGAAAAAATATGAAAGCAGGATATGCTAACATTAAAGCGCAGCTGTTTTTGCCTCCACACCTGATGGACGAGACTTTGATAATTTTGTTATTGGATGGAGCTATTGTGGTGCCGTAAGACTGGTTCATGTCCCCTGAAACCGGGGCGTTTCTTTAGCCAGAAAAGCCGCGATCCCGGCTGGCCCGTCGTTGGTGCGCATCATGTCGGCGATGGATCGCGTCTCGCGATCTAGCTGGGTTTCTAGGCCATCTGAAAATGAGGTATCCAAAAGCTTTTTGACGCCGCCAAAAGCCTTCGTCGGTCCAGATGCTATTTGCCGCGCCGTTGCATAAGCCTCATCCATCAAAGCCCCTGGGGGCACTACCCTGTTAACTAACCCCCATGACTGAGCCTCGTCGGCCGTCAAAGCGCGGTTCGTCAGCATCAGCTCTTTTGCCCGCAGCAAACCGACATGTTTAGCTAGATAGTAGGTCGAGGATCCGTCTGGCGTGAGCCCGGAGGACGTATAGGCCGAGACGAACTTGGCCCTTTCCGACGCGATGACATAGTCGCCAGATAATACCATCGAGAACCCGCCACCGCCCGCGGTTCCGTTCACTGCCATGATGACCGGTGCATCGATCTGGGCAAGCCGGATCAAACCTGCATGCAGCAGCGTGGCCATTCGGGTCAGATGAGCGGGTTTGTTGGGGGCGGCGTCCATTTCGGCAAGATCGCCACCACCACAAAACATCTTCCCAGTTGCGTGCACGATCACGGCGCGCACATCTGGGGCCCCGCATCGCACACCGACGTCAAACAACTCTTCGGCCATGCGCGCATTCAACGCGTTGGCGGGGTTATCCTTGCGATCCAAGGTGATTATCGCGATGCCATCAGCAATTTTTAGGCGAAGTGTTTCATAGTCCATAGATTTGACCTCTCGCAGTTTTCACGGCACACGCCTTGCGGCTTGTCTTTCCAGTTCAAAGGATTGAGATAACCTGGCCTCAGCATCGTGAGCTTCAATCGGTTCGCCACAATCCGGGCAGGTCATTTGTGGTTTAGTGACTTGACCGCAGGTCTTGTGAACGATCTGCACGGGCGTATCCTGGGTACTCAACCAGCGATCGCCCCATTGTTTCAGAGCGATGATGACCGTCCACAAATCGCGACCTTTTTCGGTCAGACAGTATTCATGGCGTGGCGGGCGCTCGGAATAAGGCTCGCGCCGGATCAACCCCTGCGCTTCCAGTTTTTTCAAACGAAGTGACAAAAGGTGGGACGACATGCCCGTTAAGCGTAAAAAATCGTCAAAGCGGCGGGTACACAGGAACATTTCCCGCACAATCATAAGCGTCCATTCGTCGCCCACCTGCGCTACGGCGCGCGCAATGGTACAGGTTTGCGAATGTAGGTCAGAGCGGCTCATGATGGGTCACTTCAATTTTTGAATTGACTACTCACTAAAGTTGAAGTCTTCTACTTGTCAAGCAAATCAAATCGGGACGGCTACGGCGCTGTCGTATTCGGAACCTGTTTTAGGGGGATTTTATGAAAGTCTATTTTGCACCACAGTCGCGCGCCGTACGAACCGTTTGGCTGTTGGAAGAAATTGGTCTGCCCTATGAACTTAAAAGGTTCCAACTGGGTCATAAAGAAATGCGTGCCCCTGATTACACGGCGATAAACCCCAACGGGCGCGTACCCACGCTGGTTGATGGCGATGTCACAATCAGCGAAAGTACCGCGATTGCGCAGTATCTGGCAGCCAAACATGCGCCTGAGCTGGCACCCTGTCCCGAGGCCGGAAACTTTGCCGAATACCTGCAATGGCTGCACTATGCCGAGGGCATGATCATGCCGCCGATCAACAACTATGTGGTGGAAACCGTCCTTCTGCCGCGTGAACGCCGCAATGACGAAATCGCAATGCGCGCGCTAAAACTTCTGAACCGCACGCTTACGGCGGTGGAGCAACATATGGAAGGGCGGGAGTTCCTGGCCGGCGGCTTTACAATTGCGGATACAATCACCGGGCATGCAGTCATCATGGCGCGACGTCTTGGAGCAGATTTTTCTAATCTACCTAAACTCTCGGCCTATGCCGATCGACTTGAGGCGAGAACAGCTTTCCAAGCCGCTGAAGCGGAGTAAGATAACGATATGACCACAAAACCGATCTGTCTGATCATTGGCGCTGGAGACTATATTGGCGCAGCCATTGCAAAGCGTTTTGCGCGCGGAGGGTTTCACGTCGTGATGGGCCGCCGCAACGGAGAAAAATTTGCGCCCCTGGTCGCCGAAATAGAAGCGACTGGCGGCAGCGCAAAGGGGTTTACCTGGGACGCGCGCAACGAAGAGACAGCGACTAAAATGTTCGCAATGGTCGAACAGGACATCGGACCAATAGACATCTGTATCTTCAATGTTGGCGGCAATGTTCGGTTTCCAATTCTGGAAACAACCGAACGCGTCTTTCGCAAGGTCTGGGAAATGTGCGCGTACGGCGCGTTTCTGTCTGGGCGGGAAGCCGCTAAATACATGGCGGTGAGGCAGAAAGGTTCGATCTTCTTTACTGGGGCAACCGCCTCGGTTCGCGGCAGTTCGGGATATGCCGCCTTTGCCTCGGGCAAATTTGCATTGCGGGGTTTGGCACAGTCGATGGCCCGCGAGTTGGGACCGAAAAACATCCACGTGGCACATCTTATTATTGACGCGGGCGTAGATACAAAATTTGTGCGCGACCGGGTACGACAGGCGGGCAAGAACCCTGACAGCCTGCCAGCCGATACCCTTATGAAGCCGAACAGCATTGCCGAAACCTACTGGAACCTGCACCATCAACAGCGCGATGGCTGGACTCATGAGCTGGATATCCGCCCTTACGCCGAGACTTGGTGACAGCTTTGAACCCATGTGCCCTCTCGGGTGCCAATAATGACCAAAGACAACAGAAAGTCTCGTGATGCTCGACCAATTACTGAACGGCGTGTTGCCAGTTTTTGGGATTGGCGCGGTAGGGTACTTTCTAGGCCTGCTCGGAACTTTTGATTTTAACCTAGCAATGGCACTGAACAAGTTCGTGATGTTCGTCGCAATGCCAGCATTGGGATTTCAGTTGCTGGCCCATGCCCCGTTGGGAGAGTTCAACCTAGCCATGCTCGGCGGATATTTCGTCACCGAATTGCTGATGTATGCCACCGGATTTCTAATTGCCCGTTGTATTTTTAAAACCGATGTTATGGAGGCCGCTCTGCTAGGATTGGCCATCGCCCTAACCAACCATATCCTGTTCGTTCTGCCGATTGCGATCACCCTGTTTGGTGAAGCCGCCGTTACGCCAATTGTCGCTATTATTTCCATGGATGGCATGTTGTTCTTCAGCGGGTCGTTAATCCTTATGGATGTCCTGGCGACCAAGGATGCATCCCTTGGACATACAATCATTAAGATCGCGCGAAACCCCCCATTGGTTGCCATGGCGCTTGGGCTGGTGGTCGGATTGCTCGGTTTTTCGGTTCCCACCGGTATTGATGTCTTCATGGATTTTCTGGGTGGCACGGCCTCGCCAGTGCTATTGTTCGCTCTCGGCATAATTCTGAGTCAGAAGACGAGCGGTTCCGGCCCGATGTTACCAGTGGCCATGACCGGTGTGAAACTGGTGATCCACCCAGCCTTGGCCTGGGCCATTTTTGCTGGCGCTCTGCAGCTCGCGCCCGAGGTCCGCAATCCAGCAATGATGGTGGCTGCAGCGCCTTGCGGGGTCATGGCGTTCATGCTGGCGCTAAACTATGGCGTGCGGGTTGACGCCATCGCCCGTGCCATTCTCTATTCGTCGATAGGATCAATAGTAACAGTCACAGTGGCAGCCACGCTGCAATAAGGCCACTCGGAGCAAAACATAGCAACGCTTTGTAACGTGCCTGCAAAAGCACAAAATTGTAAAAACCTTTTCCACAAAAAATGTTAGAGAATGTGAGAGCAGGATATATCACAATAAAGGGGCGGCTGTTTTTCCCCCCTTCCTATTGAGGGTTAAACGAATAGACTTTCCCTAGCTAATACCAGCGCCATTTACAGCAACGCCTGAACCGCCCTTATGGACGATCTTATACGTGTTGTTACCCTCTCCACTCCGCAGTTGTTGCATCTGGCTCTCTGACGTACCTGATGGGCTGTCGTGTCGCCTCCAACGACAGCTATCAGGTTTGCTACCTCTAAAAGACTTTAGCGGTTTATACTAATCTATGGGATGGCATACTGTTTTGTTTTGCTTTGCTGCTTGCACCGTCACTAACGTACGGTTGATGACTGTGTAGCCTGGAAATTTCTTCAAAAAATACACCGCTGTTCTGTCTTCTGCTACATAGATTCTCTTTGCTTCGCTGACATCCCCCTCAAGTTCATCATCAGGATTTATCATAACCGCCATTTGTGTGAGCTTACCATTCGTCCACATAAGGTTTAGCCCTGACAATTCTAGCTGAACATCCCCTCTCATTCTCAGACCACCATTTGACCAAGGCTCACATGTAAAGCTATTAGCTTGAGTCTGGCCAATGGTGGTCATTGGTATAGCAGATAGGAATAATGCTGAAATTAGTAATCTCATAGTTTGTTCCTTAAAATTTGGGGCAAAATTAGCGGGCTTACTATATTAATTGGAGAGATTACCATCATCTGCTAACTCTAGAAGCGTATGACGCTCAATCTCAGGCTAGAATTGAATGAGAGTGATGGCCTAATCAACTATGGGCCTAGCATGAACGTACCATTCTATAATTTTACCACCCATTTTTTTGGCAAAAAAGAAACAATTACTGTTCCATTCTCCGTCCCCTTCACTGCTACCCCATGCCCTATGCGTACCTGCAATGCTGTCATCAGTATCCTGAACTATTTCATAATTATCACAACCCTTGCAGAAACCAGATTCTGACCATTCAAGACA
>Ga0213861_10002167_pt1 | contig 17072 bp, 17 predicted proteins | sample PICome_4_FD_160110 | JGI IMG/M metagenome (GOLD analysis project Ga0213861, IMG submission 160110) | Coastal seawater microbial communities near Pivers Island, North Carolina, United States - PICO131 | ecosystem: Environmental > Aquatic > Marine > Coastal | place: USA: North Carolina... | reverse complement strand
CCTAATATCTTGCTTTGACTTATTTTATTTTCATAAATTTTTGGGTAAAGCGCTCTTGCCAAGTCTTCATTAAAATCACTTGGTTGCAAGTTATTTATATCAGCTTGAATTCTTTTTCTTTGTTTTTCTGATAAGTTTCTTGCTATTGTGCTAGATGCCTCATCAGACCATATAAAAACAGATGCACCTTTAACTGAAGATAGCCTAAAACCATCAGCATGAATCGAAATAAAAATATCTGCGCCCATTTTTCGGGCATTTTGGAATCTATCATTAAGACCAATGGTTTCATCACCACTTCTTATCATCACGGGTTTATACCCATTCGTATCTCTTAGAGTTCTTTCAAGTTCCTTTGAAATAAGAAGCGTTACATCTTTTTCTAGAATATTATTTGGGCCAACAGCACCAGGATATTTACCACCATGCCCAGCATCTATAGCAACAACTATATCTCTAGTCATTGCTTTAAGATTCCTATCAGTTTTAAGCTTTAAATTAAGTAAGACGCCCTCATCTGTTTGCAGTTGAGTTGGTTTCCACCAATACACAAAATCATACAGATCAATAACTATCCTTGTTTTATCTTCTTCATTTGAGGCCCTTATTTTTCTTATGGGGTAGTTATATATCTCATCTATTGGAGCCTTAACGCTTGATTGATTAATCTCAAAAACTAATCTTGATGGATTTTGCAAAGTGTATGAATTGATATATGAGACTTTCTCAAGCCCAAACAAAACATTTATTGACCCGTCACTTACTTGCTTTATCTCTTTGAAGACCAGCTCATTAGACTGAGCAGCTAAAGATAATATCAATATTAATAGAAATTTATTCATAACTTTTTAGCCAATTAGAAAATAAATCTGAGCCTGTTTCAATATTTATTTTTCTTCCATTACTTAAATGATTAAAATTAATCTTTAAGTCGTAGTCTCTTTTTTGTTTAAGTCTTTCCGGCCACTCTATAAGAACAATTTTTTTTGAATCTGTTTTTCTGTTCAAATTAAATATATCTATATCTTGTGCCTCATTTGTTCTATAAAGATCTATATGTAAAAAAAGATATTCACCAATATCATATTCTTCACATAGAGTATATGTAGGACTCTTAACTAAATCTTTCCAACCGCAGCTCTTTATTATAGATCTAGATAAAAATGTTTTCCCGGCTCCCAAGTCCCCCTCAAGATGAATTTCTATTGATGAAGTTTTTACAAGCTTTATTTCATTTGCAATATCTTTTCCAAGCTTATTCGTAGCTTCATCATTTTGTAAGATCAACTCTTTCATTTATTCAATATTTTTCTAACCATTGGTATTAATGAAGATGCATTTAAACCAATTTCACCTACATCTTCAACAAAGTTTTCACCCGCTTTTGCATGAGAAGCAACCGCTAATAAACAAGATTCTTTTAGAGGTAAATTTTGAGCTAGTAAAGCACTTATGATTCCTGCCAAAATATCTCCAGTACCTCCTGTTGCAAGCTCTGGCCCTCCATTTTCGCATATAAATGTTTTATCCTCACTCTTTATATATACAAGGGTATTGAAACCCTTGAGAACTACCACAGATGCGTCATATTTCTCTGCTATAGCAATAGCACTATGTTCTCTATTTAGCTGAACTTCCTCAGCAGAAATACCAAGTAGAGATCCTGCCTCACCCGGGTGAGGAGTTAAAATTAAATTTTTATTATTTTGTGATTGTATTATTTTTGTTTGAGACAATGCCCCGGCATCAATAATTAAACCATTTGGAGCATTTAGAGACATGCATTTAGATATCTCTTTTGACCATTTATTGGCTCTAAAACCTGGGCCAATTAGTATTACATCAAAATTTCCTTTGACCCTTTCATGGCTTTCAACTCCAATAGCCATGATTTCAGGATTTCTTTCTAGAGACGCTTGAACATTTGAATTATGGGTATAGAGATTAATGAGACCGGAGCCACAAAAAAGACTAGCTTCCGAGGCAAGAATACCCGCACCCCCCATACCTTTTGATCCAGCAATAATAGCAACCCTGCCATACAAACCCTTATGAGATTCAGTTGGTCTTTTTGGCAAAACAATATCTAGGCTATCAAAACTAAAATTTTTTGCCATAAGATTATTTCTTAATGTAATACCCCAACCTATCAGAGTGAAAAGATCCCATATAAATCTTATCGCTCATTGGAATTGCTATTGTTGGAAGCCCAAAGGCTGTTTTACTAAAAGAATATTCATTTTTTAGTTTAAATGAATCTTTATCAATCTCGTAGATTGAAAAGGGGAGAGAGCAGGCCGCTCTATTAATACAATCTCCAGCATCATTGGGTTGGAAATCGAGAGAAGTAAACCATGCTGAGTTTTCTGTTAAAAAAATATTGTCAGGCGATTGGACAAAATAACTATTAATCTTTTCATTATTTAAAAGATCAAATTTTACAATCTGATCACCTTGGTTATAACTTATAAATAGAATATTAGATAATCTATCTAAGGTGATCCCATTTGGGCCACTGCCCTCTGAATTTTTTACTTTCTTAAAAAAACCATCTGACCATTCAACAACATGCCCAGAATTACTTTTAAATAAGGATGTAATGAGCCACTCTTCCATCGTTATATCTCTTGAGTACATATGCGAAGCAAAGAAACTGCCATCACTTTTAAGAGCAATGTCATTAAAGTAATATTGTTCTGGGACTTTGATACAGCCTCGCCATATTAGTTCCCAACCCCTATCATCATCTTCAGATAAGATTAGTTCAAACATTTCTATGGATTCGTTAGGATAATGATTCACCACTGCAAACTGGAAACGACCATCTTTTCTCTCTATTAAGTCTATACCATGTGGCCCAAAGTCTTTATTTGAAGAATTACGACACACGGAATCTCCCCATGTATTTTTTTCAAAAGTTATCTTAGGAGATATTTTTTTATTGTCTGCAATTCTAAGCAAGGCAAAACCACCAGATTTTGTTTCTTGATAGGGACTAATACCTCCAAATTCTGACATCAGAAAGAATTCTTGATCCGGCGTGATTACAATATCTTCTGGATTTGATATGCCACAAACAACACTAATAGAATCGTCAGATTTGCAAATGCTGATATCTTTTTGCTCTCCAATATAGTCCGTAGAAACTATAAAAAAACTAAGACTAATTAATATCAGCGATATTGAGAAAGTAAATTTATAGTAATGATTCAAATATAAGGGCAATATTTTTTTTACTGAATCAAGGTAGAAAATTACAACCAGTCCTCTTATGCATAAAAGACAGCCAAGAATTACTGTAATTAGAATCCACAACCTGTCCGCCCAACCATCATAAAGAGTAAAAAAAATAACTAATGAGACACCAATAAGAAAAGTTATTCCACCTAAAATATTCAGATTCTTTGCCTCCTGAACCTTTTTAGATATATAAAACATTAGCGGTTTGAACCAAACAAGCACCGAGAGAGATAAGAAAAAAAAGAAATAGAAGTAATTCATAAAAAATTTAAAATAATCGTTCTTTAATTATATTAACTATTTCAAGTGGCTTGTCTAATGGCACATGATGGGCAGAATCACTGACCTCAATAAAATCCATCGTATCTGAATAGGTTAATTTAATATTTTTAAGAAAATCACCCGAGGTTAGCAAGCTATTTTGACCATGCACAAATAATGCTGGACAATTAAAAGAAAATTTATAACCAAATAACCTCTCAAGACTTGTAAACATTACATCATCAAATCTCCATCTCCATCCTTGATCAGTTTCCTTTACAGAATACTCTGCAATATAGCGCACAAACCAATCATTTTTGCAGTCCTGCTTGGGCATTAGACGAAATCTATTTAATATCGTAATTTTATCTGAATAATATTTGATCATTCTTAAAGGCCCACCTTGGTGTTCAGCAGGGTTATAGTCTGGAGGCCTTATAAAGGTATCAATTATAATTATATTATCAATAAGATCCTGTTTCTCAGAAGCAACATAACCAGCTACCTGACCGCCCAATGAATGACCGACAATATGAATATTCTCTATATCACTGTTTAATTTTTCTTTCTCAATAACTGAAGTTATGCATTCACCAAAATCTTTAATTCCATATTTATCTCTAAATCCAGACTCTCCCATGCCAGGTAGGTCTATGGCTATTACACTTGAGTGATCTAAAAATTGTGGTGCAATTGGATCCCACCACTTTTTATGAGCTCCCGTTCCATGAATTAAAACAATGAGATTGTTGGTGTCATTAGGGGAGCTCCATTTAGAATATGAGATATTCCCCAAAGGATTCTCTATAATTTGATCAACAGGCCGAAGCTCAATGGCATCTTTAAACCATTGAGGAGCATTCTCAATATCTCGATTTAGATTGTTAGTTATTTGCATAAGCATTATTCTAAGCTATATAAAATATATTTATGAATAAACTTTCCTTGATTCCAGCAGCAACTGTTTTAATGATTCGAGATATTGATGATGGGATGGAAGTTTTAATGGTTAAAAGGTCAAAAAAACCACCATTTGAAAATCTTTTTGTTTTTCCTGGGGGAAAGATTGATGAAGCTGATAAAGATATAAATATTTCTAATTCATGCGACGGTCTTAATGATCAAGAAGCCTCCAAAAAACTTGGATTAAGTCATGGAGGCCTAAGCTATTGGGTGGCATGCGTTAGAGAGTGTTTTGAAGAGGTAGGTATTTTATTTGCCAAGAAAAGTAATGGTGAAGATTTAGACCTCACAGGTTTTGAGAAAGAAAAATACGATAACTATCGAGATAGGCTAATTAGTAATGAAATAAATTTGTGTGATATTTGCATTGAAGAAGATCTAAAATTAACTATGCTAAATATTGCTCCATTCTCTCATTGGATTACTCCTAATATTGAGACTAAACGTTTCGATACAAGATTTTTTATAGCTCACCTACCTAATAATCAAATTGAAAAACATGATGGTACTGAGCTCACCCATAGTGTTTGGATTAATCCTAAAGAGGCTTTAGAGAAAGCATTTAATGGAGAAATGCCAATGATAATGCCAACAATCAAGAATCTTCAGAAATGTGAAAATTATAATTCATGTGCAGAACTCCTTAAATATCAGCATCAACTTAGCAGCAGTGATATACCTCCAATATTGCCAAAATTTTTTAAGAAAGATGGCAGGTGGCACGGACTGCTCCCAGGTGATGATGGTTATGAAAACCAGTAAAATACATATATGGAATTAGTAAAAAAAATAACAGCACCAAATCCTGGAGTTTTCACAGGAGGAGGAACTAATACTTATCTGGTTGGTAGAGAAGACCTAACTTTAATAGACCCGGGCCCTAACATTAAAGAACATATTGATGAGATTATTAGAGTGGGCGAGAATAAAATAAAAAGAATTTTAGTTACACATACTCATACTGATCACTCACCCGCAGCATTACCAATCTCAAAAGTTTTAGATGTTCCAATGTATGGAAGGTTGATTGATGGTGAATCTTCATGGGAGGATGAAACCTTTATTCCTGATGTAATTCTAAATGATGCAGATATTATTAAAACAGATGAATACACATTAGAAGTAATACATACACCTGGACATGCATCAAATCATTTATGTTTTTTAATCAAAGAGTTGAATTGTTTGATAACTGGTGATCATATAATGGATGGCTCAACTGTTGTTATAGGACCACCAGATGGAAATATGGCAGATTATCTGGAATCTTTAAATAAATTATTTAAATACAAAATAGATTGTCTTGCACCCGGACATGGTAATTTTATGTATGAGCCAAAGAAAGTGATTGAATCTATTATTAGACACAGACTTTCAAGAGAAGCTAAGGTTCTAAGAAGGCTGGAAGATGTTGGAGATATTGATTTAGAGTCATTAACGGCTATTGTCTATGACGATGTTCCAGAACAACTCCATCCTATAGCTAAGTTTAGTTTAGAGGCACATTTATTAAAATTATTAAATGAGGGTGTTATTAAGAAAGACAATAATAACTTTGCTAAAATTTAGTCTTGTTTTGGTTTTTTAAGAACTTTTGCCTCAATGGCTTCGATGTCTATATCGTCAATAGAATCACTGTTAATAGTTAATATTTCTTGCTCTTTACCATCACTAAGATCTATAGAAGAGTTGTCAAATTCTATAGTTAATTCTCTTGTATTTTTTGATAGTAGATCATCATAACAATCACCTTGATCATAAGATTCTCTAACTTCACCCTTTTTATTAACAGGATGTGGTCTTTGAGGGCTTTGCATTTGCATACATTTGATGGTTTGAACTGGTGAGTAATAATTATTTTCAGAGTTTAGCTCATCTAACTTTTTTGGAGACATAGAGCAGCTAACAACTCCAATTATTAAAAAGTTTACATAAGATTTTTTCATAAGCTTTGTTTGTTCGATATTAAGGACTCCACAACAGATGGATCTGCAAGGGTTGTTGTATCACCTAGGTTGGTTAGATCTCCTTCCGCTATTTTTCTTAGTATTCGCCTCATAATCTTTCCAGATCTTGTTTTTGGAAGGCCTGGTGCATTTTGTATAAGATCAGGTTTAGCAATAGCTCCTATAGCCTTTGAAACAAATTGTTTTAACTCAATATTAAATTCATCATCAAATTTTTCGCCAATCATCAGAGTTACGAATGCATAGATGCCTTGACCCTTAATTGGATGATCAAACCCAACTACAGCAGCTTCAGCAATTTTTGGATGAAGAACTAAAGCACTTTCTATTTCAGCAGTTCCAAGTCTGTGTCCTGAAACATTTAAAACGTCATCCACCCTTCCTGTAATCCAATAATATCCATCTTCATCCCTGCGAGCCCCATCTCCAGTAAAGTAAATATCTTTATACATACTAAAGTAGGTCTCGATCATTCGCTTATGGTCACCATAGACGCTTCTAATTTGGCTGGGCCATGATTGTTCAATAACTAGGTTTCCTGAATTTGTACCCTCTAAAGTATTGCCATTTTCATCATATAGAGCTGGCTTTACACCAAAAAAAGGTAGGGTAGCAGAGCCGGGTTTTGTTGGCGTAACTCCGGCAATAGGAGAGATTAAGACAGAGCCAGTTTCTGTTTGCCACCAAGTATCAATAACCTCACACCTGGATTGACCAACTACCTTAAAATACCAATCCCATGCTTCAGGGTTAATAGGCTCACCAACCGTACCCAATATTCTTAAACTTTTACGATTAGTTTTTAAGACAGGATCATTACCTTGCGCCATAAGAGCCCTTATTGCCGTTGGAGCTGTATAAAAAATACTAATTTGATACTTATCACATATTTCCCAACACCTTGAAGCTGAAGGATAGGTAGGAACTCCCTCAAACATAAGAGTAGTTGCTCCATTTGAGAGTGGACCATACAGAATATATGTATGACCAGTAATCCACCCAACATCTGCAGTACACCAATATTTATCTTCGGGCTTAATTCCAAAGAGGTATTTGAAACTTATATGAGCACCTAAAAGATAACCAGCTGTGGTGTGTAATACTCCTTTAGGTTTTCCAGTGGAGCCAGAGGTATATAAAATAAATAATGGATCTTCTGAATCCATAGGTTCAGGCTCGCATGTAGTTAGCACATCTCTTGATAGCTCTTCATACCATACATCTCGAGAATCATTCCATGCAATGCTTCCCCCAGTTCTTTTTATAACAAGCGTATTTTTAACATCAGGACATTTTTCTAATGCCTCATCCACATTTGATTTAAGGGGGACTACTTTACCGCCTCTTAACCCTTCATCAGCAGTAATAACCATTTCACAATCAGCATCAAGAATTCTATCTTTTAGCGATTCAGGTGAAAATCCACCAAAAACTACTGAATGTATTGCCCCAATCCTAGTACATGCAAGCATTGCAAATGCTACTTCTAAAATCATTGGCATGTATATACAAACCCTTGAACCCTTTTTTACACCAAGGTTTTTTAAAACATTTGCAAATTTACACACCTCATCATGAAGTTCTTGAAAGGTAAGTTCCTTTGAATCATTTGGATTATCACCTTCCCAAATAACGGCTATCTTGTTTGAGTTATTTTTAAGGTGCCTATCAATGCAGTTAACACTAATATTAGTTTTTCCACCCTCAAACCATTTAGTGTTAGCAAATTCTTTGTTATGAACAGAGTTAAAATCTTCCATCCAGGATAGATTTTCTTTAGCAAGGGTGCTAAAAAATTCAGAAGGATTGTTGATAGATTGTTTATATAAATTTTTATATTCATCAAGGTTTTTTATATGAGGATTGTTTCCATCTTTTGGTTCGTAAATATCGTTCGACATATAAAGCCCTTATATTATTGAGGGCTGAGGATTTATAAAATTTTTACCCTTTGGATTAGACATGATTTTGGTTATTAAGGACTCGTAGTCGCCTTCATTAGATTCTAAATTAATATCAGCTGCATTAATTATTAATAATGGCGCATCATTATAATCTAAGAAGAATCTTGAATAAGCATCATTAAGTCTTTCTAAGTACTCGAGTGTTAAATATTGCTCGTTAATATTTCCTCTCTTTGTGATTCTATCTTTAAGAACATCAATTGGAGCCTGAAGATAAATTACTAAATCTGGAGAAGGTGCATCAAGAGTAATATGATCATACACTTTGTCGTAAAGATCCATTTCTTCATTTGATAAAGTAACTTCCGCAAATAGCCTATCCTTTTCTATTAAAAAATCGGCAACCCTAACAGCTTCAAAAAGACTTCTTTGTTTTAAATCTTGGATTTGCTGCATTCTTTGAAATAAAAAGAATAACTGTGTTGCTAATGCAGATTGACTAGGATTTCTATAAAAATTTTTAAGGAATGGATTTTCAGCAGGTTGCTCAAGAAAAGCATCATAATTAAATGTAGTTGCTATTTTATTTGCAAGTGTTGTTTTCCCTACACCAATAGGACCTTCAATTGCGATGTATTTAGGAAGTGGTACTTCTTTAATAGCTGGCTTCATTTTTTACATATAAGTTTTACTCTAGATTATCTCAACTCTTCAAAGAAACCAAATATTTTAGATGATTCTTCATCACTTTTTTCATTCATTCTTGTGATCAACGACCCTCTTAAAGAGTCATCATTTTTTTGGAAGTCAGTCCACCATTTACCCAGGCCGCCTTTATCACCAGAAGCTTGTTCTCTGACTAGTAAAAAATCATATGCCGCTCTAAATCTAGGATGTCTTAAAGTTTTATAAGGCTGACTTTTGATTCTGCTATGAAGCTTTAGCTGTAAAACCCAGATATCTTTTATATAACTATTAAATTTTCTTGGTATTGCTGTAAGTTTTTGTTGCTCCCTGAGCACCCCATCCATTGACCTAAAAAACTTCCTTATATTAACTTCACCATTTTTTGAACATTTAGAGATTAGCAGGGGCCATAAAAGTGCTGCCAATAGAAAACCTGGAGTAACTGATTGATTATTTTTAATTCTCTCATCAGTATTCTTTAACGCTTTAATCATTATGCTGTTAGAAAATTCATTCTTATTTGGGTCTGAAAGAATAAGATATTTATTGAGACCAAATGTGCAAAGTTTAATAAAATTTTGCTCCCCCATTCCCCCAAGAAATATCTTACAGAATTCATCAAAGAGTCTGGCATTTGAAATGCTAGACAAAAGATGGCCTTTGTCATAAATAGCTTCCTTAACCTCATTATCAATTTTAAAGCCAAGTTTATTACTAAATCTAATAGCCCTTAGACTTCTTACAGGATCTTCTTCAAATCTTCTTTGGGGGTCACCGATAGAAACAATAATTTTCTTATGTATGTGTTGTAAGCCATTATTTTTATCTTCGATTTCTTTTGAAATGGGGCAGTAATATAAAGCATTAATCGTAAAATCCCTTCTATAACAATCTTGCTCTAATGTTCCCCAAACGTTATCTCTTAGAATCTTTCCAGCATCATCTTTAATTAAATTAGAGTCGTCTTTAGTTTGATTATTTCCAGACCTAAATGTTGCAACCTCAAGCAATTCAGATCTATTGAAAACATGAACTAACTTAAATCTCTTTCCAATAATTCTTGAGGCTTTAAAAATTTTTCTTACTTGTTCGGGAGTTGCATTTGTTGCTATGTCAAAATCTTTTGGCTTTATTCCAGAAAGAGCATCTCTGACGCACCCACCAACTAGATATGCTTGAAAGTTATTATTTTGAAGATCTTGTATTACCGATATAGCAAATTTGCTTATCTTGTTGTTATCAATCAAATGTTTTCACGAGTTAGCTATAGATATTATCCGTTAAGCTGCTTTTCTTTAATTTCATCAAGAGTTTTACAATCAATACAGTGAGTTGCAGTTGGCCTAGCTTCTAACCTTTTAATTCCAATCTCATCCCCACATGCGTCACACCAACCATAATCATCTTGTTTAATTTTTTCCAGTGAAACAGCAATTTTGCTTATAAGTTTTCTTTCTCTATCTCTTGTTCTAAGCTCAAATGCAAATTCTTCTTCTTGAGAAGCTCGATCTACAGGATCGGCATAAGTTTCACCTTTTGTTCTAAGGTGATCAAAAGTTTTCTGCATTTCGTCAAGAAGATGTTCTTTCCATAGAAGTAAGACAGCTACAAAATGTCTTTTCATAGCAGCACTCATATACTTTTCATTTTTTTTAGATTTATATGGAGCAATTTTAGACTTATTGTTAGCAATTTTTTGAGGAGTTTTTTTGGCTGCTACTTTTTTAGTTGGAGTCTTCTTAGCTGCCACTTTTTTAGCTAGAATCTTTTTAGCTACCACTTTTTTAGCTGGTGCTTTTTTAGCAGGAGCTTTTTTAATTGTTTTTTTTGCTGCTACAGTTTTTGTTTTTGCCATTTATTACCGATTTAATAAGATTTTTAGGGTGAGAAAAATATCAGATACTGAGCAAATTAGCTAGCTTTTTTGCAATTTATTTAAAACTTTTGCATATCCATCTGAGTCTAATCTTGGCCCAAATGTCTCTACAATCTTTGAAGATGCATAATTACCAAATTTAGCACAAGCTGCTACATTTAAACCCTGAAGGTATGCATGCATAAAAGAACCAGCAAACATATCTCCAGCTCCATTGGTGTCAATAGGAGTTATTTTCTCAGCCTCAGCCAAATGTTCTGATCCTTTTTCTATTACAACACTCCCTTCAGCACCTTTAGTAATAATGGTCATGTAAGGCTTAGATTTATAAAATTCTTCCGCTTCTTTAAGATTATCTTTATTTGCAAATGCAACAGCCTCATCATCGTTACAAAAAATCATATCAATACCATAAGATTCTATTAACTCAAACTTGTCTCTAAAACCATGAACAATTCCAGCGTCTGAGAGCGACAATGCTTTAAGAGTATTCTTTCCTTTTAAGTGCTCTAGAACAGAAATAACAGCATTGAAATTATCATCACTTGTCACCATATAACCTTCTATATAAAAAATTTTAGAGTTCTCAACAACCTCATAATCTATGTCCGAAGCTCCTAAATATGCACTTACACCAAGCATGCTACTCATTGTTCTTTTTGCATCCGGCGTGACCAAAATTAAACATTTGCCTGTTGGCATGTCAGTATTTTCTGAACTAATACCAATATGCTCAACCCCAGCAGAGCGAAGGCTATTAAGATAATTTTTTCCATCCTCATCGTCAGCAACTCTGCATACATGATGGCATTTAGACCCATAATTTGCAGCAGCCACCAAAGAATTTGTGGCAGACCCACCACAATCAGACATAGATTCAGAACCCATCTCTATTAATTTATTAATTATAGGTGCTTGCTCATCTGATGAAGCTAAAGTCATTGAATCCGCCTCAAGTCCCACGCTTGTTAAAAATTCATGACTAACTTTGTATTGAGTATCTACAAGGGCATTTCCAAGTGCGCTAATATCGTATTTCATTTTTTAGTAACTCCTGTTTTAATAATTTTTTCTACAATTTCAAGTGTTTTATATATTTCATCTACACCATGTTTTGTTGATATAAAACCAGCTTCAAATTTTGAAGGCGCAAAGTATATCCCGTTTTTTATACATGAATTTAAGAAAGAAGCAAAAATAACATCATCTGATGCGGAAACATCTTCAATGTTACTTGGCAGTCGATCAGAAAAGAAAAATCCAAACATTCCTCCTATCTGATTCGTCGAAAAAGGAATATCTGCTGAATTCATAATATCTTTCATGCCGTCTAGTAATTTTTTTGCATTAGCCTCGAGCAATTTAAAAGGATTTTCTCTTATTACGAGATTTAATAGAGTTGATCCTGCTGCCATTGCAAGAGGATTTCCAGACAGTGTACCGGCTTGGTATACAGGACCAATAGGAGCTAGACAATTCATGATCTCTTTTTTACCACCAAAAGCTCCAACAGGAAGACCTCCACCAATAACTTTGCCCAGTGCAGTAAGATCAGGTTTTATATTATATATTTCTTGAGCTCCTCCCAAAGAAACTCTAAAACCACTCATTACTTCATCAAATATTAATAAGGAATTTACAGAAGACGTTTTTTCTCTAATTATTTCAAGAAATTCTTTTGTGCCTGGAACAAAGCCCATATTGCCTGCAATAGGTTCAACTATCACAGCTGCTAGATCATCTTGAATCTTATCAAATATTTCTAAAAAAGCCTCAACATCATTATATGGACATGTAACAGTGTGCTTAGCTAAATCTTTTGGTATTCCAGGTGAGTCTGGTAAGCCAAATGTAGAAACACCAGATCCCGCCTTAATTAGAAGAGAGTCAACATGACCATGATAACAGCCATCAAATTTTATTATTTTATTTCTATTCGTATAGCCTCTCGCTAGTCTAATAGTACTCATCGTTGCTTCAGTGCCTGAGTTGACCATCCTTATTTTTTCTATTGATGGAATGCACTTAATTATTAAAGAAGCTACATCAGACTCAAGACCGGTTGGAGCACCATAACTAGTTCCAAGATCAGCCTGTTTCTTAATAGCATCAACTATTTCAGGATGTGAGTGACCCATAATCATTGGACCCCAGGAACCTATGTAATCTATATATTCATTTCCATCTGCATCGAATAAATATGCTCCTTTGGCTTTTTCAAAGAAGATAGGGTTACCATTTATATTTTTAAAGGCTCTGACAGGAGAGTTCACTCCTCCTGGCATTAATGATTTGGCATGATCAAACAAAGCTAGAGATTTTTCTATGTTATTCAAGTTAACTATCTATAATAATGTGGGCATTGAAGTGCATATGATATCAAGAATTTAATACTTTTATGTAATTACCTTCTTGGCAAAGCTATCAATCATATCCCAATCAGTAAATTCATATGTATTATTAGTATTTGTAGGACCTTTTGTCATCCACATGATAAATCTAATCATATGCTTATCGACAAAATTATATTTTGGATAATCAATTTTCCCTGCAAAAACTTCCAATGACCTTGGTTTCCATGAGGTTTTAAGCAAGAATTTTTTTACATAGGGGTTTGTTTCAGGTGTATTTTTTTCTGGCTTTCTTGCTACAACATTAACTGAAAAAAACGCATTTTCTTTACTAGATATTTCATCAAGATTAGATTCTATAAATTCATATAAATCAGGTTTGTGCTTACCATATCTGATACTTGCACCAATGATTATTCTTTTAAATTCAGATATATTAATGTGTTCTGCTTCGGATATTGATGCTATTTGAGAATCATCTTTATTTTTTTCAAATCCCATTATTCTTTCGCAAATTTTTAGCGTATGCCCGTCAGTTGATGAAAAAATAATAAGAGTTGATTTCATAAGTACCTATTTTCTAAAATGAATTAATATATTCTATATCGTTCTTGTTAATAATTAACACCGGCTCCAATTTTTTTTTATATGTAGTATATTTATGATATGCATAAATATTTATTAACATTGAGCCTTTTATGCTCTAATTTTTTATTATCACAGTCTTCGCCATACCAATGCGCCGAGATTAAATCACCCGCTGAGAGATTGGCATGTTATGACAATTTATTTGCAAGGCCCGATAAGCAGATTAATATTAAGAAACCCATAATAAAACCAAATAATAATCCCTCAACAGAGAAAGAAAAGAGGCTTAGTTTTGATCAAATAAATAAGCTTAAAAGTGGAAAGCAAAAAGACAAATCAAATGAAGATACTTTTGGACTCTCCTACAAACAACTTAAAGAATCTAGAGCAATTCCTGATGAAGAAGAAGAAAAAATTATATCTTCAATAACCAAGGCAACAAAACAACTTACAAAGAAGGTTGTATTTAGATTAGAAAATGGGCATATTTGGCAATCTGAATCGCCACTTCCTAGCAGTAAAATAGGCCAATTTAAAAAAGGCACAAATATTGAACTTGAAGTTAGTAGAATGGGTGCTTTTTGGATGATAAATAGATCAAATAATATTAGGATAAAAGTAACAAGAATCAAATAACATGGAAACTATTCAAGATCGCTCAATTGAACTAACTAATTCTGCATCAGAAAGAATTATGAATGTTTTACAAGAGGGTGATCGATCAAAATTTAGGGTATATGTAACTGGAGGCGGTTGTTCTGGTTTTCAATATGGTTTTAAATTTGATGATGATGAAGCATTTGACGATGATATTATCGATTTTGGTAAATTCAAAGTCTTAATTGATTCTATGTCGTACCCATATTTATACGGTTCAACTCTTGATTTTGTTGAAGATCTTTCCGGAGCAAAATTTGTGATTGAAAACCCTAATGCAAAAACTACATGCGGATGCGGTGAGTCTTTTACTGTTTAGATTGCGCTATAGATCCCAATAGTCCTTTAGCAAAATTATTTTTACCTAATTGAATTTTTAAAGGTTGATTGGTAAATCTTTTAAATCCTAACCAAGCAAACGCCATTGACTCAATAGCCTGAATATCGTAACCAAGATCAGTTGAGAGAGTGACCTTTGTTTTAACCAGATCAGAAAGCCTGTTTACGAGAAATTTATTATTTCCACCACCACCACAAATAATTACATCTTTAGAATTATGCTTATTTTTTTTTATGGCATTAGCTACACACAAAGCTGAAAATTCTGAAAGAGTAGCAAGGACGTTCTCTGGCGATTCTTTAATAAATTTTGAAGACAGCATATTTAAATTAAACAATTCTTTTCCGGTTGATTTTGGGAATGGTTTTATAAAAAATTCATTTGATAAGAGTTTTTGTAACTCAGATTTCACAATTTGTCCTTTTGAGGCAATCTTTCCATTTCTATCAAATGGCTTATTTAAAAATTGTTGGCAATATGCATCCAGTAGAGCATTCCCAGGACCAACATCAGATCCCCACAAATTTCTTTTATTTGAAATATAAGTGTAGTTCGCTATACCCCCAAGGTTGAGTATAATTCTTGGATCACTTTTTTTATAAAAAAGCTCATTATGAAATTCTGGTACAAGAGGTGCTCCTTCTCCACCTAAGGCAATGTGCATATTTCTAAAATCATGAACTACAGGAAGCTGCGTTTCAGTAGCGGTAATATTAGGATCACCAATTTGCATCGAAAATGAATTTTTCTTATGAATTTCATGACAGATTGTCTGCCCTGAAATTGCAATACAGCCAATACTAGAAGTCTTTATCTTATTCTTATAAATGCATTCCTGAATCGATAACGAGAATAATGAACCAATCTGTTTATCAAGCTTACCAAGTTCAGATAAAGTAATGTTCTTATTATTTATTAGATTTCGAATTTTTGATTTTATTTGACTTGGAATTTTTTTTGAATGAAAAAACTCAAGAGTAATGCCTTTTTTTAATCCGATAACTGAAATATCAATGGCATCAAAGCTAGTACCTGACATTGCTCCAATATAATATTTTTTAGTCATTTTCACTGGGGTACAAGTACTCAAATTTAGTTAGTAATAATTTATTATTTTCTACTAGTGTATCAAAGCTAGGTTTTAATTTTTTAGAAATAGGTTCAGCAGATGGAAGCTTAACTTTTATTGGGTCAATATGTTTGCCGCCAATTTTAAATTCATAATGAAGGTGCGGCCCTGTTGCAAGACCAGTACTTCCAACAAATCCGATGGTATCACCTTGCTTAACTTTCTTTGCCTTTTTAATACCCGCCTTAAAACCTTGAAGGTGACAATATCTGGTAGAAATATTATTTGAATGTTTAATTACTATCTCATTACCGCATCCATTTTTTCTGCCAACAAATTGAATAGTCCCATCTCCTGTGCTTCTCACGGGCGAACCTCTTTTTGCGGCATAGTCGACCCCATTATGAGCTCGTATAGTGTGAAGGACAGGATGCATTCTGTTTGGATTAAAGTGAGAGCTAATATAAGCAAAATCTAAAGGCGCTCTCAAGAAAGCTTTCTGCATGTTATTCCCAGAATCATCAAAAAACTCTTTTTTATTCATATCTGTAAAAAATCTATTAGCTGAGTATGTTTCTCCTTTATTTATAAATTTGGCTACAACAATGTCACCATTTTGAACTTTCTCTCCATTTGAATATGGCGTTTCATATATTACATAGAAAGAATCCCCCTCACGAATATCAAATACAAAATCAATATCCCAACCAAGAATATATGCAAAATCCATAATAATTGAATCAGGAATATCAGCATCAAGAGCAGCTTCATAAAATGATGTTTTTATGACACCGCTTTTAAATGACTTTATTAACTCGACATCTTTCGATATTTTTTTTATAGAGATTTCATCTGAGATTTCAATTAGTATGGAATTAATGCTGTCTTTTGCAATTTCAATACTTCTTATATCATCACCAAGATAGGTAAATCTCATTTGATCACCAGGTTTTATTTTCGAAAGCAGATTATTTCTATCAAGCCTAAAAATTTTATAAGCAGTATTTAAGGGCATTTTGAATTCTTCAAATATTATTGATAAATTCTCACCATTCATAACTTCATGTATTCTGTATGATGGGATTTCTGAAATTTCTTCAATCAGTATTTCACTAATTTGTATTTTTTCTTCAGGCAATGAATCGTCAGTAATAAAATCAGCATATAAA
>Ga0213861_10002165_pt1 | contig 17077 bp, 10 predicted proteins | sample PICome_4_FD_160110 | JGI IMG/M metagenome (GOLD analysis project Ga0213861, IMG submission 160110) | Coastal seawater microbial communities near Pivers Island, North Carolina, United States - PICO131 | ecosystem: Environmental > Aquatic > Marine > Coastal | place: USA: North Carolina... | reverse complement strand
ATTTCCCAGTCTGTGGTGGGGCTCGTTGTCTCGATTCCACTGCGTCCGACGTTTCGAGCCGTGTGGAATTGGACGTTTCTCCCAAGAATGATCGCTGTGCTGGGAACGGCAATTTTTTCTGCCCTTGTCTGGGCGGCGCTGAGACTCACACTCTTTATGCTCATGACCGGTGAGGACGGCCTGTGGCCAGACTTTGGTGGCTGGTTGTTCCCCTCAATGTTCGTGTTTTTTACTTGGGCTGCGCTTTATCACGGCATTAAATATTATCAGTTGCTACAGCGGGAGCGAGAGGTTCTTTTGCGGGTAGAGTCTCTGCAGCGGCAGGAAGCTTTGAAACTGGCGCAGGCAGAGTCTGATGCGCGAAATGCTCAGCTGGCGTTGTTGCGCTATCAGTTGAATCCCCATTTCCTGTTCAACACACTCAACTCTGTTAACGCTCTCATCAGTAAGGGTGAGGCCAATAAAGCGATGACGATGATCAACAAGCTCAGCGAATTTTTTCGCCAGTCACTCCGAGCTGAGCCCGAGACAGAGGTCACGGTTTCAGAGGAGATTGCTATGACTGAGCTGTATCTCGATATTGAAAAGACGCGCTTTGCTGATCGTTTGACGGTCGATATTCAGGTCGCTGATGCCGCTAAATTCCGCATGGTTCCTTCGATGATTTTGCAGCCTTTAGTAGAAAATTCCTTGAAGCATGCGATCGCTGTCTCTGAAAGTGGTGGCCACATTCGTATTGTGGCGTCGGAGCCCGAATCGAATTCTGACGCACTGCTCCTAAAGGTTGAGGACAGCGGGCCCGAGGCGAGTGATCGAGAGGCGCGGCAGAGCACACCCGGATCCTCACTTGGCTTGGAGAACACAAAAGCGCGGTTAACAGCATTTTATGGTGATGCGGGCTGCTTGCGTATCGAGCAAGCTGATTTAGGCGGCTACAGCGTTCTGGTCGAAATCCCGGCCCATGGCGCAGAGTGTTCGCAATGACTAGGGAGTCCAACTTGCTAACGGTCATGTTGGCGGACGACGAGCCCCTAGCTAGGGAGTATCTGGAAAAGCTTCTCGAGGGAATGCCAGATATCGAAGTGTTGGGTAGTTTTAAAAATGGTGGAGAGATTCTAAAAGCTTGTAGAGCAGACCCGCCAGAACTCCTCATTCTGGATATTGAGATGCCTGGTCTCACCGGTTTTGATGTCGTAAAGAAGCTCCAGGCTGACGACATGCCCAGCATCATCTTTGCTACCGCTTATGATAATTACGCCATCGATGCTTTTGACCTGAATGCTGTGGATTATTTGTTGAAGCCTTTCGACGAGGATCGCTTCGCCATTGCGATCGAAAGAGCAAGATTGCGGCCTCTATCGGATGCTTCTTTAAAAGGTCGACTGATCAGTGCTTCCAGACAGATTCAGAAAATTGCGGATGAGCCTTTCTCGCCATCTTTAGATCGTATTGACTCTGGAAGACTCGCCGTGAGAGATGGCAGAGAGACTGAGCTGGTGGTGGTCAGCGATATTGATTGGGTTGATGCCGCGGGCGATTACATGTGTCTTCATGTTGGAGGTAAGACGCACATCATGCGTTCAACAATGAAGGAGCTGCTAGATAAACTGCCTGCTGATGTCTTCGTGCGTATTCATCGATCCACCATCGTCAATGTCCATCGGGTTACCAGTGTGTCGAGCTTGAGTAAGGGTGAATTTCGTCTGCAACTCGGTTCAGAGACATCACTTAAAGTAAGCCGCAATTACCGCAAAAGTATTGCTTCATTGCTCATTTAGTCCGTTTTATCGACTCCATCGACCACTTGGTCGAAACTCACCGCCGCGACGCGTCAAGCGCGGTAAGGTGACCACTACAAAATAATAATCAGGGTACGTTTATGAGGGGTTTGTCTATGTTGCCTTCCTATTTCTCTAGAAAGCCGATAGCTGCAGGCTTGGTGCTTGCCTTGTACGGCGCCGCTGCGTTAGCTCAGGACGCTGTGGTTGAAGCCGATGACACGGCGGCGGCAGGAGAGCTAGAAGAAGTTGTTGTGACAGGTATCCGTTACAGCCTAAAGCGAGCCATGGACCTCAAGCGCTCTGATAGGGGTGTGAGTGATGCGATCACTGCCAAAGATATGGGCGCTTTCCCGGACACCAATCTCGCTGAGTCGCTACAAAGAATTACCGGTGTCTCAATTGAGCGCGAACGTGGAGAGGGTAAATACGTCACGGTAAGAGGTTTTGGTCCGGCGTTCAATCTGGTGTTGCTAAATGGCCGTCAAATGCCAACGACGGGTGGAGCGGACAATATCAGTCGCTCTTTTGATTTCAGCAATTTGGCTAGCGAGGGCATTGCGTCAGTACAAGTCTATAAAAGCGGTAAGGCAGATGTGCCTACCGGTGGAATTGGATCAACGTTGAATATTACGACCACTAGGCCGCTTGAAGATCCTGGTTTCAAAGCCAGTTTCGCGGTCTCGGCCATGCATGACACATCAACCGAAAAAGGTGACGACTGGACACCCGAAATTTCTGGTTTGATATCGAATACCTTTGCCGACGATACGATCGGTATCGCGCTAAGCGCCATTCGACAGGAGCGCAATAATGGTGCGGACACGGCCTCGGTCGGTGGCTGGCGCAGTTTTACTGGAGATACCGACAATAGCTGGAGCGGCGCGCGCCCTTCAGAATGGGGCGGCATTCCCTACGATCAGGCCACGCAGGTTAATCGGCCAACAAGCCCGGACGATATTTACTCAGTTCCACAGAATACGGGGTACGAGTTCGCTGAGTGGGACCGTGTCCGCACCAACGGGCAGCTGACTGTTCAGTGGCGTCCGGCTGACAATCTGACGCTCACTGCGGACTACACCTATTCTGAAGTTGAGCTTGAGAGGACGTACACTAACTACTCAGCTTGGTTCAATTTTGGCGGTCAGGAAAGTGCGTGGGACGGAGCGACGAATGCCAGCCCCGACAAGTACGCTGAGTTCAATGGCGGCGGGGGCGATTTTGCAATGGGTGGTGGTGCTGATGCGACCGTCGCTGAGAACGAGTCGATAGGCTTCAATCTGGTTTGGGATGTCACCGATTCTCTGAGTTTGTGGGCTGATTATCACGACTCCACGGCAGAGCAAGCGCCTGATAGTCCGTTCGGGAGCAGTGCGTTGCTGTCTATTGCTGCGTTTAGCCGAGACAAAACCACGACCTACTTTGACCGGGGTGACTTACCCGTTTTGTCGCTGGATCTGACTAACCCGCTTGATCCGTCAGACATGATTGTGACTGGAAGCGTTTTTGCCAACGACTATTCGCGTATGGAAATAGAACAGGCGCGGTTTGGCGGGTCGTTCGAATTTTCCAACGGCGGTGTTTTTGACAGCATCGACTTCGGTGTGGAAATGACCGAGGTGAATAATCGCTCGGCGAGTTCGGTGGTGCAGCGCGACGCTTGGGGTGGTGTGACTCAGCCCGGTGCTATTTCGGATCTGATGACGCTTGCGTCCGGAGCGGGAGCGTTTGACGAAATCTCCGGCGGCTCTGATCCGGATCTGCAAACTCAATACTACTCGTTTGACATGGCGTCGCTCATTTCGCGCACCGAGGGGCTGATGGCCAGCGGCGAGGCTGACACGTTTTACACGGCTGATATGGGCGATTGTGGTACCGGGCTATGTGCCTCTTCCACGTTCTCTACAGATCGCCGGACCGAGGAGGAGCAGTCTGCAGTTTATGCCCAACTTAATATGTCTACCGAGCTCGCAGGTATGGATCTTGGTATCCGACTTGGGGTCCGCTACGAAGATACGGATGTGACCTCAGAGGCATTGGCGCCCAACTATGTGGGTGTGAACTGGGTGGGTGGTAACGAATTTAGTGCCGTACAGGGTGCAGGAGATTTCACTCGCTTGGAAGGCGGTTACGATAACGTTCTGCCCAACCTCGATTTCCGTTTGGGCGTGACTGATGACGTCGTAGCGCGCTTGTCGTTCAGCTCCACGATGACTCGTCCTAACTATGGCGATATTCAAGGAGGGCAAACCATTGACCAGTTACTCAGGATCGATGGCGGTAATGGCAACCGTGGCAACCCTAATCTCAAGCCCTTTGAATCGGACAATATTGATGTCTCGATCGAATGGTACTACTCGGATGATAGCTATCTGTCAGTCGGTTATTTCCACAAGGACGTAGAGAATTTCATCGGCACTGAAGAGGTGAATGAGCCTCTATTTAACATGCCACATCCCGGACAAGGCGCTTACGCGGACGAGGCGAGAGCCGCCTTGGGTGCCGGCGCGACCAGTGGGGAGCTTTACGACTGGATTTTACAGAATCGAGCGGGCTCTCCCGGGGTCAATGCTGCCAACGGCGTCATCTCGGGTCAGGCTGGGGATCCGGAGGCCAATTTCAGAGTCATTGTGCCGGCTAACCAGGACGAGGACACGGTTGATGGCTGGGAACTCAATATTCAGCATAACTTCGGCGGCACCGGATTTGGATTCATCGCAAACGGCACTATTGTTGACTCAAAAACCTCCTACAACGATATGGACCTGTCGCAGCAGTTCGTTGTATCAGGCATTAGTGACTCCGCTAATTTAATCGGCTTTTACGAGAAGAACGGGTTGTCAATTCGCATTGCCTACAACTGGCGCGACAAGTTCCTCGCCGGCACGGGACAGGATAATGTGGGGGGTATTCCGCCAACCTACATCGACGAGTATGATCAAATCGACATTGGTGCGAGCTATGCCTTTGGGGATAACCTGCAGGTCTTCCTCGATGCGATCAATATCACTGATGAAACGACCTATGTGTACGGTAGGACCACCGGACAGGTGTTGTTCGCCGCGCAACAAGGGCCACGATACAACTTGGGACTGCGCTACACCTTCTAACGGAGGACGGTTGCGCTACACTAAAGGGGCTGCTCAAATGTCGAGCGGCCCTTTTTTGTCTACTTACTGATGCCAAACGAATGGCTACGGGTGGTCTGGTGACACGAGCGCTAAATCAGGTGGTGATTTTGGGTGGTGGCACCGCGGGGTGGCTGACTGCAGCCACATTGGCAGCCGAACACGGTGCCTCTCTCGATATCACATTGGTTGAGTCTCCAGACATCCCGATCATTGGCGTTGGGGAGGGTACCTGGCCTTCGATGCGAACGACTCTGCAAAAAATCGGCATCAGTGAAAAGGCACTTCTCACACAGTGTGACGCTACCTTCAAGCAAGGTACCGAATTCATTGGCTGGCGGAGTGAGCGTGACGCCCACTCTTACTATCACCCATTCAGCCTGCCGGCTGAATACGCGAGTCTGAATTTAGCAGAGCATTGGCTGGCGAGTAATGTGACCTCAGATTTTTGTTCTACCGTGACACCCCAAGCTGGCGTGATCAACGCTTGTCGCGCGCCCAAAGCGCTCGGTGTGCCAGAGTTCGCCTTCCAGTTTAATTACGGCTATCACTTCGACGCGGCAAAACTCTCGCAATTGCTGCGAGAGCACACGGTGAAGGCGCTTGGCGTCACCCATCTGCTGGCGAATCTCATAGGAGTGGGGCGCTGCGTCTCAGGTGCAATCACTGCACTGACGTTGGATAACGGCGCTTTATTGGAGGGAGATCTATTTGTCGATTGCTCCGGGCAGCGGGGGCTATTAATAGGCGAGGCCATGGGTGTGCCCATGAAATCTATGAGTCACGTGCTCCCCAATGATCGAGCGGTTGCAACTCAAGTCCCTTATAGCGACACCGATGCGCAAATTGCTTCTGTCACACGCTCCACGGCACAGGCGTCTGGTTGGATTTGGGACATTGGTCTGCAGTCTCGACGAGGTGTGGGTTATGTCCATAGCTCAGCCCACATCAGTGAGGATAAGGCAGTGAGCAGTGTGCTCGACTATGTCAAACATTCCGATGATGGCGTTGATGTGGGTCAGTTAGACGTGCGTGTGATTCCGTTCAATCCAGCGAGACGAGAAAAAGCATGGGTAAAAAACTGTGTAGCGATAGGTTTGGCAGCCGGTTTTATAGAGCCTCTAGAAGCATCCTCGATCGCCTTGATTGAGCAAGCCGCAAATCGTCTGTGCCAGATATTGCCGCTTGATGCAGATAATTATGAGGCTGAAGCTGCCGCTTTCAATGACCAGATGGGCAGGCAGTGGTCTCAGGTCGAGGAGTTCTTGCAGTTGCATTACGTACTTAGCCAACGCAATGATTCAGCTTATTGGAGAGATGTTCGGTCCCAGGAGTGTGTGCTGCCGGAACTCAGGGAAAAGCTTAAAAAGTGGCGCAGGCACCCAATTTGGCATACTGATGCGCCCCGTTTTGATGAGTTGTTTCCCTCCGCCAGTTATCAATATGTCCTGTATGGCATGGCGGGAAGATATGTCAGTCCGCAAACCCATCGGCGAAGCTTTCAATCCGTGCGGGACCGAGCAGACAGTGCCATGCATAACGTTAGAGAGCGTTCGAATGCAGTGCGTTCCCTACCTGGTAATAGGGAGCTTTTGAATGCGCTGATAGCAAATACTAACGGGGCTTTGGAGAGCGTCGCATGACGAGTCATGTGTTGATCAACAATGTCGAGCACAATGATGTCCGTGTTTTTACGACGCGCTCAGCTAAGTACGGTGACGCCATCATGTCATGCATTACCTTCCCGATGGAGTTTCGCTCGGTTCAGGCGTGGTATCCAATCTTATTGCAAAGTTTTCCTGACGGCGCGATGCGACCTGTTGCGTTGTTTGGTTTCGAGAAGGGAGAAAATCTTTTTCTTGGTAAGGAGGGATGGAACGCAGGATATATCCCCGCCATGATTCGCAGAGAACCTTTCCAGATCGGGTTGCAGCGCGGCGCGGATGGCGGTGACACCGACATCCGCATGCTGTCGGTGGACATGGATCACCCTCGAGTCAACACGGAAACCAATGAGGGTGAGGCGTTGTTCCAACCCCTGGGCGGTTACACACCGTATCTGGAAGAGGTCGCCACACTGGTAGAGAGCATTTACCACGGGGTCCGTAACGCCGAAGAATTTGTCGCGACGCTGCGAGAGCTGGATCTCTTGGAAGCAATTAATATGGACATACAGCTTAACGACGGCTCAAAGAATCAGTTGATTGGCTTCCATGCCATTAACGAAGACAGATTTAAAGAGTTGAGCGGCGATACGCTTCACCAGCTTAGCGAGAGAGGTTTCTTGATGCCGGCTTTCCTCATGATGGCATCGTTGGGTAGCATGTCTCGGTTAATCAATTTTAAAAATGAACGACTTTGATACCGCGTCGCCGCTACGAAACAGGCTAGGATCTGTCGAGCAGGTAGTGGTCCAGAGCCCGGGAGTGGTGCCCGCAGAGGTCTTCGACTCGAACGTCCCAATCATCATAAAGGGGTTAGTGAACGAGTGGCCAGCGGTTGAGGCGCCTGACTTGGAGAGCATGGAGCGCTATCTGTCGGGATTTTGGATCGATCGCCCGGTAGTGGCCTATGTGGGTGCCCCAGGGATCAGCGGACGTTTCTTCTACGATGAGCATTTCACGGGGTTCAATTTCAAAGGAGGTTCAGCCCCTTTGGCTCAGATTTTTGATCGCTTGACAGAGCAGGAGAGTGGCGAGGACCGATTGGCGATTTATGTGGGTTCCACGCCGGTCGACACTTGGCTACCCGGTTTTCGCGACGCCAACGATATCAAGATACCTGCTGAAGAGGCACTCGTGAGTTTCTGGCTGGGGAATCAAACGCGAATCTCCGCGCACTACGATTACCCCGACAATATAGCGTGCGTTGTTGCTGGAAGGAGACGGTTTACGCTGTTTCCACCGGAGCAGGTTGGCAACTTATACGTGGGGCCAATTGATAAAACGCCATCGGGTCAAGCGATTAGTCTGGTGGATTTTTCCAATCCCGACTTGGCGCAGTTCCCTAACTTCGAATTAGCTATGGAGGCAGGGTGCGAGGCGGTTTGCGAGCCCGGTGACGCCATCTACATTCCAAGCCTCTGGTGGCATCACGTTGAGTCTCAATCTGCGTTCAACATGTTGGTGAACTATTGGTGGATTCCAGATGTCGCGTCTCGCACTTCGCCTGCCACAGCGTTACTTCACGCGATGCTGACGGTCAGAGATTTACCCGCGCGGCATCGAGCAGGATGGAAAACGCTTTTTGATCATTACGTGTTCGATTCAGGCCCCGGCGTTTACGATCACATACCGGAGAGTGCTCGGGGCCCCCTCGCGCCGTTGGACGATGTGTCGTCGCGACGATTACTTGCCGACATTCTTAACCGTCTCAATCAATGACGCCAAATCGATAGGAGAGAAAAATGCATCAGCCCGTTAAGAAAGTGGTGATCGCTGGTGGCGGAACAGCTGGTTGGATGGCTGCAGCCGCCCTAGGAAAAGTTTTGGGTAAGACGCTGGACATCACACTGATTGAGTCAGATGAGATCGGCACAGTTGGCGTCGGTGAGGCGACCATTCCGACTATTCTCACTTTGCACGAAGTATTAAAAATCAAAGAGCAGGATTTTCTTTCTGCTGTGCAAGGTACTTTCAAGCTGGGTATCTCCTTCGAGAACTGGCGCGACGTGGGTGAGGATTACATTCATTCTTTCGGTTTCACGGGAAAGGATCATTGGGCGGCGGGATTTCAGCACTTTTGGCTCAAGGGCCAGCAACGCGGCATGGTGAAGGAATATGGCGAATACTGTGCGGAGTGGTTGGCGGCCAAACAGAACCGGTTTGCGGTCCTGCCGAATTTGAAACTGAATTACGCATATCATTTCGATTCATCACTTTACGCAAAGTTCTTGCGCGGGATAGCGGAAGAAAATGGTGTGGTGCGTCGCGAGGGTATGATCGCCGATGTTCGTCAGAACCCGTTCAATGGCCATATCTCCGAACTTCGTCTCAGTGACGGAGAGGCTATTGAAGGTGATTTCTTCGTTGACTGTACGGGTTTCCGTGGTCTACTCATCGAGCAAACCCTGTCAGCAGGCTACGACGATTGGACCCATTGGCTCCCCAGTGATAGGGCGGTTGCGGTGCAAACTGAGAGTGTGGGTCCGCCCATCCCTTACACCCGTGCCATTGCGCATGAAGCAGGCTGGCAATGGCGTATTCCCCTTCAGCACCGTGTCGGGAACGGTATGGTGTTTTCCAGTAAGTTTTGGTCAGAGGATGAGGCGACCGAGAAGCTGATGAGCAACGTTCAGGGGGAGCACATCACCGATCCGCGCGTGATCCGCTTCCAAACCGGAACCCGTCGAGCTCACTGGAAGAAAAACTGCGTGGCTATGGGGCTCTCTAGCGGTTTTATGGAGCCGCTTGAATCTACCAGTATTCATTTGATCCAGCGAAGCGTGATCCGGCTGCTGCAAATGTTCCCGCATGACGGTGTTAGAACGCCCGACGTTAACGAATTCAATCAACAAATGCAGTTTGAAATGGACAACATTAGGGACTTCATTATTCTTCACTACCACGTGACCAATCGACGAGATACCGCGTTCTGGAGACACTGTGCATCGATGGAGATTCCCGATAGCCTTCGACATCGAATCGAGCTGTTCAAGCAATCGGGCCGGGTTTTCAAAGTGCCCACCGAATTGTTCGGTGAAAATTCATGGGTGCAGGTGATGTTGGGCCAGGGTCTTGTTCCAGAACAGTATCACCCCATCGTCGATATGATGTCCGAGGAAGAACTCAAAGGCTTCCTTGAGGGAATCAAAGGTTCCGTGGGTAATATGGTGGCGCAGCTGCCAGAGCACCAGCAGTTCATAAACCACTACTGTGCGATTCCGACTTCAGCGGTTCCGCAGTCCCGCTCGGCGTAAAAACTGTCCTGCTTATCGCTTGAATGGGGTGCCCAAACGCTCGTATCGGGTACAGTTTACCCAGCGAATTTAAGTGGTGATTCAATGATGGCTTGGTTTTTGAGGACGCATGCGGGACGATTTTTGGTGGTGCTGTCTGCGTGCGGGTTGATCGCCTGTAGCGAAGATCGTGGTCAAAATATTGTAGATAGCCGGGTAGCAGACCTGTTGTCTGAGATGTCTATCGAGCAAAAGGTTGCCCAGATGATTCAGGGTGAAATTGCTCACGTCACGCCAGACGATATGAAGCGATTCGGGCTGGGCAGTGTGCTCAATGGCGGTGGCTCTTTTCCGGACAAAAACAAATATGCCTCGTTACAGGATTGGGTGGAGCTGGCGGACAGTTACTACCTAGCATCTGTCGATACCTCAGAAGGCAATGCGGGGATACCGACAATCTGGGGCACCGATGCCGTGCATGGCCACAACAATGTCATCGGTGCCACCATCTTCCCACACAACATTGCGCTGGGTGCGGTTGGGGATGCCAAGCTCGCCGCAGCGATTGCTGAAGCCACCGCAAGGGAGGTGAGTGCCACAGGAATTGATTGGATCTTCGCGCCGACGGTTGCAGTCGCATTAGATGCCCGATGGGGCCGAACCTATGAGTCGTATGGTTCTGACCCCACGATGACCGGTGACTTTGCCGGCGGTATTGTCGAGGCGATGCAGTCGGTGGGTATCGTTGCTACCGCAAAGCACTTCATTGGCGACGGCGGCACGGCCCGCGGCATCGATCAAGGCAATACCCGTCTTGATAAAGACAGCCTGCTGTCTGTTCACGGGCAGGGGTATTATTCAGCGATTGAGGCGGGCGTTCAGACGGTCATGGCCTCCTTTAACAGTTGGAATGGGGACAAGATCCACGGTAATCATGAGTTGTTAACTCACGTACTGCGCGAGGAGATGGGTTTCGAAGGTTTTGTCATCAGTGACTGGAACGGCATCGGCCAGGTGTCTGGTTGCAACCCTGATAATTGCGCTAGAGCAGTCAATGCCGGTATAGACATGGTGATGGCACCCGAGGATTGGAGGACGCTTCACCACAACATGCTGGATCAAGTGCGGTCGGGAGAAATTCTCGAATCTAGAATTGATGAGGCTGTCACGCGCATTCTTAAGGTCAAATTTCGTTCTGGCCTAATGGAGAGGGGGTTACCCTCTAAGCGCGCGGCGGCCTTTTCTGATTCGATTGGATCAGAGGCGCATCGGGAGCTTGCCCGTGACGCGGTGCGTCGATCTCTCGTACTGCTCAAGAATGACAACAACCTGCTGCCCCTGAATCCAAGAGGACGTTATCGACTTGCAGGGGCCGGTGCTGATGACATCGGTCTCCAATCAGGCGGTTGGACAATCAGTTGGCAAGGAACCGGTAACGTCAATTCTGATTTCCCGGGTGGCTCATCGATTCTTGAGGGTTTTGTGCGCCATGCCCAGCGAGCAGGAGGCGACGTCGCGCTGTATGACCCCACAGAGTCTGGTCCAAAACCAGATGCGGTCATTATAGTCATGGCGGAGAACCCCTACGCGGAAGGACAGGGAGATATTGATAGTTTGGCTTGGCAGCAGGGTAATTCCAGAGATCTGGCGCTGATTCGCCAACTCAAGGCAGACGGCATCAATGTCGTCACCCTCTTCTTGACGGGCCGCCCAATGTGGGTGAGTGCTGAAATGAACACATCTGATGCGTTTGTGGTCGCTTGGCTCCCGGGCTCGGAAGGTGCCGCGGTAGCGGATGTATTGTTAGCGGCTTCCGCGAACGCTGCGCAGTACGAATTCGAGGGACATCTGCCGATGCCTTGGCCCAATCACGATCTCAACCCCGATGATCACGATCTCAGCATTGCGGACCACGCTTTCCCCGTTGGCTTTGGGTTAACCACAGAGAGCACTTTCGAATGGGTCGCGCTGAGCGAGCAAGCGGTCGGACAGAAGCAGAATTTGGATGAGTGGATTTTTGACAAAGGTGTGCGAGACCCATGGACTCTCTATGTCGGCGATGATTTCGATTGGTCTGTGAGAGCAGGTCCTCGTGGAGCGGTCTCAAGTCGCGGGGAGCTGAATCTATCTGTGGTGGATCGCGAAGTGCAGGAGGATGCACGGCGCGTCGAGTTTACGGGGAATGGCGAGCATTTGAGCCAGATCTATTTCCAGTTTGAGGATCCCGTTAACATGCGGTCATTAGAAGTGGCGGGGGGTGCGCTGTCGTTCGATATTCGACTCCTAAAAAAACCCACCGAACAGGTATTACTGAGAATGGATTGCGGTTATCCCTGTTCGGGTCAGATGGACATTACGTCGATACTGTCAGCGGCCAAGTTATCTGACTGGCAAAAGCTCGCTTTCCCAATGGAGTGCTTTGCGCAGTTGGGTGTGGATTCATCAAAAGTGAATACGCCTTTTCTGCTTGCTACCACGGGTGAGTTGGCTTTCGAAATTTCCGAAGTGGTATTGGCTGAAACACCGAGCAGCGCAGATGTCATGGGTTGTGGCGAATTATTGGCAGATGTTTGATTGATCAGTGGCGTTTGGTGAGCCACCTGCCGACCATAAAATAAACTAATCGGCTCATTCGGCCCAAAGTGGGGTGCCACCAGTGCTATCAACAATCGATCTAGTCATCGTCACAGTCTATGCAGTGGGCCTTTTTGCGCTAGCGCAATGGGTTTCCAGAGAGCCTTCCGGGCAGCAAAAAAGCGCTCAGGATTACTTTCTTGCGGGCAAGGCACTGCCATGGTGGGCAGTCGGGGCGTCGCTGATTGCAGCCAATATCTCTGCCGAGCAAATAATCGGCATGTCGGGATCGGGTTACGCGATTGGATTAGCCATCGCTTCCTATGAATGGATGGCGGCATTTACCCTGCTACTAGTAGGTAAATTCTTGTTGCCTATTTTTCTTAAAACCGGCATCTATACCATGCCGCAGTTTTTGGAACAGCGATACGACAGCCGCGTGAAAACAGTGATGGCGGTCTTCTGGTTGGGCGTCTATACCCTGGTTAACCTGACTTCGATCCTTTGGTTAGGTGCGCTGGCGATCAACACTGTCGCCGGTGTCGACCTGAACTTTGGGTTGGCCGGATTGGGCATTTTTGCCGTTGCCTATTCACTTTACGGTGGCCTGAGGGCTGTTGCGTTGACAGACATCATTCAGGTGATTCTCTTGGTATCCGGTGGGCTGATGATTTCCTGGATCCTGCTAGATCAGATTGGCGCAGGCGCGGGAGTGCTTGCCGGTTTCACTACGCTCACACAGCAGGCACCTGACAAGTTGCATATGATACTTAACGAGGGCCACCCTCATTACATGAGTCTACCGGGTCTGTCTGTTCTGCTCGGTGGGATGTGGGTGATGAACCTATCTTATTGGGGGTTTAATCAATACATCATTCAGCGTGCTTTGGCAGCAAAAAGCGTCGATGAGGCACAGAAGGGCATCGCCTTTGCCGCTTTCCTCAAGCTGTTGATGCCGGTGATCGTTGTGTTGCCGGGTATTGCAATGTTTGTGTTGAACCCGGAACTCTCTGCGCCCGACAAAGCATATCCATCGGCAATGAATTTGCTCCCATTGGGCATTAAGGGGCTTGTTTTTGCGGCGCTGCTTGCAGCAATCGTCTCCTCTCTTGCCTCAATGTGTAACAGTATCTCTACTATTTTTACTGTGGATGTTGCTCCCTCGCTTGGTCTAGAGGATGGTGGTGGCCAGCGCTCGGTGACGCTGGGTCGTATGGTTGCAATCTCGGCTATGACTATTGCAATGCTCACCGCCAGGCCTCTGCTGGGCAATTTCGAGCAAGCCTTTCAGTACATTCAGGAGTTTACTGGGTTCTTCACGCCCGGCATTGTTGCGATATTCATGCTGGGATTGTTCTGGAAACGAACGACGGCCACAGCCGCGTTACTGTCTGCTATTACCTCTGCCGCCCTCTCGTTGTTGCTGAAGCTTTACTGGCCAGATCTTCCTTTCATGGACCGGGTGGGTTTAGTGTTCTTGTTGTGCGTCGCTATTGGTGTGTTGTGGTCGATGCTGCGCCCTCAGACCCAGACAGGCTTTGTCGAGCCGGCTGGCGTGAGCTTCAGCACCACGCAGGGGTTCAATGCGAGTGCTCTCGTGGTCACCTTGACCTTGGTTTTTTTCTATACCGTTTGGTGGTGACTGACGCCTCGTTTATCAGGAGATATTTAGATCATGTGCCGACGTCACCTGCTTTTGATCCTATTGCTCAGTGTTTCGCGAGTACATGCGGAAACTGTTTGCGAGCCAATATGGGAAGAGGATTTTACTGGTCCGTTAGATCAGGCGGTGTGGAATGTGGTGGAGGGAGATGGATGTGCCGAGGGTATCTGTGGCTGGGGCAATAATGAAGCGCAAAGTTATGATGAGACTGGTGTATCAGTCAGTGAGGGTGTACTTAGCCTGACAGCGTCCATTGATGAGCAGGGTCAAATCTACTCTGGCAAGCTGACTACCGCCGGTAAACACAGCTTTAAGTATGGCTATATCGAAGCCCGGATTCGTCTTCCACACGGAAGGGGCTTATGGCCAGCGTTTTGGATGATGCCCGAGGGGCAGCTTGATGGATGGCCACTTGAGGGCGAGCTCGAAATTCTGGAGGGGACTGGTCATGAACCCCACAGGATCATCGGTGCGATTCACTTTGGCGACCTACCGCCAGACAACGTGCATTACAGCGAGACGCTACGAACACCTGCCCCATGGAGCGATGATTTCCATATCTATGGCATCGAGTGGTCTGCTGAGCGAATAGCGTGGTATGCCAACAATCGCATCCATGGGAGTGCGACCCCGAATGATATCTTGCCTTGGCCGTGGATCTTCGATGATAAGTCGTTTTATCTCATTGTGAATATGGCTGTAGGCGGGACACTGGGTGGCGAAGTGGTACCAGGTGATCTTCCGGCGACGGTAGAGTTTGACTGGATTCGGGTATATCCCGAGGGGTGCCGGGCTGGGAGTTTGTCGCGTTAGTTCACAGCAGTCCACGTTACCTTGAGCCACGCTCTGAAAACGCTGACTTAGCGCAGTTCAAAAGCACCCTAGCCGGCGAGTGACAAAGGATTTGTAAGTAAGCTACAAAAAATCACTAAAAATGACAAAATCACACCAAAATTGTTGCTTTATTACATCATCGAAGACACACTAAATCCATGCACTCAGAAGTCCTTCGCGTTACTCAAAATATTGCTGAACGTAGCCGAGCGCTTCGTGATCAGTACCGTTGTGATATCGATGAAATGACATCGCAACCGGTAAATCGCAGCCAGCTCAGCTGCGGTAATCTGGCTCACGGCGTGGCGTCTTGTGGCGCGGAGGAGAAATCCACTATCAAGATGATGGATAGCGCCAATATTGGCATTGTGTCCGCGTATAACGACATGTTGTCGGCTCATGCCCCCTACGCCGGTTATCCAGAACAGATTAAAAACGCCCTGAAAGCCCTTGGCTGCACCGCACAGGTCGCTGGAGGTGTACCGGCGATGTGTGACGGTGTGACCCAGGGACAGCCGGGAATGGAACTGAGCTTGTTCAGCCGCGACGTGATCGCACAGGCGACCGCAGTCTCTCTGTCACACCAAATGTTCGACGCTGTAATGATGCTGGGCATCTGCGACAAGATCGTACCCGGATTGTTGATGGGCGCTCTGCAGTTCGGGCATCTGCCGACCTTGTTTGTGCCCGCCGGGCCGATGACGTCAGGGCTTTCTAATAAAGAGAAAGTGCGCGTCCGACAGCTTTATGCTGAAGGCAAAGTCGATCGATCTGAGCTATTAGAAGCGGAGATGGCGTCTTACCATAGTCAGGGCACTTGTACGTTCTATGGCACCGCTAATTCTAACCAAATGGTTCTTGAGGCCATGGGTTTACAGTTGCCGGGCAGCTCGTTTGTGAATCCCGAGACGCCCTTGCGCCGGGCACTGACTGAGGCGGCAGCAGAACACCTCGCTAAAATAGCGAGGACAGGGCATCAACCGCTACCGTTGGCTGATGTAATTGATGAGAGAAGTTTTGTTAATGCGATTGTCGCGCTGCTGGCTTCGGGTGGTTCGACCAATCTTTGTATTCACTTAGTGGCGATCGCACGAGCGGCCGGTCTGGTCATTACATGGTCTGATTTTGAATTACTCTCGAAGGTTACGCCGCTGTTGGCTAAGATTTATCCCAACGGTGGTGCTGACATCAACCACTTCCAGGCGGCCGGTGGCACGGGATTGCTCTTCGGTGAACTGATCAAAGCGGGCTTGATGCACGGCGATGCCGCTGTCTGCTTTGGCGGTACTCTCGAAACAGCCTGTATAGAACCTTTTCTCTACGATGACTCTCTGCAATGGCGGCCCGCTGCACAAAAAAGCCTCGATCTGGAAGTGATTCGGCCAACTGGCAACGTGTTTGCGCCTGAAGGGGGAATACGACTACTGCAGGGCAATCTGGGTCGCAGCTTGATCAAGACCTCGGCGGTGGATTCGGATCGGCATCACATCACGGCTCCGGCGGTGGTGATTTCCCATCAAAACGAACTGAGGCCGCTTTTCGAGCGGGGTGAACTCGATCGGGATTGCATCATTGTCGCAAGGTTCCAGGGGCCGGCCGCCAATGGCATGCCAGAGCTACACCAGCTGATGCCCACTTTAGGTGTATTACAAGACCGTGGCCACGCGGTTGCGCTTGTTACTGACGGTCGCCTGAGTGGCGCATCCGGTAAAGTCCCTGCCGCAATTCATGTCACTCCGGAGGCGGCGAGGGGTGGTGCCATTGGTCGTATCCAAAATGGCGATATCATCAGCTTGAATGCAGCTACCGGAGAGCTCTCGGTGGCACTCGAGGACAACGCGCTCGCAAACAGGCCGCATGCTGAGCCGCCGGTGGAAAAGCTCACCGTAGGCCGCGGTCTTTTTGGATTCAGTCGCGAGGTGGTAAGCGACGCTGAATGCGGCGGTTGTACGCTGTTTGGGCCTCCTGTGATTGATACCCTATCAGAGGCGGAGCGCAGCCATGCCGCTGTGTATGAACACTGTGCCAGCTAGTCCCGCCTCAAGCGAGAGGCCGTTGTTTCTCCTGGCGGATATCGGGGGCACCAATGCTCGGTTCGCTTTTGCCGAGCCGTCGAATCCATTGCCTCAACCGATTGCCAATTACGCGGTAGAGGAATTCCCCTCATTTGAAGGGGTGCTCAACCAGTTAGAGGAAGATTGGC
>Ga0213861_10002163_pt1 | contig 17089 bp, 15 predicted proteins | sample PICome_4_FD_160110 | JGI IMG/M metagenome (GOLD analysis project Ga0213861, IMG submission 160110) | Coastal seawater microbial communities near Pivers Island, North Carolina, United States - PICO131 | ecosystem: Environmental > Aquatic > Marine > Coastal | place: USA: North Carolina... | reverse complement strand
CAATCACTATCACCGAGATTTTGCCAGCAAATGCAACGCTGCTGGCCGCCAGCTATGAGTGTGTGCTCAACCGCAATGGTGTGAAGTCGAACATCACGATCTTTGTCAAGACTTCGACTGAGCCGGTGACTGAGCCGCGCACTGCTGCGTACAGCTTTAGCGGCGTTAAGTTCGTGCCAGGCGACTTTGCAACCTGTCCAATTTTGAGTGGGGACATGAACGTCGAACCCACCACCACGACAACGCCCGAAACCACCACGACAACGCCCGAAACCACCACAACCACGCCCGAAACCACCACGACAACGCCGGAAACCACCACAACCACGCCCGAAACCACCACGACTGTTGCCCCACTCGAACCAAAAAATGTGCTTGAGATCATTCAGAATCGTCCGGACCTCTCGCTGTTCTACGAGGCAATTATCGCAGCCGGACTGGACAGCGACCTCAAAGGCCCAGGACCCTTCACGGTCATGGCGCCTTATGACGAAGCCATGAAGCAGTTGTCCGATGAAGTGCTAGCTGGCCTGACAGATGGGGCCGCTGCCAAAGCCTTTGTGAATGCTCACGTGAGCGCCGAAAATCTAGATAGAGACGCGTTGATCGAGTTAGATGACCAAAAAATCTCTTTCGAGGACGGTGTTGAACGTCTTGTTACGGTCACCGGGCTAACGATCACGATTGACGACGCCGAGGTCCTTGCGGACCCCGCCGCAGAACTGGTCGAGAACGGAATCGTCCACACGCTCAATAAGACGCTGATCCCACCGACGCCGTGATCGGGTGCCCGGCTGGTGAGCTGATCGTTCAGCGAATCGGTGAGGGGTGCATACCGAGATGCAGGTCGGTGCTGTCATCGGGATCTGGTGTGTACGGGTGAGCGAGGGCCACGGCCTCATTGAGCTCGGTGCCGAGCCCCGGTTCCCGTGACGGCCGTACGTAGCCGTCCTGCCAATCAAGTGGTGTGGTGAGCAATTCGGCGTGGAAGCCGGACCAGTCTTGAATCGCCTCGACGATCAACAGATTAGGCAACGTAGCGCCGAATTGGATGTTCGCCGCACCAAGAATCGGCCCCGAGTACAGGTGCGGGGCGATCTGGCAGCCGGCGGCTTCGCCGATCGCCGCGATCTTCTTTGCGGCCAAGATGCCGCCGCAACGCCCGAGGTTGGGCTGCCAAATCGCTGCCGACTGATGCTGAGCAAGTGCCGCAAACTCAGAGATCGTCGTGAGTCGCTCGCCTGTTGCGATTGGAATTGTCGTTTGCCGTGCGACTCGGGCCATCTCTGCGGGCAGGTCGGGTTGTGTCGGTTCCTCAAACCAGAGGGGATCAAAAGGTTCGAGCTGCCGTGCCAACCGAATGGCTCCGGCAGCAGTGAACTGGCCGTGGGTCCCGAAGAGGAGATCGGCTCGATCGCCAACCGCCTCGCGGACGGTACCGGTCAAGGCCACAGAGCGAGCGATATCATCGCGACTCGGCATGTGGCCGTCAAAGGCGGTGTACGGGCCAGCCGGATCGAACTTCACCGCAGTGAACCCGCGCTCAACTTCGAACAAAGCCTGGTCTGCTGCTTGGGCCGGGTCGGCGTACACATCTGGCCGATCCAGAGTCGGATAAAGGTAGGTGTACGTCCGGATTCGATCGTGGACGCGTCCACCCAACAGGTCGCTGATCGGGAGGCCGGCGTTTTTGCCGACGATGTCCCAACAGGCCATCTCGATGCCGCTCATGATGCCGACGAGCGTCGGATCAGGTCGCAAAGCGTAGCCACTCGAGTACATCCGCCGCCACAGCAGCTCAATACGAAGGGGGTCAGCATCGATGACCAATCGGTCAGCGACGTCGGTGACCATCGCCGCAACCGTGTGCGGCCCAACGGTAGCGACGTAGATCTCGCCGTACCCGACTACGCCGGTATCAGTCGTGAGCTTGACAACAATGAAGTAACGGCCGCCGTGGTGAGGCGGTGGGTTCCCGATGACGAAGGTGGTGCAGTCGGCGATCTTCACGGTCCCACATTGTCACAGTGTCTGCGTTGTGCTGCGGTCAACTTGTCAACTGGACATACGGTCTGCAACGGTCTGCAATGTGACCGGACATTTCGATCTCTTGCGGCTCACCGACAGTAACCATTTCGCACACTTCCGGCTTCCAGTAACACCCGATCTGTCGACGCCATTTGACTTCCTTTACGGGGGCTCTGGCATAGCTGCGTCAATCGAGGCTGCCGAACGTGTCACTGAACGACCGTTAATGTGGATCACAACCCAGTTTCTGACCAACACTGCTCCGGGCACGGTGGTTGACCTTGACGTAGCCACACCGGTCGCTGGCCGCGCAACGTCGCAAGTGCAGGTGAATGCTTCCGTTGACGGCGAACTCATGCTGTCGTCATTGTGTGCCCACACCAGTCGTCCGGAGGGAAAGCGTGCGACGTTTCTTACGATGCCGTCGGTCCCGCCGCCAAAGGATTGCAGCCCGTTGACTGAACCGTTCGACGCAGTGCCGAATCGACCGAGAAGCTTCTTTGATTCCCTCGACAGGCGGGTTGCTGCCGGCAAATTCGCGTTCGGCGAGGACCAGCAACCTCAGCCTGTCCCGCTTGCGATGTGGAGCCGCGTTCGCGGACAGTCGCTGCGAACTGCCGCAAGCCTTGCCTTCATTGGAGACATTGTGCCGCTCGGCATCTGTATCGCACTGGGCCAGCCACTCGGTGGCACAAGCATCGACAACACCCTCCGAATTGTCCAGACCGATTTCGAGACTGAATGGGCACTGCTCGAAATCATCCCAGAGTCTTTCCAACATTCGATCGGGCACGGCTCGGTCCGGATGTGGTCCGAAACAGGCGAACTCCTCGCTGTTGCCCAACAAACGTGCATCATCCGAACGAGCCATCACTCCGCCATTCCGTCAGGTACGTCAGCGGGAGCTGACTCGGCCTGATTCAGACCCCAGTAAGCAGCGGCTCGACCGGTATGCCGTCATCGATCAACTGCCGCAACATGAGCGCAAAAGAGCCCGGCGCAAAACCGATTGCGTCGGCTTCGTTCGTTGCGACACGTTCGGCATGCGACGAAATCTCATCGACGTTCCACCAGCGCATCTCATGGACGCGTTCGGCTCTCATCTGCTCCCATCCAATGGAGGGAAAAGGGTCAAACCGGTGAGTGCGAACGAGATGAATCTGATCTCGCTGACCGTCGTACGTTCCATCCAAGAACGGAATCATGTGCTCGCGCGTCCAGATGTGGGGGCCAACGTCGGCGCCGGTCAATCCGGTTTCCTCAGCAAGTTCCCGGTGCAGGGCAGTGAGATGATCTTCGCCAGGATCGAGTCCGCCGCCTGGCAACGCCCACACTTGACGGGTCGGAAACTCGAAGCGGACGAGCAAGACCTCGTTGTTTGGAGTCAGGAGCAGAGCCCGTACAGCTTGACGAATCCGCAGGCTGGCGGTTTCAGTCGGCTCAGTCACTGGGTGTGTCACTCAAATTGTCGTTGAAGTCCTTGTAAAGGCCGTACATCGCCTTGCATTCCTCGCACAAGGGCAGGTTCTTTGGGTCACGCGACGGCACCCAGGTAAAACCGCACAGAGCTTCGACCGGAGTGCCCATGATTCGGGCTTCAAGCACGACGGCCTGGGCGTTCTCGCCCGGCTTGACCTTAACGATGTGCGCTGCGGTTGGTTCCTCGGTTTCAATTGCCTCGTCGGTGAGCAGGTCCGTGTCCTGCACCGGCATCGTTTCCAGATCAGTCATGTGATCAGTGAAGCACATGACGAGTCAACGGGGTACGGTGAAGCCTGTGCTGATTACCATCGTCGTCACTATTGCTGCAGTGGTTGCGGCCGCTGGAGGCGTGATCGCCGGCGAACGTGACAACGACAAAACACCGATTCCCATTCCGGTGCGCTCCAAACCTCGCCGTCGCTAACGGCGCTGCGGCCGAGTTGGTCGTCACGGAACCGTACTCGGACACATGGCACACCAGTGCGTTAAACCAGTGCGCACCTGAATCGGGCACTCTGGCATGGTGTCGGTGAGTCGAACAAGTTTGAAGGAGTCCTTTATCTCCTTGTCGCTGCCCGACTACCGACGCCTGTGGTGGGCCGGAACGTTCTCCTTCATGGCCGTGCAGATGCAGTTTCTTCTGCGAGGCATCCTCGCCTGGGAACTCACCGAGCGTGACGGCGCCATTGGGCTCGTGTACCTCGTCTTTGGCGGGACCATGTTGATAGCAACTCCACTGGGTGGTGTTGCAGCAGATCGATTGCCAAAACGGACCGTGATGCTGTGGAGCCAGGCCGCGCTCACCGCAGGAGCCACCGCAATGGGTGTGGCTGTCATCTCCGAAAACGAACAATTCTGGATGCTTGCAGCAGCGGGACTCGTGCAGGGCACTGCGTTCGGCTTTTACGGGCCGGCGCGTGTCGCCTTCACAACCGAGTTGGTCGGGCGAGAACAAGTCGGCAACGCAATCACTCTGTCGCTCTTAAGTATGAACAGCACACGCGTTGTCGCCCCGTCATTGGCAGGAGCATTGGCTGGTATTGCGTTCTTTGGCATCGGCGGCGCATACCTCGTGGCTGGAGCATTCTCGATGATGTCGTTCCTCGCCGTGCTGCGTTTACCCAAAGTTGCGCCTGCTCCAGATCTCCCCCCGGCGCAACCGTTGGCTGAGATCATCGACGGGGTGCGCTACGTCCAGTCGCGGAAACACCTGCGTCGACTGCTCGTCAGTTCATTTATCATCATCATGTTCGGCTTCAACTACGTCGTATTTATTCCAGCATTGGTTAAAGACACTTTCAACCTCGACAACGACGGTTGGGTTGGTGTAATCAGCTCGGCTGCATCGATAGGTGCTGTGGCTGTGGGGCTGTGGCTCGCCGGCCGTGCCGATCGGCCCGGACGGTGGCGGGTGATGGCAATCACCGGCACGATCTTCGGTGCGGGCGTCGTTGCGCTTGCTTTGACGCCGACCTACTGGGCTGCAGTGCTCATCGTCATCATCATTGGCGGCGGTACGACCGGATACCAATCGCTGTCAAATGCCATTTCACTGAACCTCACCGAACCATCGCATCAGGGCCGCGTGCAGTCGCTGCTGCAGCTCAGCTTCGCTGGATTTGGGATTGCTGCGCTTCCACTCGGTTTGCTTGCCGAGGCAGTTGGACGTCGCCAGACGATTGCTCTGATGGGCGCAATCGCGACGGCCGCTGTCCTGGTCTATGCCACCGTAGAACGAGCGTCCCAGACTGAAATTGAATCGGCGACCCTGAATTGGCGAAAAGTGCCACGCGTGCACCGACCTCAAACGTGAACGATTGCAGTCTTGCGACTGCGGTCAAACCGTCAACTCGGTCAGCTCGGCGGTGATGTTCGCTCGCGCTGCCTCCTCCCAGCGCTCTCGGCCCGTCGTGGTGGCGTAGATCATTTGCCGTTCGAGAAACGCAGTCAGCACTGAGGCACGGCCGGCCACCCACTCAGAGGTGCCGAGGTGGCCATATTCGTCACGTACTTTCGAGGTGTAGCTCTGGTAACCAGCATCATCAGCGCCGAGAATGGCAAGGTCCGCATCGAACAATACGGCAGTGCCGATGTCGGGCGGGTCGAGATGTGCTTTAGTGCCCTCGATCATGGTGCCGACCAACGCCGCCCGCGAGGACTCCCATCCGAGCGTCATGAGATCACGCTGCGCCAGGCGGGCACTTGCTCGCTCGTTTGCCGGATGCTGCGACTCATAGATCGCATCGTGGTAAAGCGCAGCAGCCACGACCGCACCGAGATCGTCGATCGACTCCTCGGTTGCTAGTTTATTAATGTGGCCAAGCACGGCCTCAACATGTTCGATGCGGTGATAACGGCGGTGACGCTCGCGGTGCCGAACGACCAGGCGTTCTAGGAGCTCGGTGTTAATGCTGACGTGGGTGGTCCACGCAACTTCAGTCACCCCGGGAGGAGCACCGTGGCCGGCGGAGTCGTTGTCGCGACGGGAGGAAGATGAGTTCACCCGTGCAGTCTGGCAGGCTGCATTCGTGTCGATTCTGATTGATGAGGCTCGCTGGTGGCATCGCGGTGAAAAGTGGTGTCATTTGGTGAGCGACGTGTCGTACGACGAGTTGCACGACTTCGCCGATCTCGTTGGTATCCCACGCAGCGGTTTCCACGGCGATCATTACGACATCCCGGCGTCGTATCGGGCGCAGATGATCAGCGCAGGCGCTACGGCGGTTGAGAGTCGAGAACTCCTTCGTCGATTGCGCAGTGCTGGACTTCGGCTGTCACCGGCGCAACGGCGCGCCCACAAGGCGGAGCCCTCGCCAACGGCGCAGGACTGATCAACGCGCCCTCAGCGCCGGAACGCCGCAAATCCGCGCGATAGATGGAACGCCAGAACAAAGTCGTTGATCGACACCAGGGGGATGTGCTGTCACAGTGTTGAGTAGGTCACTGCGTCGGGCACTACGGTGATATCGGTGAGCGACTTCATACCCACCACTGACGAGCTCGTTGAATTGAACTCTGAGTTTGCTGCGAACTTCCCGGACCACGACCTGCAGGTGGCACCGATCCGTAAGATGGCTGTCGTAGCGTGCATGGATTCTCGGATGGACACGTTTAAGTTGCTCGGGCTGAAAAACGGCGAAGCTCATATCATCCGCAATGCCGGTGGCATCGTGTCCGACGACGTGATCCGCTCGCTTTGTCTCAGCCAACGCGCACTTGGCACCCGTGAAATCGTCCTGGTGCATCACACCGACTGCGGCCTGGAGAAGGTCACCGACGATGGCTTCAAGAACCAGCTCGAAACCGAACTCGGCATCAAGCCACGCTGGTCCGTTGAATCTTTTCTAGACCCCTACGTAGATGTCCGTCAGTCAATGCAGCGGCTAGTCGTCACACCATTTGTCGACGCAACCTACATGCGTGGTTTCGTTTATGACGTGACCACCGGTGCGATTAACGAAGTCACGCTCGACTGACTGCTACCGCGAGCTTCCTTTTCCGCAGAATCACCGATGGGGCTGCGACACCGTTCAGGGTCTACGCTAAGAGACATGGCCGATGTTCGGATATATCACAACCAGCATTGAAATTCTTCTGTTAATGCCGTGCGCATTGCAGAAGAACTCGGCGTCAACTTCGAGACGGTCAACTACATCAAGAACCCACCGGACGCTGATGAGATCCGCGACATCATCGCAAAACTCGAAGATCCAGCTACCAACTTGGTTCGTCGAGACAGCAAATTCAAGAAGCTTGAGCTCACGGATGGCGACGTCGCCACTGACGACCAGATTGTCAACATCCTTGTCAAACACAAGCAGCTGCTCCAACGCCCCGTTGTCGTTACCGGGCAGGTGGCCATCATCGGTCGACCTAAGAGCCGCGTTACTGAACTCTTGAGCTGAGCGACGCACTTAAGAATGGCGGATGCTGTATCCAGAATTCGTGCCAAAAGTCGTTGGGGCCTGCTGACAGCCACGCTGTCAGAGCAGCGACGTAACCTGGTTATCGGCACCCTCATCGGATTGGCATGGATGGCGGGCAAGATTGCTGTGCCAAGACTCCTCGGACTCGGCATTGACCGAGGCATCGACGGCGACGACAACGTCTGGATGTGGGCCGGGTTCATCGCCTGCGCAGGAATCATCGTTGGGTTCTTCACCGCCTTCCGACGATTCTTCGCGTTTCGCGAAGCGCGGTGGACCGAGACGAAGTTGCGCGAGCGTCTGTTCGGCCACATCATGTCGCTCCACGTCGGTTACCACGACCGTGCCCAAACCGGCCAACTGATGAGCCGGTCGTCGAGCGACCTGCAACAAATTCAGCAGTTTGTTGTGATGATTCCAATCACTGCGTCAAACCTGGCGATGATCCTGACGGTCACAGTGATTCTGGTCATCACTAACCCATTTCTTGCTCTAGTAGCCCTTGCCCCCCTGCCGTTTGTCAACTGGGCCGGCCGACGTTTTTCCCACTCCATCCACCCTGCGGTACAGGCGGTGCAAGCCGAGCAGGCTGACCTAGCCACTGTCGTCGAGGAGTCAATCGGTGGAATCCGCGTGGTCAAGGGCTTCGGTGCCGAGCAAGTCCAGGCAGATAAACTGAGCAAGAAAGCAGACGACATCCGACGAGTGTCGATTGAGGCAGCGCGAGTTCGGGCGAGGTTTCTGCCCGCAATCGATCTGCTCCCGCAGATCGGACTCATCGCCGTGCTCGGCGTGGGGGGCATGCAGGTCATCGACGGTGACCTCACGCTCGGTCAACTCGTGCAGTTCAACTTCTACGTAGCGCTCCTCGTGGCCCCTTTACGGATGCTCGGCATGGCTATTGCTTGGGGCCAGCGAGCCGCTGCAGCGATCGAACGGGTCAACGAGGTGCTTGACACCGCGCCCCTCGTGAATGACGCCGTCGATCCGCAGAAGCTTCCAGATGGTCAGGGCCTGGGGTCGGTCAGCTTCGGTCATCTTGACTTCAGATATGCACCGGAGCTCCCGGTTCTCACTGGCTTTGATCTCGAGTTGGAAGCTGGCCAGTCGATTGCCTTGGTTGGGGGCACGGGATCCGGCAAGTCAACCGTCGCTCGCCTGCTCATCCGGTTCTACGATGCCGACGCCGGATCGATTCAGATTGATGGCGTTGATATTCGCAACCTCACGTTGCGCGAGTTACGGCAAGCCGTCGGTATTGTCTTCGAAGACACGCTGTTGTTCCACGATTCAGTGAGCGCCAACATCGCGTTTGCTCACCCCGATGCCGACCAATCGGCTGTTGAGAGCGCAGCTCGGTTGGCGGGGGCACACGACTTCATCATGGAGCTGCCAGAAGCATACGCGACCCGTTTAGGCGAGCGCGGGTACTCGCTGTCTGGCGGCCAGCGCCAGCGCATCGCCATCGCCCGAGCCATCTTGGCTGACCCGCGAGTCTTGGTGCTTGATGACGCAACCTCTGCTGTCGATCCGTCAAAGGAGCACGAAATCCGATCTGCGATGTCGACAGTGATGGATGGCCGCACAACTATTGTGATTGCGCACCGGCCGGGAACCATTGCCTTAGCAGATCGGGTCGCACTCCTTGACGGGGGATGCGTCGCAGCGATTGGTACTCATGACGAGCTACTCGCTACCGAGCAGCGCTACCGCGATGTGCTCGCTGCCATGGATCGGCCTGACGATGCGTCTGTTTCTGCGGGTACCTCGCCTGGCGGGGGTGTGGACTGATGTGGGCGGTGAACGCAATCGACGAAGACGACCGACTGGACACTGACGAGGCACGGCAGGTCATTCGTCGCGCTGCCCGGATGGCCGCCCCGTTCAAGTGGACCGTGACGGCGGCAGTCGGATTTTCCTCCGTCACTACCTTGGGGCTACTGCTCGGTCCAGTCATCGTGAAGTACGGAATTGACAGTGGTATTCGACAGCTCGACGGCGGCGTCATTCGTAACGCCGTCGTTATGTATGTCTGTGTCGTCGCAGCCGCCTATCTCACATCGCGCCAGCAGTACGTATTCATCAACCGGGCTGGCGAAGGATTCCTGAGATTGCTGCGCGTGCGCGTGTTCAACCACATGCAAAAACAATCATTGGCCTTTTTTGATCGCAACAAATCTGGCGTGCTTGTTGCTCGAATGACCGCAGACATCGAGTCAATGGCCGAGCTAGTGCAGTGGGGCCTCCTGCAGTTTGTCGGCGCCGGCCTCCTCGTGACGTTCTCCTTCATCTTGCTCTTGGTACTGAGCTGGCAGTTGACGATCGTTGCACTCCTTGTTTTTCCCGTCTTGGTTGTCGCGGCGCGCAAGTTTCAGCGTGACTCGAATACGGCATATCTCGACGTCCGTGAACAGGTCGGCCAGAACTTATCGACCCTCCAAGAGGGCATCTCCGGTGTTCGTGTCATCCAGGCGTACGCCAGGGAACCGGAGCAGGTTCGACGTTTTGAAACTTCGAACCGTGGCTTGTACCAATCGCACGTCCAGAGCCTGCGCGTGTCGACCTGGTTTTTTGGACTAGTTGAGGCAGCAGGCGTTATCGCCTCCAGCTTGGCAATCGGCATCGGCGGTTGGCTGGTGAACCGCGGTGACGTCAGCATTGGCACGGTGATCGCTGTCGTGTTGCTTCTCGCGCAACTCTTTGAACCGGTCCAGCAACTCAGTCAGCTCTACAACACCGTGCAATCATCAGCGGCATCGCTCAGCAAGCTTTTTGGGATCCTGGACACTACGCCAGACCTACTGGATGGCAACCAAGCGCTGCCGTCCACCGGTGTGGTGGCCGTTGCCGGACTCGGATTTCGATACCCAGGGACTGAATCGAAAGTCCTCAAGGATGTGTCGATCACCGTTGCAGACGGTGAACGATTGGCCTTTGTCGGTCCGACGGGCTCTGGCAAGTCGACTCTCGCGAAACTGATGGCCCGCTTGTATGACCCGACCAGTGGCACGATCACTTTCGGGGGCGTCGATTTGCGCGACGCAACCCTGGCATCGCTGCGCAACAGAGTGGTCGTCATTCCCCAAGAGGGGTTTCTGTTTGGAGGCACTATTGCGGCCAACGTCCGAGTCGCACGCGCTGAGGCCACCGACACGGAGGTGCGAATGGCACTTGCAGCTGTAGGTTCTCTCGATCGGTTCGAGCAGTTCGAAGACGGTATCTACACCGAGGTGCGGGAGCGCGGCTCACGGCTATCTGCCGGAGAGCGGCAGTTGGTCTCGTTGGCACGGGCAGCGTTGGTCGACCCGGCCGTGCTGGTGCTAGACGAGGCGACGAGCAATCTTGACCCTGGCACCGAAGCTGTTGTCGAGCAGGCACTCGAATCGTTGATGAGCGGACGGACGACGATTGTTGTTGCCCACCGGTTGTCGACCATTCAACGTGCCGACCGAATTGCGGTCATCGATGCCGGCCAGCTCGTCGAGTTGGGGTCACACGGCGAACTCCTCGACCTCAACGGTCGCTACACGAAACTTGCCTCTGCCTGGGCGAGTAGTCAGCCTTCACAATCTGATCACCCGCAGTTGAGAACCGACCAAACGAGACAGGCCTCAGCTAGTTCTGCCGAACGGAGCGCTGGCGATCGAATCGGGTGAGTGCGGGGTTAGAGAATCTGGCTGAGGAATAGCTTTGTGCGTTCTTCCTGCGGGTTGTCGAAGAAATGTTCGGGCGTCCCGACTTCGACGATTTGGCCATCGGCCATGAATACGACACGATCTGCCACCTCCCGAGCAAAGCCCATTTCGTGGGTTACACAGATCATGGTCATGCCCTCTAGGGCGAGATCCTTCATCGTATCGAGTACTTCTTTGATCATTTCTGGATCGAGCGCCGATGTTGGTTCATCGAACAAGATCACCTTTGGCTTCATTGCCAAGGACCGAGCAATCGCCACGCGCTGTTGCTGGCCACCGGAAAGTTGGCCAGGGTATTTGCGGGCCTGCTCCGGGATTTTGACCCGCTCAAGGAGTTCCATCGCGCTCTCCTCTGCTTCCCGCTTTGGCATGTTGCGGACCTGTCGAGGCGCCAAAGTGATGTTGTCGATGACAGTCAGGTGCGGGAAAAGATTGAAGCTTTGGAAGACCATTCCGGTCTCGCGTCGAATCTCTTGAATATTGCGAATATCGTCTGAAAGCTCGATTCCATCAACAGAAATACGGCCTCGGTCGTGACGTTCGAGCCGGTTGATACAACGGATCAAGGTTGACTTGCCCGAACCTGACGGCCCGATAATGACGACGACTTCTTGAGAACCGACACGCATATTGATGTTTGTCAGTGCTTGGAAGTCGCCGAACAGCTTGTCGACACCTTCGACTTCGATGATGGCTTCGCCACCGCCGAGGATCTGAGTTGCATCAGCGTTAATGGTGGTATCGCTCACAGGAGACTCCCTTCGTTCTTCGTGGCGGCGGCGATATCGGCGTTCATCGTGTTCCTACTCCCAAACGGGTTTCAAGCCGGCGGCTTTCCTTTGACATCGTGTAAGCAAACGCCCAGTAGCCGACGGCTACGAAGGTGTACGTAATCGGCTGGAGGCCCTTACCTAAGAAGTCTTGTTGCGTGTTTGCAATGGTGGCGATCTGAAGGAATTCAGCCACGCCAATTATGGCGAGCAACGATGTGTCTTTAAATAAGGAGATGAATTGGCCGACCATCGCAGGGATAACTGCGCGAAGCGCCTGAGGCATTACGATCAGACGCTGAATCCTGCCCGTGGAAAGTCCTTGAGCCTGAGCGGCCTCAATCTGACCCTGAGGTACGGCTTGCAAGCCGCCACGCACAATTTCGGCGATATACGCCGCTGAAAACAACGTGATGACAATCATCGCCCGCGTGATGCCGTCGGGAATCTCTGCCGACGGCGGAAACAGCAACGGGAGCATGAACCCGGAGAAGAAAAGCAGAGAGATCAACGGCACACCACGAATGAATTCGATGAACATGACGCAGAAGCCCTTGACAACCGGCAGCTGTGAGCGGCGACCGATCGCAAGCAAGATCCCGAGCGGCATCCCTGTTGAGATGCCAGCAACCGTCACAAACAAGGTGAGATAAAGGCCGCCCCATTCCTTCCACCCGTACCCGAAGCTGTTGATTGACGACATGACGAGCCAGACAGCAGCAGCGCCCATTGCAGGTAGCACTAGCGCAGAAATCTTTCCACCGAGCACAGTCCGATTGAGGCGATCACCGACGGCGGTCGAGACAATCGTCGCGGCCATGAAGCCCCCGACGACGGCAACGAGCCCGCCTGAACCTGCGACAATTGTGAAAAGCGCTAAGACTCCGATGCCAATGATGTGGAGAGAGAAACGACGAATACTTTGCGGCATATTCCAACCGATCACTCGCCCTGCGACAAACAAGCCGAGACCAGCGAGCACGCCAAGTGTCGGTTGGATTGTTCGCGTGAACGTCAGAACGAGCCCAATAAAGGCAAGAATCGGCCAGAACCGTCGCAGGAGTCCTATCCACGTGGGTCGTTCGGTGGATAGACCCTTGTCTGTCGCATCGTCGAAGGCGTTGCGAGCCATGCCAGCGGAGCCGACGCCGACGCCGGCCACGAGTGCGAGGCCGCCCGCCCAAGGTCGCCACAGCTCGTCTTTCGGAAACTGCCCGATCATAAAGTTGCGGAGGTTTGCCCGGACGATCTCCCAATCAACATTGAGAGCCCACCCGACGCCAAAATACAAGACAAGGCCAGCAAACACGGCTGAAACCACAGAGATTCCTGAGTTCAATGCCGAGCTGAAGAGATTGTTTTGCACCCATTCGCGAGGTGTCTGGTCCGAGTGCAGCGGGCGGTCTACGCCAGAATCTGTGTCCTCAATCGTCATGGCTCATCTCCCCACTATCTGGAGCCGACGGTTGATGAGGTTGCCGATCGCTGAGAGAATCAGGGAGAGCGCTAGGTAGATCAACATGAGAATCAGCAAAAGTTGGGGTGCTGGTCGTGACTGACCGAACAGATTCTGAATAACGCCCGTTGTCTCGGCGAAGCCAACGGCGATCGCCAGCGATGTATTTTTGGTGTAGTTGAGGAACTGGTTGATGAGTGGCGGGAAGGCCACTCTGAACGCTTGGGGCAACACAACGAAGCGGTAGCGCTGGAACCCGGAGAGAGCCAGCGCGTTTCCAGCCTCAACCTGGCCTTTGGGCACGGACATGATCGAACCGCGGACTATCTCGGCGATGTGCGATGCGGTGTAGAGCACAAGGCCGAACATGACAGCGACGTAGGGCATCTGCATTTTGATGCCACCCGAGGCAATGCGTTGTTCGATGATGGGGCGCGACACCGAAAAAGGGCTACTCAGAGCGAAGTACCCGGCGACGCCGATCACGGTCAGGGTCGCAAGCGACCACAATATGCGTCGATGGGGTGTCCCAGTGGCATTGAAAGTGCGTGTTCGCCAGATCCACACGCCGATCGCAATAACCATGCCGATGAGAAAGACGACCTGGTAGGCGAGAAAGTTCTCGCCACCAGCGATTGACGGGAAAGCGAAACGTTTGTTGTTGAAAATAAAGAGACCCTCGAGCGCCGGCGGGCCGCTGTCTGCGGGAGTCGAGCTGCCCCGAATGAGCCAGGAATCTTGCTCTCGAGGAAAGCCGAGCAGTAGAGCTTGCCAGGTAAAGACGATGACCAGGAGCGTTGGAATGTTGCGGAAGAACTCGACGTAGATGGTGGCGATCTTGCTGAGCAGCCAGTTTGTCGAAAGACGGGCAACGCCGATCAAAGTGCCCAGAAGAACAGCCAGCGGGATGCCTACGATGAAAATCAGAAAGGTGTTTTTGACACCTGCGAGGAGCGCGTTCTGGATTGAAGAGTTGGGGTCGAGCGGGTTATCAGCAATTGAGATACCACTCGGTTGATCGAGGAAGTCGAAGTTGAGATCGAGGCCGATCTCGTCGGTTCGTGCGCGAAAATTGGCCCACAGGTAGTCCCCAACGGTTATAAGAACGCCAAGCGTTGCGACTTGCGCCGCGATAACCAGAACTTTGGTGTCGCGCCATGGCGGTGGGCCGTTTGCGCTTCCTTTGACTGATCGGCGTGCTGCCCAAAGAGCGATGTAGGCCCCAGCGAGGACCGCCAAGATCAGGGTGAGTCGAAGAATTCGTTCGAGCATGAATCCGGTTGGGGTCGGCTGCAGCTACGCCGCAGCCGACCCCTCAATCGGTTGTTATCTGATCAACGGAACGGGGGCACGTACATGAGCCCGCCTTCGGTCCACAGGGCGTTGGGTCCACGCTCGAGACCAAGGGGCGCGAGGTTGCGCTCAAAGATCTCGCCGTAGTTGCCGACCTGGCTGATGATGTTGCTGGCGAAGTCGGTCGGCAGCCCCAAGCCTACTTCTGCAACGACTGCGTTGCCGTCGTCATCTTCGATCGGCAGGCCGAGGAAGCGGCGAATGCCGGAGTCCTCGCTGTCGGCGAAGCTGTCGATGTTTTCGGACGTGATGCCGAATTCTTCAGCCTGAATCGTTGCCATGACTGCCCAGTTAACGACCTGGGCCCACTCGGTGTCACCATCTGCAACGACGGGACCGAGTGGCTCCTTCGAGATGATGTCAGGGAGCACGGTGGTGTCAATGTCGAGGTTTGCTGCGAACGAGGCCAACTGCGAAGCGTCGGAGGTCCATACCTCACACTGCTCGGCCACAAAAGCTGGCTGCAGTTCGTCGTTGGACTCGAACTCGAGTGGGGTGAACGGAATGCCTCGGTCGCCGAGCACTGCGTTTAGGTTCAACAGTGTCGTCGTGCCTTGAAGCACGCAGATCGTCGTGTTGGCTGCATCTTCAAGTGATGCGATACCGCTGTCGGACCGCACCATGAAGCCTTGACCATCGAAGAACGTGGTCTGCAGGAAGTTGGCCTGCTCGGCGCCGTCACGTGATGCCGTCCAGGTCGTGTTGCGAATGAGAACGTCAATTTCGCCAGATTGCAGCGTTGGGAAACGCTGTGCTGCGACGAGTGGCGTCACGTTGACGGCCTCGGAATCGCCAAGCACCGCTGCAGCAACGACTTTGCAGAAGTCGATGTCAAAGCCGCTGAACGCACCGTCGGCATCGATGATGCCGAAACCGGGAAGCGTGTCATTGCCGCCGCACTCAACGGCTCCAGCAGCCTGGACGGCGGCGAGTCTGCCGCCCTCAGACTGGGTCGACTCGACAACTTCGGTGTCGACCGGTTCTTCGGCTGCGACGCTGTCGCTTGTGTTTGAATCAGCGTCGCCATCGCTGCTCGACGAGCAAGCAGTTGCAACGAGTCCGAGTGCCATGACGACACCCGCAGTGCGCTTCAGCGCATTCCCCCTACGAATCATGTGTCTCCTCCTGGAGTTTGGTCAGCTTCAAAACCGACCGAGTTGATGTGATGTGACAAAGGTGATGACCGACTTCATTTGAAGTAAATCGCACCTTTGCAAAGACCGACGCTAACACGAATAGCGAAAACGGCGGCATGGTGACGCGAACATCACACAAACACTCCCGGGCGGTAATGTTTTCTGCGAGTTGAGGCAGACTGTCGGAATGTTTGATGCAAGCCAATCCGTCGCCAAAGTTAACGTTACGGCATCTAAGACAGTGCCGAAGAACGCCACAGCGGTGGCCTACGCTGTCGCAACCAAAGGCTCCGTGGCGCGACAGCTTGGAGTCAACCGGGCTGGTCTCGCGGCAAACAACTTTGACGGCAAGATTGGCCAGATGCTCGCCGTACCAAACGCAAAAGGTGTGGCATACGCGGTTGGCGTTGGTGACCCCGACTCAATCGACCTCAGAGCAGTGCGCACAGCTGCTGCCAATTTTGTCCGCGCTGCGAGCAAACACGCTCGTCTTGCAATCAACCTTGCTGACCTCAGCCACCTCAACGCCAAAGCGGCTGGACATGCCGTAGCCGAAGGTGCGCTGCTCGGCAGCTATAGATATGTCGGCCTTAAGAATGACGAGAGCGGTGGGGCGATGCTGACCGACCTGACCCTGGTCGCTGGCGACAAACGAATCAACGGGGTCCGACAGGGCGCCGATGACGGTGTTGTCGTCGCCGGCGCCGCGGCGCAGGCCCGCGAGTTGGCGAACACCCCGCCTGGGTACCTCAACGCTAAGGACATCGCAGCCAAGGCCGTGGAGATTGCAGCAGCAACCGGTCTCGATGTTGAAGTGTTCAATAAGGATCAGCTCACACAAATGGGCTGCGGTGGAATGATCGGGGTCAATCAAGGCTCAACTGAGCCGCCTCGGATGGTCAAGCTCTCGTACTCGCCACGCAATCCGACTGGTCACCTCGCCATGGTCGGCAAAGGTGTGATGTATGACTCGGGCGGTATCAGTCTGAAGCCCAGCAACCCGAGCCACGTTGCGATGAAGATGGATATGTCGGGAGCTGCAGCGGTGCTTTCAGCAATGTCGGCGCTCAAGGCACTGAAATGTAAGGCGAAGGTCACCGCATGGCTGATGTGTACCGACAATATGCCATCTGGCAGCGCACTCAAACTCGGCGACGTGCTCACGATGCGCAACGGCAAAACCGTCGAGATCCACAACACGGATGCAGAAGGGCGTCTCGTGCTTGCTGATGGTTTGTGCCTC
>Ga0213861_10002161_pt1 | contig 17096 bp, 13 predicted proteins | sample PICome_4_FD_160110 | JGI IMG/M metagenome (GOLD analysis project Ga0213861, IMG submission 160110) | Coastal seawater microbial communities near Pivers Island, North Carolina, United States - PICO131 | ecosystem: Environmental > Aquatic > Marine > Coastal | place: USA: North Carolina... | reverse complement strand
AGCAAAAAAAAATTAGACATGGGAAAAAGTTGTATTCGATTTAAAAATCCTGATGACATCCCTTTCGCCCTAATCGGAGAACTTTGTACTAAAATGACACCTACTGACTGGATTTCACTCTACGAAAAGCAGTTAAGACGCTGAACAGTCCCTTTATAGATCGAAACTTTGTACTACTTTTAATTAAAATCTATATAATTGAAGACAATGAACGATGTCGTAATCCGAAATATTAAACCGGGAGAAATAGAAAATCTGATTCCCCTTTGTTCCCTGCATGCAGCTTATGAAAAAGCTCCCTTTGATGCGAAAGGAAAAGCAGCTAAATTAAGACGTTATTTATTTGAAGAGAATCCTGCCTTACATTGTTTAGTCGCTCTAAAAGATGGGAAAATGATAGGCTATGCAAGTTTCATGAAACAGTTTTCTACTTGGGATGCGGATTTCTATATGTATATGGACTGTCTTTATTTATTGGAGGAATTCAGAGGTTTTGGAATTGGACGACAGTTAATAAATCGTATTGAAGAAGAAAGCCAACGATTAGGTATTACTCAGATTCAATGGCAAACTCCAAATTTCAACACTCGGGCAATGAAGTTTTACGATCGCCTAGGAGGAGTTTCAAAATCCAAAGAACGTTACTTTTTAGAATGTTCATAGTGATGATTACTTCTGCTTAAAAAGAATTTTTACGATATTGTAAAAAAACAATATGAACAAAATCGTTTCCTATCGGCTAGTCCTTGCTTTCTTTACAATTTCAATCCTTCTTCATGCTCAAGATAAAAAGTCTATAGACTCCATAGTCTCTGATTACAAAACAGATAAAGGCCTTCTGACAACTCACCTCAAAGGAGACAAACTATACTTAGAGCTAGAAGAAAGTTTGTTAGGAAAAGACCTGCTTATGGTTACGCGCTATGCCCAACTCCCATCTAATTTTAATGCCTATACCAATGCTGGCTCAAAATCAAGTCAGATTTTAATCCGTTTTTCTAAGCGAGGAAATAGACTATTACTCACCCAGCATTCTTTTGTAAATACAGCTGAAACTGAAGATCCTATTAGTCTTAGTGTGGAACAGAATAATTTCCCGCCTATACTGGGTGCTTTTGAAATTCAAAATGAAGAAACTGATCGCTTTCTCATTGAAGTGAGTGATTATTTTAATTCTGATGCACCTGGCTTTAATGTGATTCAAAAAAGTATTAAAAAAAAATACGGACTCAGCAGTGTAGATAAAAAGCGAAGCTTTATTGATGTTGTAAAAAGTTTTCCTAAGAATACAGAGATTAGGCATACGCTCACCTATGCCGCTACAAGTCCCCCAAGAGGAAATCAAGCTGGCACCTTGAGTTTTCAAATGAATCATTCGATAATCTCACTCCCTGAAGATCCTATGCAAGTGCGTTATGAAGACCCACGAGTGGGTTGGTTTACGCTCAAACAATATAATTACAGTTCTGAAGCTTTAAAATCAGATGAAGTTCGGCTGATTAGACGTTGGCGTTTGATACCTTCCGATATTGAAGCATACAAAAATGGGGAATTAGTAGAGCCAGTTAAACCTATCGTCTATTATTTAGATCCAGCAACTCCCATAAAGTGGCGTCCATATTTTAAAAAAGGTATTGAAGACTGGAAAACCGCCTTTGAAAAAGCAGGGTTTAAAAATGCAATCATCGCAAAAGACCCTCCTACTTTAGAGGAAGATCCTGATTTTAGTCCCGAAGACAGCCGATACTCTACTGTCCGATATGTAGCTTCTACTACACGAAATGCAACGGGACCCAGTGTTTCCGATCCCAGAACTGGAGAAATTATTGAAAGTGATATCATTTGGTACCACAATCACCTTCGCTCATACAGAAATAGATATTTGTTAGAAACCGGAGCAGCAAATCCAAAAGCCAGAACGCTAAATACACCAGAAGAAGAAATTGGTGAAATGATGCGCCGCGTTATATCACACGAGATCGGTCATGCACTAGGACTACCTCACAATATGAAAGCCAGTTCAGCCTACCCCGTAGACTCCCTTCGCTCAGGTAGCTTTACTCAAAAAATGGGAATTGCTACAACCATCATGGACTATGCACGCTACAATTATATTGCCCAACCCGGTGATAAAAACATCCGTTTTGTCCGTCAACTAGGTCCCTACGACGATTATGCCATCGAATGGGGGTATCGTTATTTTCCTGAGGAAACTTCGGAAACTGAAAAAGTTTTCTTAAAAAAAATGGTTGACGAAAAAAGCATGAATCCTATCTATATGTTTGGCTATAATGGTTTTGATCCTGATTCACAAACTGAAAATATTGGGGATGATCCAATCAAGGCGAGTACTTATGCGCTAAAAAACTTAAAGATTGTAGCTAAAAACCTTGAGGAATGGACAACATCAAATGGGCAATCCTATGCTGATATGGAAGAGCTTTATGGAGAACTTGTCAGTGTCTATAGACGCTATATCTATCATGTAATCCGCAATCTAGGCGGTGTAAATGAAACACTAATTAACAAAGGACAAGAAAATACACCTTATAAAAACTTAAATAAAGTCAAACAATTCGATGCGTTATCCTTTTTGGACGAACACTTGTGGAAAACACAAGCCTGGCTATTAGATCCATCCATAATATCCAAAATAAAAGAAAATGGTAGTTTAGAAATGATTCAAAATCTTCAAAAGTCAGCTCTCAGTGGAATTCTAAGTAGTAAAAAACTAAATCGAATGCTTTCTACAAATACGACATTAACTGGGGAAGGATTATCCCCAGATGAGCTGATACACTCTCTTCATTCTTCCTTATTTGCTGAAACAATTTTACTTGACGATTCCTTTATGGCTTTACAAATTCATCTTGTGAATCACTTAATTACACTATACGAAGATGAAAAACTAAATCCGAGAATTAAAACTACAGTAAGTGCTCAAATAAAAGAACTTAATAGTCTCGCTAAAAAGAAAATGAAAAGTGGTAACAAACTCCAAAAAAATCATTTCGAATACCTTTATAAACTCAGTTTAGCTTCTAGTACACCAAAGTAGTATAAACCAAATAAACCCTTTTTCCACTTTAAGCTGTGCCTTTTAAAAGACCGAACTTATGCTGAGAAAAAATACCAAAAAGCAGGAATCTAGCTAAGTGAAAATTTATCTTAGGTTTAGTGAATTTATTTACCCCAGTATTTAGAGATTAATCCACTCAGGTCTCGAATCAATTTTGGTCAGTGCTTGGGTATCTAGTTAGAATCAAAAAGAGATTGAATAATTTCAAACGCTGTTTCGGCCATGAAGTTTCCTTTTTCATCCAAAAGGGGATTGATTTCACAAACTTCTAATGCAACAACTTTTCCAGACCTCAAAACGCCTTTAATGAGTTCTATTACTTCGTTGGGATCAAAACCTTTAGAAACGGGTGTTCCTGTTCCTCTTGAAATTAAATCGCAATCCAATGCATCAACATCAAATGTGATATAAATTAGGTCAACATCAGCTAACTTTTTAATTGTTTCTTCTACACAAACAGATAAACCGCGCTGTCTGACTTCATAAACAGGATAATTTTTAATTTGGTGTGCATCCATTATGGACGCTTCTTCTTCTTCGATATCGCGAACACCAAAATAGACTAAATGCTCTGGTTTTAGAATCGGAAAAACAGTTCCCATGTTCTTAAGTTGCTCCCAATCAGAGAGTGTTTTATCACTGACAGTATTTTTTTTATACTCTAAGTTATCATTCCCTAAAGCAGCTGCCAAAGGCATTCCATGAACATTTCCAGAAGGGGTGCTAAAAGGGGAATGCAAGTCTGCATGGGCATCTATCCAAACAGCACCTATAGTTTTTGAAGGAAAAGCACTCTTAATCCCTGAAAGAGAGCCAAGTGCAGAGGAATGGTCTCCAGAGAGTATCAAAGGGAAAAAATCGTCAAGTAACGTCTGAGATGTTGCTGATTTCACTCGTTCACACTGTGCTGTTACAAAATTCAAACGCTTTGCTGTACTATTTTGAACTTTATTATAGACAGTTTCATTATGCGTAGGAATGTCAATATAAGGATGCCGATTAAAAAAATCACTTTCAGAATTTATAGCTGCAATTTCAAGGGCATCAATCCCCATGTCAGAACCGCGAGTCCCGGCTCCAATGTCTGAACGATTCTTTAAAACTTTAATCGGTTTCATTTAAAAATTAATTTAATCAAAATTACAACCAAAAATAAAACCCTTTGCCGTTTCCATTTTTTATATTTGGCAAAAATTATATTGTATGAACTTTTCAAATCTATACTCTCCAGCATTTAGAGAAAGAAATAGAGACCATTTTGCTGCCATTTTAAGAATAGCACTTTCCGACGGAATTATCTCTGAAGAAGAAGAAGCCTTTATAAATCGTACTGCAATTAATTTAGAAATCGATGAAGATGAAGTCGCTAAGATAAAAGCCAATCTTGATGACTATCCAATTAATCCTCCAGCAACTCAACAAAAACGTTTAGAACGATTATACGATCTTTCTAGAATGGTATTTGCAGATAATATAGCTGATGATGCCGAAAAAAAATTAATGAAACGATTGATCGTAGGACTTGGATTTCCTTCTAATGAAATCGAAGCAATAATCGAAAAGTCTTTTACCGAAATTCAAAACGGAAGTGACGAAGATGAATTTGTAAGTGCATTCAGCTAAGCCAAGTTTTCAACGGCTAGCGAGCTTTACTTTCATAACTATAGCCTCACCTATTAGGCCGATACCTGCATTAAAAGTTACCATTGCACCTGTGCCCCAATAAAACCAATCAAAGTTATTTTGAGATTTGTAAATAATTGCTTCTCCTAGCAGTGACAATCCAAGGCCTAAGAGCAACATACCACTGATTGAAAATACCAACCATCGGGTTTTAATTTTTTTTTGTGTAAGGATTTTCATAAATATTTAGGTTAAATTTAGTAGGGCACAAAGTCTGTTAATGTGTACCCTATTTCTTCATCAGCAATCATTTCACTAATGTCAAAATAAATGTAAGTTGGGAATCCATAGATAGAATCGTATTTAATTTCTTCAATTATTGGATTTAATTTTCGCTTTTCCTCAATGTATTCAAAAAAACCATCAATAGTCCTGTAGGAAATATCATTCAGGTCCTCAAAAGGAGTCCCTTCTACCGAAACAACTTTATTATCTCTAACTTCAATACGTTTAGGCATAGTGTATTCTATTATACAAAAACAACTGATTTGCAAGGTAAAATCATAATCCTCAAATTTATTTTCTTCCCAAATAGAATACTGGGGATCTGAAATAATTTCATTGTCTTTTTCACAAGAAAAAATCAAGAACAGAACTAAGAAAAAACTGAACAGAGTGTTGCGTTTCATAACAATAAAATTAAGTTGTTCTACAATCATTATACCAAGCTGGCTTATTTAAGCTTCTAATTTCTTAGACCTATAATAAGAAAGGAGTCCAAGAATAAAGACCACGACTACAGCATAGTAAACAAAATTTGGAGTAATAATTTTGTCCCCACTAGCATAAGAATGCAATCCAACGAGATAGAAATTTACGCCAAAATATGTCATCAATATACTAGCAAAAGCAATTACACTCATCAAATTAAATATCCATGGCCCACGGAGTCCCGGGATCAGTCGCATATGGATTACAAAAGCATAAATCATAATACTAATTAATGCCCAAGTTTCTTTAGGATCCCAGCCCCAATATCGACCCCAACTTTCATTGGCCCACATCCCTCCTAAAAAGTTTCCAATGGTAAGCATAATCAAACCTACTGTAAGCGCAAGTTCGTTGATGATAGTCAGTTCTTTAATTTGAAGCTTAATTTTATCTTTATTTTTAGAGGAAGAAATGATCATCAGTAAAAGCGAAACCGCGCCTATGATCATCCCTAATGCAAAAGGACCATAGCTCCCTACAATTACCGCAACATGAATCATCAACCAATAACTATCAAGCACAGGTTGTAAGTTTGCGATCGCTGGATCCATCCAATTCCAATGAGCGATCATTAAAATCATACCTGCTACAAAAGCAGTAGAAGCCATCGTGAGGGTAGACTTTCTTCCAAACACCAATCCAAAAAACTGGGTAGCCCAAGCCACATAAATCATAGACTCGTATGCATCACTCCAAGGTGCATGCCCTGAGATAAACCATCTAGCAGCTAAACCACCTGTATGCAGAAGGAATAATAGAAGCATCAACACTTTAAAACCACTCACACAATATGAAATCAGCTTATTGGATTTGAAAATCTGAATAATTAGTAGAAGAAAAAATAGGGTGCCTGCATAGAGATACCAGCTGAATAATTTTTTAAAAATATCATACTTATTATAAAGCATCTCAGCTTTCACTTTATCTTCAGAAGGCAAGACTTGATTGCCAAACTTTTTTTGAAATCCATGAATACTTTCTAATAGATTTTCTGCTTGAGCGTAATCCTTGTCTTGCTGAGCAAGACGCAAAGACTGAAAATATAAGGGCAAAATATTTCTCACGTAAAGTGAATCTTTCCCCTTAAAATTGGCCTCACTCAGTTCTGGGTAGGATACCCATTTGTTGTTCGGGTCATCTGGAATAGGAAATATTCGCATGATTTTTCCTTCCAGAGCGGAGTACAATAAATTTACTCGCTTATCCACTTCTATAAAGTCTTTCTGAAACTGATTAGGAACGGAAGCCAGATAGGCCTCTTCCAATTGGGGAGCAATTTTATAATTTCCTTCTGCATCAAAAAAGGATAGCAATGCAGCATATTTTGCTTTGGGTCCAGTTCCGGTTAGTCGTCTTAAACTGTCATTCCCTCTTTTGAGATAGACCATAGGCACATTATACCAAACAGCAGGATTGTTCATGATAGACAATAATACCTGATCTGAATTGAGGCCTTTATACGTATCGGATTTACTAACCTTACGAAGCAATTCAGATGAAAATGTATTCGCAGGCTTCATCCTTCCTCCAGCATCCTGAATAATTAACGCACCAAATTTTTCAGCATGATTTAATGAAAAAGCATCTGCCTGTATAATAGAATCAAAATCCAAAGGTGCCGTTTGATTATGGGCATGATTTTGTGCTTTTAAAGGGTTTATCCCAAATGTAAATAGCAGTAGCAATACTGAAATTGATTGCTTTTTTATGTTGATTTTATTAAGTTTTTTCGAAAGATCTTTAAATCGGGTTTTTCCAATAAAGAAGATTCCAATCATACTGAGGTATAAAAGTATATAGCCAACATAAGTCAGCCAAGTCCCCCACCAATCATGATTTACAGAGAGTATGGTTCCTTTTTCATCTGGATTAAAAGAAGCTTGAAAAAAACGATAGCCTTTGTGATCCAAAACATGATTCATATAGATGTCGTAATCAAAAATTTCTTCATCTTCTACAGTGATTCTACTCATGAATGAAGCATAACTTTTCTCTGTACCAGGATACTTTTCTGCGATAAAGTCATTTAAACGAATAGCAAATGGAAGTTCTACAGGAAGTGAACCGAATTTTAATTTAAACTCTAATCCACCCAACTGAACTGATTTAAAATCATTGGCAACTCCTTTTCCTCCTAAAAGAGTAATAACCTCTTGTTCACCTCCAGAACTGATTTCTAATCTCAAAGCATTTTGAACTCCTTCACCTTGGTTATCTGCTTTAACAATATCAAATTTACCTCTTAATGCAGGCTCAGGAATTACAAATTGAAAATTCGGTAAAGTATATAAGGAACGTAACTGGAGGGGCACTTCTTCTTCTGCGGGCAAGCTCCCTTGAAGTTGGTCGGCCATTCTCATAAATTGACCTGAGAAAGGCGATTTAATGGTATAGAGACCGTTCTCTAATTTTATATTTATGGCACCCTCTTGATATTTGTTTAGTGAAAAAAGAATGTTGTGAATATTTACAATTTCACCTTCTTTGAGAAAATGATCATGACGATTTCCATCACCTGCTTCTACAATTTTAAGATAGCGATCTCCTGTTTCATCTAACACCAACCCATCGGTAGCGTTTTCCATAAAATCCACATATTGAATAGAGAACTCTTGTCCGTTAAAGTCGTTTTCCCATCCAAAGGAATTGTCAACGTGTTCTGAAAGCAATAAATCTCCTTCCAATTTTTTTCTTCTGGCTTCCCCATTCATATCACCATCTACCAAAACAGTGAGGTAAGTTTTTTCTGATAGAAACTGATTTTCTGTTGCCCCTTCTCGAATAGGCATAACCCCTTCATAACCAAAATAGCGGGTTACAAATGCTCCCAATAAAATAAGAAGGAATGACAAATGGAGTGCTAAAACAGCCCATTTTTCTTTTCTCAACAAACGATATTTAAAGATGTTTCCGAAAAAGTTTAAGGCCATCAAAACCATAATCAATTCAAACCACCAAGCATTGTAAATCCAAATCTTTGCAGTATCAGTACTGTACCAACTTTCAATAAAAGTTCCGAAAGCCATAGCTGTTGGGTACAACAAAAATAGAACTGCAGTTAAACGGGTTGAAAATAGGATTTTTTTAAGGCGATCTTTCATCAAAAACGGCATCTTTCAAGCCGCAAAGATACATCTTGTAAGACGAATAAAAAAAAGGATTCAAGGATTAAAAAAACAAATTATAAGTTAGTAAAACGATTTGTAGAATAAGAGCAAAAAAGAAAACCCGAAAGGTTGTGTCTCTTGGAGATTGTCCTAAAACAGTGGTTAGATAAGCCATAGAGGCCACCACACAAAACAACATCTGAATAAAATTAAGAAAAGACATTCCTTTTTTGGTGATGAAGTACACTGCTATAGAACCTACGCAAGCTAAAATAATAATTGCTGCAGGTACTAATAAATAAAATTTGTTTATATAAAATCGCTCAAGGGCTTTGAAGAGTTTAATAGGCTAAGATTTGGTATTATAAAAATAGATAATCTGTAGCAATCCTCCTACATAATTATTTAAAATGCACATTTCCAATCACGAATAGCTTTTCCCATATCCTAATTTTAGAAATTATGATGACTCCTCCCTCAGTATTTATTATTTTTACGCTGCATATGAAACTTACACTAATCGGTGCTGGTAAGCTCGGAAAACAACTTTATTATGAATTTGTCAAACATCCCTCAATAGAACTTATTGAGTGGATTGATCGTTCTTCTAATTCTAAACAAACGGCAGAAGGAATTAAGATTACTAAATCATTGGATTCCCTTCAAAAAGCGGAAATCTATTTAATGGCAGTCAACGATGATGCAATTCCTTCCGTTTCCTCACAACTCCCTTCTAATGAATTTGTAATCCATACCTCAGGTGGAACACCAATGACTGCAATTTCTCAAAAAAGAAAAGGGGTTTTTTATCCTATCCAAAGCTTTAGTTCCAATCGAACCATCGATTTCTCTCAAATTACCTTTGGCCTTGAGTCAACAACAGAGAACGATTTCAAAATATTACAGAAATTGGCTCAAAGTCTCTACGCTAAAACAATTCAACTAAATTCTTTACAGCGTCAAGGACTGCATCTTGCAGCTGTTTTAGTAAACAATTTTACAAACCACCTTTTTTCTCATGCAGCAAAAGTATGCGAGCAAAATGAACTCTCTTTTGATATACTCCAACCTCTTATTCAAGAAACTGTCGATAGATTAAATTTAATTTCACCTGATGAAGCACAAACTGGACCCGCCATGAGAAGAGATCAGAAAACAATCACTGAACATTTAAGAATTATCGAAGACCCCGAACTAAAAAAACTGTATCAACTCCTTACTAAATCTATACAAAACTATCATGGAAGTTAAAAACTACAAAAAACTTTTACCAAAAATCAAAACCTTTATTTTTGATGTTGACGGTGTCTTAACAGACGGGAAAATCCTGATAACATCTGAAGGAGATCTCCTCCGATCTTTTGACACCAAAGATGGTTACGCAATGAAATGCGCTCTTGTAAAAGGTTATAAAATTGTCATCATTACAGGAGGTAGAAATGAAGGTGTTCGCGAACGTTTTAAAGAACTTGGTGTATATGACATCTACATGAGTGCACATCACAAACTAGACGCTTACCAAGATTTGCAGGATAATTATAATTTAAATCCTGATGAAATTTTATACATCGGAGACGATGTTCCAGACATTCCAGTAATGAAAAAAGTTGGTGTCAGCTGCTGTCCTGCTGATGCTGTGTCCGATGTAAAAGCAATGGCAGACTATATCTCTCACAAAAAAGGAGGAGAAGGTTGCGTTCGAGAGATCATAGAACAAGTGCTTCGTGTACAAGGGCAATGGTCATTAGAAATTGGAGCATGAAAAGACTAAATCAGATGAAAACTAACGGATATGAAATCATTTTAGCCTCTGGTTCTCCCAGAAGAAAAGAATTCTTTGAGCAAATGGGTATTCCCTTCACTCAAAAAGTTCTTCCCGTTTCTGAAATATTTCCTGAAGGTTTAAAGGCTGAGGCTATTACTGAATACTTGGTCAAACTTAAGGCCACTCCTTTTGAAGCAAGTATTCAAGAAAATCAATTGGTCATTACTGCAGATACTATCGTTTGGCACAAAAACAAGTGCCTTGGTAAGCCAGAGAATACTGAAGAAGCTACGAAAATGCTTTCCATACTGTCAGGAAGCACCCATCAAGTAATAACTGCAGTTGGTTTTTTACGAAAAGGAAAATGGGACAGTCTTTATTGCATCTCAGATGTTCGCTTTAACAAAATCACTCCAAAAGCTATCTCCGAATATATTGCAACTGGATCACCTATGGATAAAGCAGGGGCATATGGGATTCAAGATCAGTTTGGAATGCTCAATATAGAATACATTAAAGGAAGTTATACCAATATCATCGGTTTACCAGTAACACAGGTAACGAACAAAATGGCAGAAATTTTAAAGAATTAAGATTGATTCTAAAAATTCCTATACCTTCATGCTGATAAAATCATTTAAAAAAACTTAAAATCAACCGTTAAAAAAAGTTCATCCCATTTTTTAAAAAAAATCCCCGTGAAACATATCATTATTATTGTTACTGCTTTTATTTTAGGATGTCAATCTCCCAATACAAAAACTTCTTCTGATCAAAATGTAGAACTAAGTTCCAGCTTTAAAGACTATTGGTATGATGGAAATGCTGAGATTAGTAGTTTCAATCTTACACAATCTAGGTATGGGGAACCTCGTGAAGGTGAAGCGATATTGATCTATGTAACCGAAGATTTTCTCGTGAATGAACAAGTCAAATCAAACGTAAAATCAAAGAACTCAAAGAGCGCTTTAAAATTGAACCGCACAAAAAAATTTATTACTGGAATCTATCCGTATTCCATCATGAATAGCTCCTTTACATACTTGGGTCAAAAAGATCCTTTAGCCAAAATCACTACCTCAATACAAGAATGGTGTGGTCAGGCTTACCTTCAGCTGAATAAAAAAAGAGGGCTTAGCATTGCAAGTCATTCTTATTTTGAAGGAGAAGCAGATCAAAACATCAATCTCCCTAATGGTATTACTGAAGATGAACTTTGGCATTGGATCAGAACCTCTCCGACTAGTCTACCCCAAGGGAATATAAAACTCCTACCTCCTTTTGAATTTTTGAGATTACTTCATAAGCCAATTCAATTTTACGATGCGAATGCTGCTTTAGATAGTACTTCTACACACTTTACTTATGAATTAAGTTATCCTGAATTAAATCGTAAAATCAGTATTAATTTTGAAAAAAAGACTCCTTTTTCAATATTAGGATGGAACGAATTTGATTTGTCCGATCCAAAAAAAACAACAACTGCCACAAGGAAAAAAATTATGAAATTACCTTATTGGCAACTTAATAATCTAGGAGATGAACGCTTTAGAGACTCTTTAAAATTGAGGTAAATCATCTATGAAAAAAACATTTCTTTTTCTACTATTACTATGGACACAATTCAATTGGGCTCAGTCCAGTGTGGAGATATTCAAACAACTCGAAAAATTCAATACTTTAAGTTCTGTCTTATATGTTGCAGCACATCCAGACGATGAAAATACTAGACTAATTTCGCTTTTTTCGAATCATTACAATACAAGAACGGCCTATCTTTCTCTTACTCGGGGAGATGGAGGACAAAACTTAATCGGTACTGAATTAAGAGAAAGCCTGGGATTGATTCGGACTCAAGAGCTTTTGGAAGCAAGAAAAATTGATGGTGGTCAACAATTTTTCACAACAGCCAACGATTTTGGGTATTCAAAAAATCCTGACGAAACACTTACTATTTGGGATAAAAACGAAATATTAGCCCAAATTGTATTCCGAATTCGCCAATTTAAACCGGACATCATCATCCATCGATTTGACCATCGAACGCCTGGAAGTACTCATGGGCATCATACCAGTTCTGCTATGCTCAGCGAGGAAGCATTTCATTTAGCAAGTGACCCAACAGCTTTTCCAGAACAGTTGAATCAAGTTTCTTTGTGGAAACCCAAAAGGCAATTTTATAATACTTCTTGGTGGGCTTACGGTAGTCAAGAAAGATTTGATGCAGCTGACAAATCGAATATGATTTCACTAGAAAGTAATCCGACCGATTTTTTACTAGGGAGAACAAATGCGGAAGTTGCGGCAAAAAGTAGGAGCCAACACAAATCTCAGGGTTTTGGTAGTGCTCCACAACTGGGAAGTCAAGTAGAATACCTAGAATGGATTAATGGAGAAAAGCCCAATAATAACAATCCTTTGTCAGGAATTGATACAAGTTGGAATCGTATCCAAGAAGGAACGTTAATCAAAAAACTTACGGAACACCTTTTGTTAAATTTCGACTATCAAAAACCTTATAACAATGTGGCTGCACTTATCGAGATATACAAGGGGTTATTAAAAGTGAATGATACACATTGGAGATCCATAAAAATTAAAGAATTAACCTCTATTATTCAAAAATGTCTTGGTTTACGTTTGCAATTCAACAGTCAAATTCCAGAAGGTGTAGCTGGAAATCAATTGAACGTCACAATCAAAGCGATTAATCCAAGTTCAATCAATGTTAATTTAGAAAAAACTTCGGGGGCAACAGAGATTGATATAAATACCCCGTTGGAATCAAATCAAAGCTGGGAAAAAAGTTTTATGATGACACTCCCAGATAAAATCTCAACACCTTATTGGCTTCTAGAAAAAGGCACTTTAGGAAATTATAACGTATCAAATGATAATTTGAAAGGACTCCCCGAAACGCCAAATCCAATTCATATTGAGTTTCATCTCAATATTGACGGAACCAATATACCATTTCGTGTTCCGCTTTCTTACAGAACGACTGACAGAGTTGCTGGGGAAATAATTTCAGATTTTCAGTTGCTCCCAAAGATTACTTGTAAATTGAGTAATGATATCTATTTATTTGAAAATAACAACTCTAAAAAAATTCGGGTTCAAGTTCAGGCACATGGATCTTTAAAAGAGGGTCTAGTGCAACTTCTTGTTCCTGAAGGTTGGGAAGTAATGCCAAAAAATCATCCAATCGCTGAATTAAAAGCTGGAGCAACAAAAGATTTCATTTTTGATGTAACCCCACCAAACGGAAATGCTACGGGACGTTTTTTTTCGACTGTGACGGAGGGAACTTCTCAGTATCAAATGAAACTAACAACGATTGAATATCCTCATATTTCAAAACAATACATGCTAACTCCTAATGAATCTAAAGGTGTTAAAATAGATTTTGAAACTAAGGTCAAAAACATAGCATATCTTCAAGGCGCAGGTGATAAAGTGGCTGAAAGTCTCAGAAACATAGGACTCAAGGTAACAGAATTCAGTTTGGATGAATTGCGTTTAGAAAGCATCATTCCCTTTCCTACCCTTGTCGTTGGGATACGAGCTTTTAATGTGAATAAAGAATTGTCTTTTAAAAATGAAATTCTTTGGGATTATGTTGAGCAAGGAGGTACGGTTATAGTTCAGTACAACACTAGCAGAGGCTTAGATTCTTCCATAGTGGCACCCTACCCTATCAGCCTATCTAGAGATCGAGTTACGGATGAAACTTCTGAAGTAACATTCATCAATCCCAAGCATCCAATTTTAAATACTCCAAATAAAATCTCGCAGGCAGACTTTGAGGATTGGGTTCAAGAGCGAGGTTTATATTTTGCTGACAATTGGGGTTCTCAATTCACCCCTTTACTTTCTATGAAGGACCTTGGTGAAAGTCCTAAAAATGGAAGTTTACTCGTTGCCGATTATGGTAAAGGAAAATTCATTTTTACTGGACTCAGTTTTTTTAGAGAACTTCCAGCTGGTGTGGCGGGAGCCTACAGATTATTTGCTAACCTCATTTCTTACGGAAAATGAAAGCAAGTACATACATTGTTCTGATTTGTTGTAATGTGTTTTATTGGATTATGTTTTATCTATTCATGGAATATTATAGTTGATGGAATTACTCGATTGGATCATTTTGATTGCCACGTTGGCCTTTATTGTTTTATACGGTGTATGGAAAAACAACAGTCATAAAAACATAAACGAATACCTAAAAGGAGGAAACCAAGCCCGATGGTGGACCGTAGGACTTTCAGTAATGGCAACTCAGGCCAGTGCAATTACTTTTTTATCTACACCAGGACAAGCCTATCACGATGGCATGGGTTTTGTCCAATTTTACTTTGGCTTACCATTTGCCATGCTTCTCATTTGTGTCTTTTTTATTCCTGTTTATCACAAATTGAAAGTATATACAGCCTATGAGTTTCTGGAAAATCGTTTTGATTTAAGGGTCAGAACACTCACAGCAATCTTATTTTTAGTCCAAAGAGGGTTAGCAGCCGGAATTACCATATATGCGCCCTCCATAATACTGAGTGTGGTACTAGGTTGGAATCTCAAGTTATTGGTTGTTCTTGTTGGAGTATTAGTTATCTCCTATACTATGATCGGTGGAACAAAAGCCGTAAATGTGACTCAAAAGCAACAAATGTTCATTATTTTCCTTGGAATGTTCTTGGCTTTTGGATTTATCCTAAATCGCTTTCCAGAAGGTATTGGGTTTTCAGAAGCTCTTACCATTGCTGGAAATGCTGGCAAACTGGACCTGATAGATTTTAGCATCGACTTAAATAATCGTTATACTTTTTGGAGTGGACTTACTGGAGGTTTATTTTTAGCATTATCTTATTTTGGAACAGACCAATCCCAAGTTCAACGTTATCTTTCTGGAAAATCAGTAAAAGAAAGTCAGATGGGACTGATCATGAATGGTGTTCTAAAAATACCCATGCAGTTCTTCATCCTTCTAGTTGGGGTCATGGTTTTTATTTTTTACCAATTTGAGCCCGCTCCCCTGCATTTTAATCCAAAGGCAGTTACAGCTGTAAAAGCTTCTTCAGAAGCAGAAAATTTTAATGCCCTAGAAATTGAGAACCTTCAAGTCCAACAACAAATCAAAACAGCTCTATTAGAAAATAGGCCCAATATTGATAAACTCACTAAACAAAATAAACTCCAACGTGAAAAAGCAAAAACAATAATTTCCAAAGCAGCTCCTGATCAGGAGGTAAACGATAAGGATTATGTCTTTATCAGTTTTATTTTAAAATACCTCCCCTCCGGATTGATAGGGCTCTTACTGGCAGTAATTTTTTCTGCAGCTATGAGTTCTACCGCATCTGAACTAAATGCACTAGCAGCAACCACCACCGTAGATTTATATCAACGAAACAAACAAAACAAATCTCCAATTCACTACGTAAAAGCTTCCAAAGGATTCACTTTACTCTGGGGTGTAATCGCAATATTATTTGCTAGTATAGGGAGTCTGTTCGAAAACCTAATCCAATTAGTCAACATCATAGGTTCTGTATTTTACGGAACAATATTAGGGGTTTTTTTAATCGCAATTTTTATAAAGAAAATCAAAGGGAAGGCTGCGTTTTGGGCTGCTATATTTTCTGAACTCTTCATTATCATTCTTTTCTTACAGGATATCGTTAGCTTTTTATGGCTCAATGTGATTGGAGCGGTGATCACTGTCTCCCTTGCCTATTTATTTCAAGTGATCTTTGTAGAAAAAAGTAATCCAACGAAAATTGAAAATTAACTATTCGATAAATCAACAATGCAAAAAAAGGTAGCTATTATCGGTGGAGGTGCTGCTGGATTTTTTGCAGCCCTTTCTGTTAAAGAACACCATCCGCATACCGAAGTCCATCTTTATGAAAAAACTTCAAAAGTACTCTCTAAAGTGAAAGTTTCCGGAGGAGGGCGTTGTAATGTTACTAACGGAACAGAGGACATCAACACCTTAATTAAAGCATATCCAAGAGGGGGGAAACAACTAAAAAACATCTTTTACCGTTTCAATACAAGAGATACTTTTCGCTGGTTTGAAAGTCGTGGGGTAGCCCTTAAAACAGAATCTGATGGAAGGGTTTTTCCTGTATCTGATAATTCACAAAGCATCATCGATTGCATCCTAAAAGAAGCTGAAAAACTAGACGTAACCGTTCACTTAAATTCAGCGGTAACTCGCCTTGAAAAAAAAGACTCCCAATGGGAAATCAATTTTAATAAATCGGAAACTCCTCTAGTTTTTGATGCTGTCCTAATTGCAACGGGGGGAAGTCCTAAAGAGAGTGGATTCAATTGGATTCGAGAGTTAGGACATACAATAAAAACACCTGTACCTTCTTTGTTTACATTTAACTTACCCAAGGAACCTATCACAAAATTAATGGGTTTGGCAGTTGAAACAGCTAAGGTAAAGATCAAAGGTTTTGGTATCGAAACAAAGGGTCCTTTATTAGTCACCCATTGGGGTTTTAGTGGTCCTGCAATACTTTTAGCTTCCTCATTTGGTGCACGAAAACTAGCTGAATCTAATTATCAATTTGAAATAGAAATAAACTGGCTTGAAGAACAAAATACAGAAAAACTATATCAACACCTTCAAGAGATTATTCGACAGTACCCAAAAAAAATGATTGCAAGCCAAAAAGGGTTCCAAATTCCACAAAGGCTTTGGCAGTTTCTTATTGCGAAAGCAAATATCTCCGCTGACAAACGTTGG
>Ga0213861_10002160_pt1 | contig 17099 bp, 15 predicted proteins | sample PICome_4_FD_160110 | JGI IMG/M metagenome (GOLD analysis project Ga0213861, IMG submission 160110) | Coastal seawater microbial communities near Pivers Island, North Carolina, United States - PICO131 | ecosystem: Environmental > Aquatic > Marine > Coastal | place: USA: North Carolina... | reverse complement strand
TGGTGAAGCAGGTGATAACATTGGTGCTTTATTACGAGGAGTTGAAAGGGATGATGTTCAAAGAGGTCAAGTACTTTGTAAACCTGGTTCAATTACACCACACACGGAATTTGAATGTCAGGCTTATATATTAAAAAAAGAAGAGGGCGGAAGACATACTCCTTTCTTTACAAAATATAGACCTCAGTTTTATTTCAGAACTACTGATGTTACGGGTGAAGTAACGTTACCTTCTGGCACAGAAATGGTGATGCCAGGTGATGATGGAAAATTCACTGTGAAATTAATTACCCCAATTGCAATGAATGATAATCTAAATTTTGCAATTAGAGAAGGTGGTAAAACAGTTGGAGCTGGAGTAGTAACTAAGATTATTAAATAACGCTTAGGAGCGTAGTTCAATTGGTAGAGCGCCGGTCTCCAAAACCGGAGGTTGTGGGTTCGAGTCCCTCCGCTCCTGCCAAACTTAGATAGAGTTATGAAGAACCCTTTAAAATTTATTCAAGAAGTCAAACAAGAAACTTTTAGAATTACTTGGCCGACAAAAAAAGATACAATGATGGGAGCTGTAATGGTTTTTGCTCTCGCATCTATAGCGGCAATCTTTTTTTTAATTTTAGATCAAATTTTAAGGTTTTTACTAAATTTAGTTTTAACCATTAATTTTTAAATAATGAATTGGTATATTGTACAAGCTTACTCTGGTTTTGAAAAAAAGGTTGTTGAGTCTATAAGAGAGGAACTTAAAAAAAATAAACTCGAAGAAAATATTGGTGAAATTTTAGTTCCAACACATCAAATTACTCAAGTTAAGAAAGGTAAAAGAACAAAAAAAGAAAGCAAATATTTTCCCGGGTATGTTCTTTTAAAAATTGAACTAACAAAACAAATTTATCATTTAATTAAGAATTTAACAAAAGTTAGTGGCTTTCTAGGTTCTGGCGACAAACCCACTCCAATATCTGACGCTGAAATTCAAAGGATTCTAGGACAAGTGTCTGAAAACGCTGATAACCAAAAAATAGGCATTAGTTTTGAAATTGGTGAAAAAGTGAAAGTTTGTGATGGTCCATTTGCTTCATTTAATGGATTAATCGAAGAAATTGATGAAGAAAAATCTAGACTTAAAGTCTCAGTTTCTATATTTGGTAGGGCAACACCAGTAGATTTAGAGTTTAACCAAGTTGAAAAAAATTAGATGGCAAAAGAAATAACAGGTTACGTAAAGTTACAAATTAAAGGAGGACAAGCAAACCCAGCTCCTCCTGTAGGCCCTGCTCTAGGTCAAAGAGGAATTAATATTATGGAATTCTGTAAAGCTTTTAACGAAAAAACAAAAGCTTTCATGGGTAAACCGGTTCCAGTAATAATTACAGTTTATAAAGATAAAAAATTTGATTTTATTATTAAATCTCCTCCAGCTTCACATTTTATTAGAGAAGCAGCTAAATTAAAAAGTGGCTCAAAGGAACCAGGCAGAGTAGTCGCGGGATCAATTACAATGAAACAAGCTGAAGCTATTGCGAAAGAAAAAATGAAAGATTTAAATGCATTTGACATTAAAGAAGCTACAAAAATTATTTGTGGATCAGCAAGATCAATGGGTATCGAGGTTAAAGAATAATTATGAAAAAAAAATCAAAAAGATATAAAGAAATTTTAAAATCTGCAATCAAAGATAAAAAAATAAGTGCAAAAGAAATACTCGAGCTGGTTAAAAAAAATACCACAACTAAATTTGATGAGTCAATTGATGTTTCATTAAAAATAAATTTGAAACAATCTAAAGGTGGTGATTTAAGTTTAAGAACAATTGTAAACTTGCCAAATGGTTCAGGGAAAAAAAATAAGATAGCTGTATTATGTGAAGAAGGTAAAGTTGATGAAGCAAAAAAAAGTGGAGCAGAAATTGTTGGATCCGAAGATTTAATAGAAAAAATAGCTGCTGGTAAATTTGATTTTACAAAACTAGTTTGTACTCCAGCAATGATGGGAAAAATCGGAAAGCATGGTAAAGTTTTAGGCCCCAAAGGTTTAATGCCTAATCCTAAATTAGGCACTGTATCATCTGACATTACCAAAGCTGTAAAAGATATAAAAACAGGACTAATAGAAATAAGAAATGATAAAGACGGAAACTTAGCAGCTACAATAGGAAGAAAAAGTTTTACTAGCGAAAAATTACTAGAAAATTATAATTACTTTATTGATTCAGTAAAAAAAGAAAAACCTGATACAATTAAAGGTGAATTTATAAAAAATATTTTCTTAACATCTACAATGGGAATTTCTTTCAAAGTTGGAGCTAAATAATTATGATGAATAAAGCAGCTAAGAAAAATTATGTAGAGGAAATGAAAAAAAACTTTACATCTAATGAGTCAGTCATGATAGCTCAATATCAAGGTCTAAATGTTACAGAACTAGATGAGTTGAGAAAAGAGCTTAGAGATAAGGGAATTTTATTTAAAATTACAAAAAACAGAATTACGAAAATAGCTATTAAAGAAACTCCAGTTAAAGATTTAGAAAAATACTTTACTGGACCAACAGCAGCAGCGATTTCATCTGACCCTATCACAACAGCAAAAATTTTAACAAAATTTGCAAAATCCCACGATAAGTTGAAAATAGTAGCTGGTTTTATGGATGGTAAGGTTTTGGACCAAAAAGAAGTGGCCATAATCGCCACACTACCATCATTAGAGGAAGCAAGGGCTAAAATCGTGGGAATTTTAGCTGCACCAGCTCAAAAATTAATGAGTATTTTACTTGCACCAGGCTCAAAAATTGCTAATTTAGCGCGCGCAAAGAGTTTAAAAAATTAAATCACAGGATTATAAAATGGCAGACTTAAATAAAATCATAGATGAACTATCAACTTTAACTGTTGTAGAAGCGGCAGAGCTTTCAAAACAGTTAGAAGAAAAGTGGGGAGTAACCGCAGCAGCACCAGTAGCAGCAGTAGCGCCAGGAGCAGCCGCGCCAGCAGGAGAAGAAAAATCAGAATTTTCTCTTTTTTTAGCAGCAGCTGGTGATAAAAAAATTAATGTAATTAAAGAAGTTAGAGCAATTACTGGTTTAGGTTTAAAAGAAGCTAAAGATTTAGTGGAAGCAGCACCAAAAGAAATTAAAGGTGGCGTAGCTAAAAAGGAAGCTGAAGAATTTAAGAAAAAACTCGAAGCAGCTGGAGCTAAAGTAGAATTAAAGTAAACAGGATTTAAGATTGGATTTTATTGTAGGATAAAACTTGCAATAAAATTTTTTATATTTGATGCAATTATCTTTTACTCAAAAGAAACATATTAGAAAAAACTTTGGTAAACTTGTTGAAGGTTTATCAATCCCTAATTTAATTGAAGTTCAAAAAAATTCTTATAATGAATTTTTAGAATCTAAAACATTAAATGATCAAATTAATGACTTATCTAAGGGTATTGACAAAGTGTTTAAAAGTATTTTTCCAATCGAAGATGGCAGTGATAAATCTACGTTAGAGTACATTTCTTATAAATTAGAAAAGCCTAAATTTGATGTAATTGAATGCAAGCAGAGAAGTTTATCATATTCAGCATCTTTAAAGGCAAACTTAAGATTAGTAGTTTATGATATAGATCCGGAAAATAACACTAAACAAATTCTATCCGCTAAAGAACAGGAAGTTTTTATTGGAGACCTTCCTTTAATGACACCTAGCGCTACATTTATTACAAACGGAGTTGAAAGAGTTGTTGTAAATCAGATGCATAGAAGTCCAGGAGTATTTTTTGACCATGACAAGGGCAAAACACATTCCAGCGGTAAACTTTTATTTAATTGCAGAATAATACCCGGAAGAGGATCCTGGCTTGATTTTGAATTTGATCCTAAAGATATTTTACATTTTAGAATTGATAGAAAGAAAAAACTTCCTATAACAACTATTTTATTTTCTCTGGGTTTCTCTAAAGAAAAAATTGTTGAAACATTTTATACAACAAACAAATATATTTATAATAAAGAAACACAAAGTTGGATTACAGATTTTAATTTAGATAATTATAAAAGACCACAAAAACTTTCTTATGATTTAATTGATGCAAAAAATAATAAAACAGTTTTACGTGCTGGTGAAAAATTAAATATTATAATTGCAAAAAAACTTAAAGAAAAAGGTTTAAACTCAATTTCTATAGCTAACGAACAAATTATTGGAAAATATGTTGGAAAAGATATCAAAGAGAAAAATGACGAAATACTAATCGGTGCTGGTTTTGATATAACGGAAGAACATTTAGAAAAAATTATTGCCCAACAAGAAAAAGAATTAAGCATTGTAAATATAGATCCTATTAACAAAGGTCCTTACATCTTAGAAACTTTAAAAATCGATAAAAGTTCAAATAAAACAGAGGCCTTGAGTGATATTTATAAAGTTTTGAGACCGGGAGAAGCACCATCAGTAGAAATTGCTGAAGAAGTTTTTAATAACTTGTATTTTAAGAAAGAAAGATATGATCTATCTGAGGTTGGTAGAGTTAAACTAAATTCTAAATTAAATCTAAATACCAGTTCTAAAAAAACAATATTAGAAACACAAGATATTGTCTCAATCATTAAATTTATGTTGGATCTAAGAGACGGAAAAGGAGATGTTGACGATATTGATCACTTGGGAAATCGAAGAGTTAGATCTGTAGGTGAATTAGTAGAAAATCAATTTAGAATAGGCTTACTAAGAATGGAAAGAACCGTTAAGGAAAAAATGTCTACTTTTCTAGAAATTGAATCTGCGATGCCACAAGATTTAATTAATGCAAAACCTATTACTACGTCTTTAAAAGATTTTTTTGCTAGTTCTCAACTCTCTCAATTTATGGATCAAACTAACCCTTTATCAGAGATAACGCACAAAAGAAGAGTTTCAGCTTTAGGTCCAGGTGGATTAACAAGAGAAAGAGCAGGATTTGAAGTTCGAGATGTCCATCCAACACATTATGGAAGAATTTGTCCAATTGAAACTCCTGAAGGTCCAAATATTGGATTAATAAACAGTCTAGCTACATATTGTAGAGTTAATAAGTTTGGCTATATAGAGAGCCCTTATAAAAAAGTTATAAATGCTAAAGTCACTTCAGAGATAAAGTATTTGTCTGCAATAGAAGAAGAAAAATTTACAATTGCTCAGGCTAACTCTGCTTTAAATAAAGATGGATCATTTGTAGAAGATTTGGTTGCTTGTAGAAAAAATCTTAACTTTGAATTATCTGCCAGAGAATCAATTGATTTTATTGATGTCTCACCCAAACAATTAGTTTCTGTAGCCGCTGCCTTAATACCATTTTTAGAAAATGATGATGCGAATAGAGCTTTAATGGGATCTAATATGATGAGGCAAGCGGTTCCATTATTAAAACCAGAGTCACCACTAGTTGGCACAGGGATTGAGTCAGATGTAGCACTAGACTCTGGAGTAACGATTGTGGCTAAAAGAAATGGAACAGTTGATAAAATTGATGGAAAAAGAATTGTTGTTAAAGCAACTGAAGTTACAGATTTATCTCAATCTGCTGTAGATATATATAATTTATCTAAATTCCAAAGATCAAATCAGAATACATGTATCAATCAAAAACCTTTAGTTAAAGTTGGAGACAAAATAAAAAAAGGAGATATTATTGCAGATGGTCCTGCAACTAAATTAGGAGAGTTGGCTTTAGGAAAAAATGTGACTGTCGCTTTCATGCCTTGGCAGGGTTATAATTTTGAAGACTCAATTTTAATTTCTGAAAGATGTGTTACAGATGATGTCTTTACTTCTGTACACATTGAAGAATATGAGGCAATGGCTAGAGATACAAAGTTAGGAGCGGAAGAAATTACGAGAGATATTCCAAATGTCAGTGAAGAGAGTTTAAGAAACTTAGATGAATCGGGAATTGTTTATGTGGGTGCAGAGGTTAAACCGAGCGATATATTAGTTGGTAAGGTCACGCCTAAAAGTGAAACTTCATCAAGTCCTGAAGAAAAACTATTACGATCTATTTTTGGTGAAAAAGCGACAGATGTGAGAGATTCTTCATTAAAGTTACCTTCTGGAAGCACTGGTGTAGTTATAGATGTAAGAGTTTTTAATAGGCATGGTATTGAAAAAGATGAGAGATCTATTGCAATTGAAAGAGCAGAAATTGAAGTTGTGCAAGAAGATAAAAAAGTTGAGGAAGAAATTCTTAATAGAAATATTAAATTAAGAGCTGTTGATTTGTTAAATAGTCAAGTCATTAATAAACAATTCAAAGATTTAAAACCTGGAACAACATTAAACCAAAATGATTTTGAAAATTTAACATTAAAAGATTTATGGAAAATTTCACTTCAAAAAAATGAATTAAATGTTGATCTAGAAAAACTACAAAATCAATTTAATAACGCTTCTGAAGATATTAAATTTAGATTTGAGGACAAAGTGACGAAAATCCAACAAGGTGACGACTTATTACCAACAGTAATGAAAGTTGTTAAAGTTTTTGTCGCAGTTAAAAGAAGATTAATGCCAGGTGATAAAATGGCAGGAAGACATGGGAATAAAGGTGTTGTAAGTAAAATTGTACCTGTCGAAGATATGCCCTACATGGAAAATGGAAAAGCTGTAGATATTGTATTAAATCCCCTTGGTGTTCCAAGCCGTATGAATGTAGGCCAAATTCTCGAAACACATCTTGGTTGGTCTTGTTCTGTATTAGGCGATCAAATTAAAAATTATTTGAAAAATTTTGATCAAGAAATAGGAAAGATTAAAGATAAGCTTAAAGAAATTTACGGTAGTAATTATTATGAACAAGTTATCTCAAAACTATCTAACAAAGAAATCGCAGAATTAGTTCAAAATTTATCTAACGGGGTTCCCATTGCAACGCCTGTATTTGATGGAGCAAGCACAGCGGATATAAATAAAATGTTAGATTTAGCTAAACTTCCAAATTCTGGTCAAACTAATTTATGGAATGGTCAAACTGGAGAAAAGTTTGATCGACCAGTTACAGTTGGTATTATTTATATGTTGAAATTAAATCACCTTGTAGAAGATAAAATTCACGCAAGATCAACAGGTCCTTATAGCTTAGTTACACAACAACCATTAGGAGGTAAAGCTCAATTAGGTGGACAGAGATTTGGAGAAATGGAAGTATGGGCACTAGAAGCTTATGGTGCTTCCTACACTCTTCAAGAAATATTAACTGTAAAATCAGACGATGTAGCGGGTAGAACAAAAGTTTATGAAACAATTGTAAAAGGAAACAATAATTTTGAATCAGGTGTTCCAGAATCTTTTAATGTACTAATTAAAGAAATAAGAGCTTTGGGCTTAAATATTGAACTAAATTAATTATGGAAAAAAATCTAACAAAAATTTTCGAAAATCAAAATATCACCCAAGAAAATAATTTTAACAGTATTAAAATTACCTTAGCAAGTCCTGAAAAAATAAAATCATGGTCTTATGGCGAAATAAAAAAGCCAGAAACAATAAATTATAGAACATTTAGACCCGAAAAAGATGGGTTATTTTGTTCAAGAATATTTGGTCCAGTAAAAGATTACGAATGTTTATGTGGTAAATACAAAAGAATGAAGTTTAGAGGGATTATTTGTGAAAAATGTGGAGTAGAAGTTACTAAATCCAATGTTAGACGAGAAAGAATGGGTCATATAGATTTAGCTTGTCCTGTAGCACATATTTGGTTTTTAAAATCTTTACCTAGTAGAATTTCATTAGCCATAGATATGAAGTTAAAGGAAGTAGAGAAAGTTTTATACTTTGAGAGTTTTATTGTAGTCGAACCCGGATTAACAACTTTAAAAAAAGGTCAATTAATATCTGAGGAAGCATTACTTAAAGCTCAAGAAGAGTTTGGTGAAGATTCTTTTACTGCAGGAATTGGCGCTGAAGCAGTAAGAGAGATTTTAGTTAATCTTGATCTTAAAAAGGAACAAAAAAAACTTAGAGAGTCACTTGTAGATATAAAATCAAAAGTAACTGAAGAGAGAACAATTAAAAGATTGAAATTAATTGAGTCATTTATAACCTCAGGAAATAAAGCAGAATGGATGATTTTAACTTCTGTTCCAGTAATACCACCTGAATTAAGGCCTTTAGTGCCATTGGACGGAGGAAGATTTGCCACATCTGATTTAAATGATTTGTATAGAAGAGTTATAAATAGAAACAATCGTCTTAAAAGACTCTTAGAACTTAAAGCACCAGACATAATAGTAAGAAATGAAAAAAGAATGTTACAGGAGTCTGTAGATGCTTTATTTGACAACGGTAGAAGAGGAAGAGTTATAACAGGAACGGGTAAAAGACCATTAAAATCTCTAGCTGAAATGCTAAAAGGAAAACAAGGTAGATTCAGACAAAACTTATTAGGAAAGAGAGTAGACTATTCAGGCAGATCAGTAATTGTGGTTGGCCCCGAGTTAAAATTACACCAATGTGGCTTACCAAAAAAAATGGCTTTGGAATTATTTAAACCATTTTTATATGCAAGATTAGATAAACTTGGTCTAGCAACAACAATTAAACAGGCTAAAAGATTAGTTGAGAAAGAAAAAAGTGAAGTATGGGATTGTTTAGAACATATTATTAGAGAACACCCGGTTCTTTTAAATCGAGCCCCAACACTTCACAGACTAGGTGTTCAAGCATTTGAGGCAAAACTTATAGAGGGCAATGCAATTGAGCTTCATCCTTTGGTATGTGCAGCGTTTAATGCAGATTTTGACGGAGATCAAATGGCAGTTCATATACCATTGAGTTTAGAAGCTCAATTAGAAGCAAGAGTTTTAATGATGTCTACTAATAATATTCTTAGTCCATCAAACGGTAAACCAATTATTGTACCAAGTCAGGACATCGTTTTAGGCATTTATTATCTATCTCAATCAGAAGATAATGAGAAAAAACCTCAAGGTATTTTTTCAAGTATAGATGAAATAGAACAGGCATTAGAAAATAAAGATATTAGTTTACATACAAAAATAATTTCAATCTTTAAAACTGTAGGTAAAGATGGAAATGAAATTACAGAAAAATATACAAGCACTGCCGGTAGATTTTTACTTTCAAACGTTTTACCCAAACACCATAGTATAAAATTTTCAATAATTAATAAATTATTAACGAAGAAAAATGTTTCTGAGGTGATAGATACGATCTTCAGATTTTGCGGTCAAAAAGAAACTGTTATTTTTTGTGATAAAATCAAAACTTTAGGATTTAAACATGCATTTAAAGCTGGAATTTCTTTTGGTAAAGATGATTTGTTAATACCTAAAACTAAAGTTGATTTAATAAACAATACAAAAAAACAAATCGAAGAATATGAAAAACAATATTCTGACGGACTAATTACTAGAGGTGAAAAATATAATAAAGTAGTAGATATTTGGTCAAAATGTACAGATACAGTTGCTAATGAAATGATGAAAGAAATATCTTCAGCTGAAAAAATTTATGATGATGGTAGAATTGAAACTAATTCTGTTTACATGATGGCTGACTCAGGAGCAAGAGGATCGCAGGCTCAGATGAAACAATTAGCAGGAATGAGAGGTTTAATAGCTAAACCATCTGGTGAAATTATTGAAACGCCAATAATATCTAATTTCAAAGAAGGTTTATCTGTATTAGAATATTTTAACTCGACACACGGTGCAAGAAAAGGTTTAGCAGATACGGCTTTAAAGACAGCTAACTCTGGTTATCTAACAAGAAGATTATGTGATGTTGCCCAAGACGTGCAAATTACAAAAGCCGAATGTGACCCTAAAATAAGATCCTCAGTAACTATTTCAGAGATAATAGAAGGTGGAAATATTTTAGTTAGTCTTTCCGAGAGAGTTTTGGGCAGGGTAATAGCTGAAAATATAAAAAACCCTGTAACTGGTGAGGTTATAATTAAAAAAGATAAATTGATAGACGAGTTTGATTGTGAAAAAATTGATGCAGCAGGAGTAAAATCTGTGAATGTGTATTCTGTTATTACTTGTGCGTCAACAAAAGGAGTTTGCCAAGTATGTTATGGAAGAGATTTAGCCAGAGGGAAATTAGTTAGTATTGGGGAAGCTGTAGGTATGATAGCCGCCCAATCAATTGGTGAACCAGGTACTCAATTAACAATGAGAACCTTTCACGTTGGTGGCACAGCACAAATTAAGGAAGAATCACAAATTATTTGTCAAACCAAAGGTAAACTAAACATTATAAACAAAAATTTAATTGAAGATTCAAAGAAAAATATAATTGTTATGGGAAGAAACACTCAATTAAGTATTGAAGATGACCAACAACGACAACTTGGAATTTATAAAGTCAATTATGGTTCAAAACTATTCTTTAAAGACGGTGATATGGTTGAAAAAGGAAAAAAAATAGCAGAGTGGGATCCTTATACTTTACCAGTTATAGCTGAAACAGGTGGTATTGTAAATTATATGGATTTAAATGAAGGTAGTTCATTAACTGAAACTTTAGATGATGCTACAGGTTTGTCATCTAAATCAGTAACAGATTGGAAATCATCTTCTAAAAATTCTGAATTAAAACCAAGAATAACTTTAAGAAATGAAAAAGGTGAAATAATTAAAAAAGCTGATGGTAATGAAGCAAGATATTATTTAGTACCAGATACAGTTCTTTCTGTTAAAGATGGACAAAAAATATCAGCGGGTGATGTATTAGCAAGGTTACCAAAAGAGACATCAAAAACAAAAGATATTACGGGAGGTTTACCAAGAGTAGCTGAATTATTTGAAGCAAGAAAACCTAAAGATAGCGCAATTATAGCCGAAAATGATGGGGTTATAGAATTCGGTAAAGAAGTTAGAGGTAAACAAAAAATTTCAATCATTTCATCTAAAGGTGAAACTTCTAACTACTTAATACCCAAAGGCAAACATGTAAATTTTAACCAAGGTGAAAAAATTAAAAAAGGTGAATATTTACTTGATGGAGCACCGTTACCACACGATATTTTAAGAGTACTAGGTGTAGAAAAACTTACAGAATATTTTATCACAGAAGTACAAGAAGTATATAGATTACAAGGAGTTGTAATTAATGATAAACACATAGAAACAATTGTAAGACAAATGCTTAAGAGAGTGGAAATTAAAGATCCTGGAGAGTCAGATTTATTATCAGGAGAAGTAATTGATTTACTAGATATTAATGCAATCAATAATAAATTGATAGAAGAAAAGAAAAAACCAGCTATATTTGAGAGAATTTTGTTAGGTATCACAAAAGCTTCATTACAAACAAATTCATTTATTTCTGCCGCCTCATTCCAAGAAACAACTAGAGTTTTAACAGATGCCTCAATTAAAGGTAAAGTCGACACCCTTGAAGGATTAAAAGAAAATGTAATAGTTGGAAGACTAGTTCCTGCAGGAACAGGCCTGACTAAAATAGACTGGGATAAACAAGCTAGAGAACAAGATAAGGCTAGATTAGAAGAACTTAAAAAACAAGAGCTAGAATCCACTCCTACAGCGCCAGAACAAACGGCTTAAATTAAGTAAAAAAGCCATTAAATATTGACTTTTGTTGATTGAATGTTAGTTTACGGCAATTTTGAATGTTAGAAGTAAGGTGTATTAGAACCTTAAACACTAACTAAAATTCCAACTAAGGTATTCTTACTTTAACTTCAAAATATTATTATGCCAACTATTAATCAGTTGATTAAAAAAAGTAGGATAAAACCTGTTGCAAGAAATAAAGTTCCTGCGCTTGAAAGACAACCTCTTAAACGTGGAGTTTGTATTAAAGTTTATACAACAACACCTAAAAAACCTAACTCAGCATTAAGGAAAGTTGCGAGAGTTAGATTATCAAATGGTTTTGAAGTTACTGCTTATATACCTGGAGAAGGGCATAATTTGCAAGAACACTCGGTTGTTTTATTGCGTGGCGGGCGTGTAAAAGATTTACCAGGTGTTCGTTATCATATTTTAAGAGGTAATCTTGATACTCAAGGAGTAGCTAATCGTAAACAAAGAAGATCATTATACGGAGCAAAAAAACCAAAATAATTTATGTCTAGAAAAAGAAAAGCACCAGTCAGAAAAGTTTATCCTGATCCTAAATTTCATTCAGAAATAGTATCTAAATTTATTAACTCTATTATGTATGACGGAAAAAGATCTACTGCTGAAAGAATTCTTTATGATGCATTAGATAAAATTAAATCAAAAAATAATGAGGATCCTTTAAAAATCTTTAATACAGCAATTAGTAATGTAAAACCAAATTTAGAATGTAGATCTAGAAGAGTTGGTGGAGCCACATATCAGGTTCCAGTGGAAGTTAAAGCTAAAAGAGGGCAAGCTTTAGCTTTAAGATGGCTTATGGATGCTACTCGTAAAAGAAAAAATAAAACAATGGCAGAAAAATTATATGCTGAACTTTTAGATGCCTCTCAAAACAAAGGTTCTGCAATAAAAAAAAGAGAAGATACACATAAAATGGCAGAGTCTAATAAGGCTTTTGCACATTTTAGATGGTAAAAATTTATGGCAAAATACGCATTAAATAAATATAGAAACATTGGTATCATGGCACATATAGATGCTGGTAAAACAACTACCACCGAAAGAATTTTGTATTACACGGGCAAGAGTCATAAAATAGGAGAAGTCCATGATGGTGCTGCTACTATGGATTGGATGGAACAAGAGCAAGAGAGAGGTATAACAATTACTTCTGCAGCAACAACTTGTTTTTGGAATGACCATAGAATTAATATTATTGACACACCGGGTCACGTTGATTTTACTATTGAAGTTGAGAGATCTTTAAAAGTTTTAGATGGAGCAGTTTGCGTTTTCGATGGTGTTGCAGGTGTAGAACCACAATCAGAAACTGTTTGGAGACAAGCTGATAAATATAAAGTTCCTAGAATTTGTTTTGTAAATAAATTGGATAGAACAGGCGCCGATTTTTACCGTTGTGTTGATATGATTAAAGACAGACTTGGATGCAAACCCTTAGTGCTTCAGCTTCCAGTTGGCTCAGAGGCTGATCTAAAAGGTATAATTGATTTAGTTAAAATGAAATCTATTATTTGGCAAAATGAGGACCTTGGTGCCAAATTTGATATAGTTGATATACCTGAAGATCTTAAAGAAAAAGCTAACAAATATAGAAAAGAATTAGTTGAAGCAGCAGTAGAGCAAGACGAAAAGCTTATGGAAGCATATTTAGATGGCAAAGAACCTTCAGAATTAGACTTAATAAAATGTATAAGAAAAGGAACTCTAGAATTTAACTTTGTACCAATTACAACAGGATCAGCATTTAAAAACAAAGGTGTTCAACCTTTACTTGACGCTGTTATAGACTATTTACCAAGTCCCCTTGACATAGGATCTATTGAAGCAACAAAACTTAATTCTGAAGATAAATTACAGATGAAATTTGATGATAGCGAGCCATTTTCTGCTTTAGCATTCAAAGTTGCAAATGATCCATTTGTTGGATCATTAACATTCATAAGAATATACTCTGGCAAAATTCAAGCTGGTACATCTGTATATAATTCCTCAAAAGAAAAAACAGAAAGAGTTGGAAGAATGCTTTTAATGCATGCTAACAGCAGAGAAGATATTAAGGAAGCAACAACAGGGGATATTGTTGCTTTAGCAGGATTGAAACATACCATTACTGGCCACACTTTATGTAATGAAAATAAACCTATTTTGCTAGAACCAATGGAATTCCCAGATCCTGTTATAGAAATTGCAGTTGAGCCAAAAACAAAAGCCGATCAAGAAAAAATGGGTGAAGCTTTAGGTAGATTAGCGAAAGAGGATCCATCTTTTAGAGTTACGTCTGATGAAGAATCTGGTCAAACAATTATTAAAGGTATGGGGGAATTGCACCTTGATATTATTGTAGATAGAATGAAAAGAGAATTTAAAGTTGAAGCAAATGTCGGAGCTCCTCAAGTTGCATATAGAGAAACAATATTGGGTACTACAGAAGTAACGTATATTCATAAAAAGCAAAGTGGTGGATCTGGTCAATTTGCTAAAGTTACATTAAGCGTAGAACCATTAGAACCAGGACAAGGCAGAGAAGTAGAAAATAAAATTAAAGGTGGATCAATACCAAAAGAATTTATTCCAGGTGTAGAAAAAGGTGTTCTAAGTGTTGCTGAAAGTGGAATATTAGCAGGATTCCCAGTAATTGATTATAAAGTTACTATACTTGATGGTTTGCACCATGATGTTGACTCAAGTGTTTTAGCTTTCGAAATTGCATCTAGAATGTGTTTTAGAGAAGCATGCACAAAAGCAACTTTAAAATTATTAGAGCCAATGATGAAAGTAGAAGTAGTAACACCTGAAGATTTTATGGGTGATGTGATTGGAGATTTAAACAGTAGACGAGGCCAAGTAGCTTCAACTGAAGCAAGAGGAAATGCTACCGCTATTAATGCAACAGTTCCTTTAGCTAATATGTTTGGCTATATAAACAATCTAAGATCATCAACCCAAGGAAGAGCTCAATATACAATGCAATTTAGTCATTATGATAAAGTTCCTCAAAATGTTCAAGATGAAGTAACAAAGAAACTAGCTTAATTTATGGATAATCAAAATATTAGAATACATCTCAAAGCATATGATAATAAGATCCTTGACCTTTCAACAGAGGAAATTGTTAATACCGCTAAAAGAACAGGTGCACAAGTAAAAGGACCAATACCTTTACCAACTAGAATAGAAAGATATACCGTTCTTAGGTCTCCCCATATTGATAAAAAAAGCAGAGAACAATTTGAGTCGAGAACTCACAAAAGATTAATAGATATTATTGAACCAACACCACAAACAGTTGAAGCACTAATGAAACTAGATTTAGCATCTGGTGTAGATATTGAAATAAAAATATAAAATTATGAGCATTGGATTAATAGGAACTAAAATAGGAATGACTAGAGAATTTATGGAGAGCGGTCAGTCAGTTCCAGTAACAGTAATAAGAATCGAAAAAGGAAGAGTATTAGATGTTATTTCTAAGGATAAAAGAGGTTATAGCGCTGTAAAATTAGGTTTTTTTAGATTAAAAAATTCGAAATTAACTAAGCAAATGAAAGGTTATTTTACTAAAAAAAATACTGAACCCAAAAAAATTCTTAAAGAATTTAGAGTTGATAACATTGCAGATTATAAAGAAGGAAACGAACTAGGATTAGAAATTTTTAAAGAAAAGAAATTTTTAGATGTAAGATCAAAAACTATAGGTAAAGGTTTTGCAGGAGTGATGAAAAGATGGAATTTTGGTGGATTAAGAGCTTCACATGGTGTTTCAGTATCACACAGATCCCATGGTTCTACGGGTCAAAGGCAAGACCCAGGAAAAGTTTTTAAGGGGAAAAAAATGGCTGGACATATGGGAGATAAATTAAGAACAATGTTAAATTTAGAGATTATTAAATCTGATTTAGAAAACAATTTACTTTACTTAAAAGGTTCAATCCCTGGTTCAAAAAATACCACAGTATTTTTGAGAGGTGCAGTAAAAAATATTGCTAGAAAAACTATTAAAGAAAAACATGACCTTAAAATTAAAGAAGCAGCAGCTAAGAAAGGGAAAAAATAAATGAAATTTCCTTTATTAAATATTGATGGTGGTAAAGCTGAATCAATAGAGATTTCAGATAAATTGGTTAAATTAAAGGTTAATCATAAACTAATAAAATTTGTAATAGATTGGCAGTTTAACCATGCTAAACCAAGAACTGCAAAAACAAAACAAAGAAACGAAATTAAAGGTTCTACAAAAAAAATAGTTCCACAAAAAGGTGGAGGTGGCGCAAGACATGCTAGTAAAAAAGCTCCATTATTCGTTGGTGGAGGTGTAGCCCACGGTCCAAAAGGTTCCAATTATAAAATTAAAAAAATAAACAAAAAAGTAAGAAAATTAGCTTTAGCTCAAACATTGTCAAAGAAAAATTCAGAAAAAAATCTTCACATATTAGCAGATGTTAAAAAAGAAGTAAAAAAAACGAAAGAATTTAATAAATTTTTAGAAAAGAATAAACTAGCAAATGCAATTATAATTTCAGACAAAGATAGTATGAAAAATATTAATAGGTCAGCAAGAAATATAAAAAACATTAAATTAATAAAAGATGAAGGTGCGAATATTTATGATCTTTTTAAATATAAACACGTGATTATAACCTCTTCCTCTGCAAAAAAAATACAAGATAGGATTTTAAATGAAAAAAATTAATCATATTGACTCGATAAGACATCCTATAATAACTGAAAAAGCTACGATTTTATCTGAACAAAATAAAACTGTTTTTAAAGTTCATGAAAAAGCTAATAAGAAAACTATTAAAAAAAATATAGAAAAATTGTTTAAAGTAAATGTTATTAAAGTAAACATAATTAATCAAAAATCTAAGTTTAAAATTAAACAAGGAAAAAAATCGATTAAAAGCGGATATAAAAAAGCAATTATAACACTTAAAAAAGGTCAAAGCATAGACCTTACAACTGGCATTTAATTTTATGGCTCTAAAAACTTTTAAACCTTATACAAAATCTACAAGAGGAACCGTAGTTGTAGATAAAAGTAGTTTATGGAAAGGCTCATCTTACAAACCGTTAACGAGAGGCCAACACGTTACAGGAGGGAGAAATAATGCTGGTCGTATTACCTCAAGACACATGGGCGGAGGATCAAAACATAAATTTAGAATAATAGATTTTTTTAGAAAAAAGAAAAACATGAAAGCTACAGTAGAAAGAATAGAATACGATCCAAACAGAACTGCTTATATTGCGCTACTATGTTATGAAGATAAAGAAAAGTCTTATATAATAGCTCCTCAAGGATTGAAGATAGGTGACACAGTTATAGCTGGTAAAAATGTTGAAATAAAAATTGGTAATTCTTTAGAATTAAAAGACATACCACCAGGAACAGCTTTACATAATGTAGAATTAATTCCAGGTAATGGTGGTAAACTTGCCAGATCCGCTGGATCTTCGATAACATTATCAGGATATGATGGAGACTACGCTATTTTAAAACT
>Ga0213861_10002159_pt1 | contig 17107 bp, 14 predicted proteins | sample PICome_4_FD_160110 | JGI IMG/M metagenome (GOLD analysis project Ga0213861, IMG submission 160110) | Coastal seawater microbial communities near Pivers Island, North Carolina, United States - PICO131 | ecosystem: Environmental > Aquatic > Marine > Coastal | place: USA: North Carolina... | reverse complement strand
TCTTGTAATCGGTGGAGTATTGATTCCCGGCGCAGAAGCACCCAAGCTCGTAACCGCTGACATGGTTAAGAGAATGAAACCTGGCTCAGTGATAGTTGATGTAGCTATTGATCAAGGTGGATGCTGCGAAACGTCTCGAGCGACAACCCACGCCGATCCTACTTATTTGGTAGACGATGTTGTGCATTATTGTGTTGCTAACATGCCAGGCGGTGTTCCGCGCACATCAACATATGCCTTAAATAATGTCACGTTACCCCATATCCTAGCACTTGCCGATAAGGGTTATGTTAGGGCTCTGCAAGACGATAAGTACTTACGTGACGGATTAAACGTGTGTAAAGGAAAAATAACCCAGGCCGAAGTTGCACGTGATCTTGGTTATGAATTTCATGACCCTAGTTCAGTTTTGTAATTTAACTTCTACTCTTAAGGAATAGATAAAAAGCCGAGCATGTCAACGTGTTCGGCTTTTTTATTACGATTATTTCTTCTTATAATCTGCAAATGCAACAAACACTTCATCCATTTGCTTGTCCGTAAGTAAGACGGGTTGCCCACCGTTTTCAGATAGAAGATACTGCCGAGCGAGCATTTCCACTTCACCTGCACGCCAAATTGCCTCGTTCAAATCCCGTCCGTAGACGACAACTCCATGGTTAGCCAGTAAACAGGCACTTCTATCAATTAGGGCCTGAAGCATATACTGAGATAATTCCTCACTGCCGAATGTCGCATACTGTGCGCAGCGAATTGAATTGCCGCCAGCAATCGCCACCATGTAGTGAAACGCGGGTATTGGTCGTCTTTGACAGGCCAATGCAACAGCGTAAGGAGAATGGGTATGCACTACAGCCATCGCACTTTTAAAATTTTTATAAATACTCGTATGTAAACGCCATTCAGATGACGGCTTTTTATCGTCGACATACAAGCCATTTTGATCTATTTCTACGACGTCAGTCGGCGACATCGTGCTATAAGCACACCCACTAGGTGAGATTAAAATACTGTCGTGGTATCGAACACTAATATTGCCTGATGCTCCAAAGCAAAGACCTGAGGAGTTCAAAAACTTACAATTTTCGACTATTTCCTCAGACAAAACTCGGCGAACTTGTTCACCGTGCTTCATCGAATGTCCTTATCATGAGCCGAAATCATATTACCCGCCGATACATAATAATCGCGAGCAACATAAATGCAACAAGGGGTATAAGTGCACCAAAAAAAGGCGCAATTCCGTAGGCGATTACTACATAGCCAAGGGACTTATTTGCGGCATAAAAAGTTAGCCCTATCATTATTCCAATAAAAAGATTTCGGCCCCCGGTGCCCGCACGCAAATTGCCAAATACAAACGGAATGGCCAAAGCGATCATCACGCCAATTGACAACGGCAAAACAATCTTGGTCCAGAAAGCCAATTCGAATCGGCTAGTTTCCTGATCGTTTTTGCGTAAGTGTAATATGTATCGTTTCAGTTGCCACACTGACATTTGCTCAGGTTTAATCAGAAACACTTGCATAATTTGTGGGGAAACATTGGTTTCCCACTTCGCACTTGGTAGTTTTCGTGCATCTGATTTCCCGTCAGAACGAATTACCGTTTGGTGAATCCGATTCAACCTCCATGTTCCGTCAACAAATTGTCCGCCTTCAGCATAAACCAGCGATCGAAGACGGGTAGAAGTATCAAATTCGAACACCCTAACATCACGCAATGTGAGATCGGGTAATATTTCCCCAATATTAACGTAGGTACTTGTATCTCTCATCCACAGTCCATATTCAGTCTGCTGACGCACGGTTTCCTGCAATGCACTCGCTCTTCCGTTTTTAGCCATGGTTTCTGTAGTCGGACTTACAAATTCGCCTATTGCTACTGCAAAAACCACCATCACCAAACCAGTCTTTAAAACTGAGCCTGTAAGCTTACTTAGGGAAAAACCAGCTGCTCGGAGAACCACAAGCTCAGAATCCACAGCTAGAGAATTTAACGCAAGAATGGTGCCCAGCAAAGCCCCCATTGGAAACAGTTCGTATAAAGTATACGGAACAGATAACAGGACAAACTTCACAACTTCCACAATATTGTAATTACCAATACCCATATCGCCGAGCTGATCGATAAAAGTAACGAAACTGAATAATCCCAATAAAACGCCTAGCGATATGCCTGTATGGTAAAGAATAGTTCTGCCGAGATAATAATCAATGACCACTTCGTTGCCTCCTCTTTCTTCGTACTCGAGCAGGTCTTCCCATAAATGGCAGCATCGGTTTATTCATTACCTGACGATTAAATGTCCAAAGACTCAACAATAGAAAAACTAGATGCACATACCAAACCCCGGTAACTGGATCTATTTCTCCCTTACGCATTAACGCAATAGCAAAACCTACAAGATTGGCGTAGCCAAAATATACAAGAAAAGAAAAAATCATCTTCGATACACGTCGGCTGCGGTTATCTACCGCGCTAAAAGACAGCGCAAAAAGCACTAAAACCGGTATAACTGCTATTTTTGAAATTCTCCAATTTAATTCCGAAACACGGATACGATGATCTGATTTCAATAGTTCCGATGTTTCCATACCTTTTACCGGTATCGCGAGATTATTTTTTTTCCTCTGCTCTAAGCGTATGGCATAAGTTTCAAAATCCACCACCGTATAATCAGGCTCACCTGGAGTGCCCGTATAGCGAGTGCCGTTCTTTAATACGAGAAATAGATCGTTAGATTGAATATCTATACTTTGAAAGCCAACACTGGCAATAACAACTAATTCCTCTTCGTGCTCCTGGCCATAGAAGAAAATATTTTGGTAAAAACCAATTTCTTCATTAAATTGCACAATAAAGTAGACCCCCCCTTGTGCGGTTTCGGTGAATACTCCAGGGCTGATACCGGTAATTTCCTCACGATTTTCGAATTCCTGCTGTATAGATTCAATTGCGCGCACTGAGAGCGGTGAGAAATATAAAGAAAACGAACCAACTACCAAGGCCATAATGACACATAGAACACCCATCGGTTTGAGAAAATTTACCGGGCTGATGCCACAGGCATTAACCACAGTCATCTCATTATCCCGACTCCATCGGCCGAGCACCATGAGCACTGAAACGTACAAAACCAGAGGCAAGATAATATCCATGTTAGTGACCAGCCGCAAAAGCAAGATCTGCAGCACAGCATCTATGGGAATCACGCCCTCAGCCGCCTGCCTCAATACCGCGACCAATCGAATAACTAAAAATATAGATAACAGCACAAGTCCAACCGCCCCCCCAGTTTGGAAGGTTTCTCGCAACAGAGCTCTATTTAAAATCATAAACCTGTTAGTGTCGTTTTGTGTTGAAAAACCATATACCGAATTGTCATAGCTAGCTCGTTAGGAACATTATTAATTTTCATTTTAACAGTTCCTTACGCCTATTGAGGCTCATTGATTAAAACAAGCCCGTTTTTTTTCAACCATAGTTTAATTTATAGGGATCAATAAGCTGCAATCCGGTACAATTTCCCTACTTTACTATGTGCCACTAGGCTGCAGTATATTTAAACCATTTAACTCGTAGAGACATTCCATGACGAAGTACATCGCAAAATCTTCCAATCCGCTTAATCTCGCTACTGATTGCATGGTAGTCGGCGCATACCAGGATGGTTCTCTTACTGATACTGCACAACTAGTAGACGATAAAATTGGCGGCTTCTTATCATCTGCGATCAACCAAGGAGATCTTAACGGCGATCCGGGCAGTGCATTACTCATACCCGGATTACAGGGCTCGAAAGCCAGTCGTGTTCTCTTAGTTGGCTGTGGACAACGATCAACTGAACTCAGCATTGCAGACGCAAGCAAAATTGCCTCAGCTATTGCAGGCAGTCTGCAGAAATGTCGAGCAAAAGATGCCGTTATTGATATTGCAGGATTATCCGTTGATTCTCATACCCAAAGTGAGTCAATAGCGATTTGTGTGCAAAGTATTGAATATTCCCTTTACGCTTTTGATCAACTCAAACAAAAAAAATCGAACAAAAATCTCAAATCAATCATCTTCCTTGCTACCGATCGTAGCGATGCTAATTTAGCTCAGGTCGGTATTGCTCGAGGACAGGCATTGGCAAATGGTGTCAAAACAGCTCGGGATTTAGGAAACCTACCAGGCAATATTTGCACACCAACCTATTTAGCAAAGGAAGCAAAGAAATTACAAAAGAGCCACGGCCTAAAAGTTACGATCCTAGAAGAGAAAAAGATGGAAGAACTCGGCATGGGTTCATTGTTATCGGTATCTCGCGGAAGCCGGGAACCCGCAAAATTTATAATAATGCAATATTCCGGTGGCGCCAAAAAAGACGCTCCAATTGTGCTAGTTGGTAAAGGTCTTACTTTTGACGCTGGTGGGATCTCATTAAAGCCAGCAGGTGCTATGGATGAGATGAAATATGACATGTGTGGTGGCGCCAGTGTGTTTGGTGTTATGCAGGCAGTTGCAGAAATGAAATTACCGGTGAATTTAATCGGTGTAGTTCCAAGCAGCGAAAACTTACCCGATGGTGCTGCTAACAAACCGGGCGATGTGGTGACCAGTATGGCAGGAAAAACCATTGAAATTCTAAATACTGATGCTGAAGGACGTCTAATTTTATGTGACGCATTAACGTACTGCCGACGATTCAAACCCGCAAAAATTATTGATATCGCCACCCTCACTGGTGCGTGCGTTGTCGCACTTGGTGCCCATCCATCGGGAATGTTTACTCATAGCGATGAGCTTTCCGCAGAATTGGAAGAAGCCGGTAACCATACACTTGACCGAGTGTGGCGTATGCCATTATGGGATGACTATCAAAACCAAATAGACACCCCTTTTGCAGATATTGCAAACGTTGGCGGCCGGAATGCAGGCGCCGTAACGGCCGCATGTTTTCTAGCGAGATTTACCGAAGGCTTAAATTGGGCCCATCTCGATATTGCCGGAACAGCCTGGACTCAGGGCAAAAACAAATCATCAACAGGTAGACCTGTTAGCTTACTTACTCAATTGGTTATTAATCACGCGGAAAAATGAGTCACCTATGACCACTGCGAACAATGTCAATTTCTATCTTAAGGATGTTGCTGAAGAAGCTGACATTGACCAACTGGCATGCGTAATTACAAACAAAGCATGGTTAAACGGTTATAAAGTTTACTTTCTTGTTAGCTCTTCGGAATTATCACAGCGCTACGACGACTTGCTGTGGTCGTTCCGTCAAGAGAGTTTTATTCCACATGCCCAGTATTCTGACGACTCTACTGCTCCTGTTGTCATTGGGACTGACCCGATGACCTGCCCCCCACATTGTTCAGCAATTATTAGCAGATGGAATAAACCGCTACCCGCGGAGTTTCATCACTTACGAATTATAGATATCATTGGTCCAAGCGAAGAAGAGCGGGAACAAGCCAGAGACCGATACCGATTTTATAAGCGCGCGGGCATCGAACCCGTGATGCATAAACTTTGACTAACCTATGAAACGAGTACCGGGGGAAATAAATTGAGTAACTCAAAAACCAGCAACCCTAACTACGACGAACTAATCATCGAGCTTCGTGAGCTTAAGCAATTTATAGACAAAATCGACGGACAAACTGTCGTAAATGAAAAACCGGAATCTTTATCAACATTCGATAAAACGCCATCACTCGACGAGCCACTAGAAGGCGTCTCCGATAGTGAAGAAAACGAACTCACTGACTTAAACGACGACCCGGCCGAGCATCATTCCGCTCATCAAGAAGTCATGTCCGTAGCCACCGAAATAGGTTCTCAAGAAGACAACGAAACTGACGACTTACCTCTATTGAATGTAGTTGTATCTCGCAAGGACGCCATGAAAGAAATACAGTTGGACCTTCTGGAATCGACATCAACAACTGCAGAGACTATTGATTCATTTGCAAATGAATCCGATGAACCGAAGACCGGTGCTATTGATGCAAATAGTCACGGCGAATATACTGACGAAACGCTTGAATCGGACTTCGCGAGTTCATCTTACGTAACCACAGAAGATCTCCCTGCTGCACAAAACCCGAGTTTACAACTACCGACGCTGCAACCAGGTGGTGACAGCGAAGAACGATCCACTGAAGAACTAACTCGATTCGTTTACGGTTTATCAGAACGTATTCTAGATTTATTCGAAGATAAATTAACTGAACGAAATGGCGAAATTCTCCCACTCGACCTGCGCGACGAACTTAAACATGATGTTGCAGATATCCTTTATGAATGGTGTGAACAATCCGAATAAAAATTTAGAAGATTTCGATATCTCTATTTATTTAGTATAATCTCTGCTCGGTATTGGTGCTCAACACAATACCCTATTCCATCTTCAAACCAATTGGCACGGTGCGCTATATCAGACCGGCCTTTTTATAATTCTCCTATTTGTGTCTACTATGACTGCTGCTGCCCCACTAGATAAAACCTACGATCCCCACGCAATAGAACAAAAACTATACGATGACTGGGAGCAATCTGGAAACTTTGCGCCTACAGGCAACGGTGACCCTTACTGCATCATGATTCCGCCACCCAATGTGACTGGTAGTCTGCATATGGGGCATGCTTTTCAAGACACCATTATGGACATCCTTACGCGATATCACCGGATGACCGGGCGTAATACCTTATGGCAGGCAGGAAGTGACCATGCCGGGATCGCAACTCAAATGGTTGTTGAGCGACAACTAGAGCAAACAGGGAAAACCCGACACGACCTTGGTCGAGATGAATTTATCAAACGGATTTGGGAATGGAAGGCTGAGTCCGGTGGCACCATAACGCGCCAACTGAGGCGAATGGGTTCATCACTTGACTGGGAAAATGAGCGTTTCACCATGGATGAAGGGCTATCCTCGGCGGTACAAGAAGTCTTTGTAAAACTTTATGAAGAAGACTTGATATATCGAGGTAAACGTCTCGTTAACTGGGATCCTGTGCTACATACAGCGCTATCGGATCTTGAAGTTTTAAATGAAGAAGAAAACGGATCAATGTGGTACATCCGTTATCCAATTGAGGGGAGTGATGATTCAATCGTAGTCGCTACCACACGTCCCGAAACCATGCTGGGAGATTGCGCGGTCGCGGTAAACCCCGACGATGATCGTTTTACAGATCTCATTGGTAAATTTCTAATTCTTCCACTAACCAATCGACGCATTCCAGTAGTTGCAGACGATTATGTAGACCCTGAATTCGGCACCGGATGCGTTAAAATAACACCGGCACATGACTTTAACGACTATGCAGTCTGGCTTCGGCACCGAGATAACGACAGTATAAAGTCGCTACCCAACGGTGGTTTAATAAATGTGTTAACACTAAATGCCGCCATTATTAGCGCCGATTATGAGTATTCTGATGATATCCCTGAAGCTTATCGCGGACTAGATCGTTTTGATGCAAGAAAAATAATAATAAAAGATCTTGAAGACTCCGGTTTGCTGCACGAAGTTCGCGATCATAAACTAATGGTCCCTAGAGGCGATCGTAGCCACGCAATTGTCGAACCTTTACTCACGGACCAGTGGTATGTTCGTGCAGAACCGCTCGCTAAGCCAGCTATAGAGGCAGTCGAAAGTGGGGCGATAAAGTTTGTTCCTGATAATTGGAAAAATACGTATTTCGACTGGATGCGAAATATTGAAGACTGGTGTATTAGTCGGCAAATCTGGTGGGGACACAGAATCCCGGCTTGGTACGATGAAGCCGGTGCTGTCTATGTAGGAAGATCTGAATCGGAAGTACGGGAAAAATTTAATCTAAGCAATGACATTTCATTGTGTCAGGATGAAGATGTTCTCGACACCTGGTTTAGTTCGGCTTTGTGGCCCTTTTCTACCTTGGGTTGGCCTGAAAATAATTCACGTGTTTCAACTTTTTATCCTACTTCAGTTTTAGTTACCGGATTCGATATAATATTCTTCTGGGTTGCTAGGATGATTATGTTCGGTATCAAATTCATGGACAATATCCCTTTCCATGAAGTGTATATCCATGGTCTGGTTAGAGATGCTCAGGGAAATAAGATGTCTAAATCAAAGGGCAATGTACTAGACCCTATCGACTTAATCGATGGCATTGACTTAGAGTCGTTAGTGTCTAAAAGAACCAGTGGCATGATGCAGCCCCATCTGGCAACGAAAATAGAAAAACAAACCCGGGATGCATACCCTGATGGCATAGCTAGCTTTGGCACAGACGCACTCCGGTTTACGTTTGCTTCTCTTGCTTCCACTGGACGAGACATCAATTTTGACTTGGGTCGTATAGGTGGATATAGAAATTTTTGTAATAAAATATGGAATGCTGCACGTTATGTCTTGCTAAATACCGATGGTCAGGATTGCGGCGTAGACAATAATAATGTGATTTTATCCTCCGCTGACAGATGGATTATTTCGAAGCTTCAAGAAGTAGAAACGGAGGTGGAAACAGCAGTTAAATCTTATCGTTTCGACATTGCCTCACAAGTTATCTATGATTTCACATGGAACGAATATTGCGACTGGTATCTAGAACTATCAAAACCCGTTCTTAATGGAGAAGCAGACGAAAGTGCAAAACGTGGCACCCGCAGAACTTTAGTGCAAGTATTAGAAACATTACTCAGACTCGCTCACCCGTTCATTCCGTTTATTACAGATGAAATTTGGCGCCGCGTTGCTCCTGCTGCAGGAATAATCGATAAAAGCATTATGCTGAGGGCCTATCCGGTTCCAGACGAGACGAAAATCGATAGAGACGCAGAAGCAAATGTGCAATGGACAAAATTATTTATCCTTGGGATTCGTAAAATAAAAGCAGAAATGAATATCAAACCGTTACAACAGGTTGATGTACTATTAGTTAATGCAACGGTCGAAGACATGATTCGGTGTCAATCCAGTCGTGCATATTTAGACTTTCTGGCGAAAACTAAAAGTATCACCAAGCTAAATGCAGATGACCCTGAACCGGAATCAGCAATAGCGTTAGTTGGCACAATGAAAGTCTTAATCCCCCTAGAAGGATTAATCGACCGCGATGCAGAGATAGCACGATTGGATAGAGAAATTGAAAAACTGGAAAAGGAGCAAATAAAAATAAACGTTAAACTTGAAAACCCGAATTTTGTTCAACGTGCACCTAAACAAGTCGTAGAAAAAGAACAGGACAGACTCACCGAGTTAAATGCGACTACTGCAACTCTGATTGCACAACGTCAACGTATACTGGGCGCATAACATGCAATTTCTTGACTATACGGAGGCGGAATTGCGCACCCGCCTCGCAGAGCTAAAATCACAACATAGGAAATTAGATCATGAGTTGGAGACAATACTAGTACAAAGTTTTGTGGATGATTTACGGATGAAACGATTAAAAAAACAAAAACTAGCTTTAAAAGACTTCATTAACGGCATTGAAAATGCCTTAATTCCGGATCAACCTGCGTAACTAGTGAGTTTAGCTATACTTGCAAAAGCTACTGCGGCTGTTTCTATTCGCATAATGGGTCCGTTAAATTTGACGGACTGAAAACCACTTTCTACTAAACGCTCCAGTTCGTATTCGGTTATTCCACCTTCTGGGCCAATAACAATACTAACTGAATTATCGGACAAACCGTTACTAACAGGAAATGGTTGTCCAGACGGGTCAGCAACCCAGCGTATCCCTGGTCGATCTGCGACCGTATGATGCCAATCCGATAACCTTATAATGTTGTTTAGCTGAGGCAACCAATTTCGACGGCTCTGCTTACACGCTTCAATTATTATTTTCTGACAACGCTCAAGTTTTATAGTCTGTACAACACTTCGCTCAAATAATATCGGCGTAATACTATCCACGCCGATTTGCGTCAGCATATCTAACATAGTTTCGAAACGATCTCCCTTTGCAACAGCGACGGCTATATGTATCTGTAAACCACCACGACTCTGCTCTTCATAACCCAAGACTTTCAGTCGTGCCGACTGTCTGCCATCGATGCGTATCACTTGAGCCTTCCCTGAACCGCCAACGCCATTAAAAACCCTGACTATTGTGCCAACGCGAGCGCGTAAAACACGCAACATGTGCCGGGCTTCATCGCCTTCAACTTCAATTTCGGAATTGTCATCGCAATTCCCTAAATGAGATAAGAAATAACTATGCACTATTCCACCTTAACTGCTGATTTACTCTTTGAATTGATATAAACATCATAACGTACGGTTTTACCCATAAACACCTGTGTAACATCTTCCATAATTGCAGGGCCTTTTGCTGCGCGTTTAACCACAACTCTTCGGTACTTATCTCTTGCATATGTTACTAACTGGACCAGATCCTGATCAGTTTCTAAAAGATCCCGCAAATACTGAAGATCTCTACCCGGTAAAGCCGACTTATGAGTCTTCTCAAACATCGGATCTAAATAAACGGCATCAGCCGTAATTTCCCCCAGAAAATCTATGCTGTCACCACAAAACAATGTAATTCGATCAGCAAATGGTTGCTTAGAAATTCGCCGCAGTCCATCTTTCAGGAGAAGCGAAACAACAGGGTCGCGTTCGATCATTACGACCTGTCTACCGGACATAACAATCTGCATGGCGTCTTTTCCAATACCGGCTGTGCTATCAATCACAACTTTTGATTTATGCCCAATGGCTCTAATTAACAAATCACTACGCCCAATATTTTTCCGTGTGGTATTTAAATCAACAACCAGCGGTTTACGATTATCTTGAATCGAAACCAGACCGATAGACTCTCCTACCAAATCGACAACATACGTAAAGTCTGTCGTCGAATCAAAAGGTATGACTTGAAGTCTACAATCGAGCATCGTTGTATCCCACAATTTACCATCACGACAACTGAAATCGACTATCGGCACCAAATTTGAAATAGTATTGGAAGACATTGCTTGGTTAATATCTGACAGATGTTAAAATAGCGTTATTGAATTTCATCAAAAGCGCCACAATTGTGCGCCATCATTATTCAGTATAACAATCAGTCAGGTGAATTATGGGATTTTTAAAAGGTAAAAAAGCACTTATCGTAGGAGTTGCGAGCAATCGCTCCATTGCTTGGGGAATTGCTAACGCAATGCATAGAGAAGGTGCAGAATTAGCATTCACTTATCAAACCGAAAAACTGAAACCACGGGTTGAAAAATTTGCCCAACAACTTGACTCAGAAATAGTGCTTCCGTGTGATGTACACAGTGATGAGGAAATAGAAAACGTATTCACCCAATTAAGCAATTTTTGGGATGGGTATGATATTTTAGTACATTCGGTTGCGTATGCACCGCGCGAAGAACTGGAAGGCCTTTACCTCGATGCAGTAACAAGAGAAGGTTTCTTAACCGCACATGAAATTAGTTCTTATAGTTTCGCCGCACTCGCAAAGGCAGGTAGGGATATGATGGCAGGGCGCAATGGCTCCCTACTAACACTTTCATATATTGGATCGGTAAGATCAATGCCCGGCTACAATGTAATGGGCCTAGCAAAGGCCAGTTTAGAAGCAAACGTGCGCTATCTGGCTCAATCGTTAGGCTCCGAAGGTATACGCGTTAATGGTATTTCTGCCGGACCCATCAGAACTTTAGCCGCCTCGGGAATTAAAGGCTTTAAACAGATGATGGATTTCTACGAAAAAGCAACTCCACTCGGTCGCGGAGTAACTATCGATGAGGTAGGCAACACTGCGGCATTTTTAAGTTCAGATCTAGCCTCCGGTATTACAGGCGAAATCACCTATGTAGATGCTGGTTTTAATACTGTAGGCATCAGCCACCGTCTTCTTGAATGAAAGACGGTATTAAAAATTACAAATTCTCTTCAAAAATAGTTACTTCTGATTCTGCACGCAACTGTTGTTGATAGCCCTGATATACGGTCTGTCCATGATACCGCACTATGCGTGCACGAATCGATTCTCTCACCGCATTATCAATTTCAGTCAGGTTTCCGTCGACTACTGTGTTTAAACGAAACAGTATATACTCACCGGAATCCGTTTCTATTCCACCGTAATAAGGTAAATCTACACCACTAACTTTGAACAAAGCTGTAACCAACTCTTGTTCTGTTGGATCTGCAGCATCATTGCGTCCACCGTCATAATAAACAGAATCTAAATCATTCTCTTCTACAACAGAATCCCAATTAGTAGAGTTCTTAATAGATTTAAGTAGATTTGATCCCGCTTTTGCTATTGCAGCCGAACGTCGTTGTTGTAAAAGGCTCGACTCAATCTCATTTCGCACGTCCTCAAACGGGCGAAGAGACGAAGAACGATAATCCAAACTTCGTAGAGCGAGCATCGTAGAGCTATCAATTTCAAAGGAATTACTATTTAAACCCTCGGCACGGACTTCGTCGCTAAACGCAACATGACGAAAAATCTCATGTTTTGCGATACCGTTTCCACTGTCTCGACTAAACCAGTCACTCGTCATTACAGAAAGTTGCACTTCATCTGCCGCAGGCACTAGGCTCTCGGGGTTTTCGTAAACGGTATTACTAAACGCTTCTGCCAATTCAATAAATTGTTCTTCGGCTAACTCGGCCCTAAGTTCAGCTTCAATTTCACCTCGTGCCTCATCGAATGATTTAATTAACTCGGGTTGAAAATCAGTAAGTTGAATGATATGAAAGCCAAATCGGCTGCGAACAGGTTCGCTGGTCTCCCCGACGGTTCGAAGTGCATATGCTGCTTCCTCAAATGGCGGCACCATCACACCTTTTGTCAGTACACCTAGATCACCACCTTTTTCAGCTGATCCACTGTCATCCGAATAATCCATCGCCAGTTCGGCAAAATTCTCACCCTGTTGGACACGACCTACTAAATCGACTGCTTTTTGTTCAGCCTGAGAAATCTCAGCCTCAGAAGCATCTGCCGACACACCAATCAGTATATGACTTACACGTCTAGTTTCTGGGTTGGTAAAGCGCGCCTTATTATCTTCGAATGCTTTTTCTATTTCGGCTTCACGTAATTCGATATTGTCAGCTATGCTTTTACGAGATAACTCTAAATATTCCACCTTTACTTGTTCGGGCGCAAAGTACTTACTGTTGTTCAAGTCGTATTCAGAGCGAATTTCATCTTCAGATACAGAGATATCTACAACAGAATCGTCACTGCCCAAAACCGCATAGTCCGCTGCCCGAGTTTGTTCAAGCAACTGTACTACCCTGTCAACTTCTGCATTACTTATTACAACTGAATCTATATATGCAGCCCGTATTTGCTCATTAACTATTTGCTGACGTTGTTGTTGTTCGAACCGTGCGACACTCATTCCCGCATTTCGAATAGTGTTTGCGTATTGAGCCGAATCAAACACACCATTATTTTGAAAATACGGTAAAACTCTAATAGTGGCCCCTAGTTGTTCTTCACTGATCCGATATCCTGTTCTCTCGGCAAACGAGGCTTCACTAGCATTATTTATTAAGCCATCGAGCACCTGCATTTTAAACTCTCTCGATTCAAAAATTGTCGGATCTATATTCTGCTGAAAGACTTGCGCTGTAACTCTACGGCGTTCTGCGAGCGCTGCTTGGTAGGTATTCAAATCGATATCGACACCCTCTGCAGACGCAACTAGAGCTTCTCCGCCGCCTTCAAAGTAGGAGTTAATACCCCACAACGCAAAAGGTACTGTAATTATCGTTACAATAACCCAAGCGAATATTCCTGTGGATTTTTCTCTAATCTTAGTAAGCATGGCAAGGAAACTAATCTATCAGATGGTGAAGTGACATAGTGGAATCTGGTTCCTACAGTCAACGTCTTGAACGATAAACCCAAAAGCGGAAGAAAATTCCTTATATGGATTAATAATGACTAGCAACTGTAATGATCCGATTTGTTGTTCGTAAAAGATCGAAAATATGGCGGAGCGGACGGGACTCGAACCCGCGACCACCGGCGTGACAGGCCGGTATTCTAACCAACTGAACTACCGCTCCGTATATTCGATCAATCATTACACTAGTGATGATTGGTGGGTGCTGCAGGACTCGAACCTGCGACCCTCGCCTTGTAAGGGCGATGCTCTACCAACTGAGCTAAGCACCCTGAGGGCGCGCTAGTTTACGGCATCTTTCAAAGCTTTACCAGCCTTGAATTTAGGTGATTTTGCAGCCGGAATATTTATTGCTTCGCCCGTTTGAGGATTTCGACCTGTACGAGCAGCCCTATCACCTACTGAAAAATTACCGAAGCCTGCTATAGCTACGCTGTCGCCGGATTGTAAGGCACTTGTTATGATTTTTACAAGGCTATCTAGTGCTAAATTTGCCTCTGTTTTCGATAAATTTGCATTTTCGGCCAAAGCTTCTGCTAGTTCTGATTTATTCAAGTTGTGATCTCCAATAATAGTTGATGAAATTTATTATTTAATGGTTATAACACCATCTTCTGTAACGCGTCTATTGTATCGGAATCAGAAGCGTTTTAGTGAGCAACCACAGCATCTATTGCAGGTTTTTCGATAACTTTTGTCGTATCAGCAGATTTTTCTTCTTCAGTATCAATCAAAGGAGTAGGAACATGCTCAAGAGCTATCTCAAATACCTCATCAATCCATTTAACAGGCCTTAAGTTTAAACCTTCTTTTATGTTTGCGGGTATCTCTTCAAGATCTTTTTCATTATCGATTGGAAAAATAATTGTTTTTATTCCTCCGCGATGAGCGGCAAGTAACTTCTCCTTTAAACCACCGATTGGTAAGACTTCTCCGCGCAAAGTAATCTCTCCGGTCATCGCAACCTCAGCTCGCACCGGAACACCGCACAGAGACGATAGTAATGCAGTACACATGCCGACACCAGCACTAGGGCCATCTTTGGGGGTAGCTCCCTCAGGAACGTGAATATGCACATCTTGCTGCTGGTAAAAGCGTGGATCGACGCCATAATTACGTGCTCTGCTTCTAATCACGCTAACAGCGGTTTTTATAGACTCTTGCATCACATCACCGAGTTTACCGGTATAGATCTGCTTACCCTTTCCTTCAATCGCCACAGACTCTATCGTCAGTAATTCTCCGCCCACCGAGGTCCACGCTAATCCCGTCACTTGACCGACTCGATTCATCTCATCTGCCATACCGAATCTAAATTGCTTGACACCTAGGTACTTCTCTAAATTTCTTTTGGTTACCGAGATTTTCTTTTTTTCAGGATCTAAGAGCAATTCGGTTGCAACCTTTCTACATATCTTGGAAATCTCACGTTCCATCCCACGAACGCCCGCCTCACGTGTGTAGTGTCGAACAATATCGTATAGCACAGGTTTGCCAATAGAAATTTCGCTATTGTTTAAACCATTATTTTTGATTTGTTTTTTAACTAGATACCGAGATGCAATATTAATTTTCTCATCTTCGGTGTAGCCTGAAATACGTATAACTTCCATTCGATCTAACAACGGTCCTGGAATATTTAACGTATTTGCTGTAGCAATAAACATGACTTCCGAAAGATCGTAGTCAACTTCCAAATAATGATCGCCAAAAGCATTATTTTGTTCTGGATCTAACACCTCTAACAATGCAGAGGAAGGATCACCCCGAAAGTCCGTTGAAATTTTGTCAACCTCGTCCAGCATAAACAAAGGATTAACGGTTTTCACTTTTGCCATATTCTGCAAAACCTTACCCGGCATCGAACCTATATAGGTTCGACGATGACCGCGAATTTCAGCCTCGTCCCGAACACCGCCCAGAGACATACGAATAAACTTTCGTTTTGTAGCTCTAGCGATGGACTGCCCTAAAGAAGTTTTACCTACCCCAGGCGGACCTACTAAGCAAAGAATTGGTCCCTTGAGTTTCTTTATGCGCTGCTGTACCGCAAGAAATTCAATAATTCTTTCTTTAACTTTATCCAAACCATAGTGATCAGTATCAAGAATCTTTTGCGCAGCAGCGATATCTTTAGAAACCCGTGACCTTTTTTTCCATGGAATCTGAACTAACCAATCGATGTAGTTACGAACGACCGTTGCTTCTGCCGACATAGGTGACATCATTTTTAGCTTTTTAAGTTCAGCGTCGGCCTTTTCTTTAGCCTCAACTGACATACCCGCTTCTTCAATTTTTTGAGCAAGCTCTTCTAATTCGTTAGGAGCGTCATCCATATCGCCCAATTCTTTTTGAATAGCTTTCATTTGCTCATTCAAATAGTATTCGCGCTGACTCTTCTCCATCTGCTTCTTAACGCGACCGCGAATGCGCTTTTCAACCTGCAGCAAATCGATCTCAGACTCCATAACGCCGAGGATATGCTCCAGTCGTTGGCGAACACTACCGAGTTCTAGTATTTTCTGTTTCTCGTCGTTTCGTAAACTCAAATGTGCCGAAATAGTATCTGCTAGACGACCCAGATCATCTATTCCGGACATTGAAGTTAGTACTTCAGGTGGGATTTTCGAATTAAGTTTTACATAGTGTTCAAATTCTGCAAGTACGGTTCGTTGCAGAACTTCCGCCTCTCGAGATTCAACATCGTCATCTTTCATCGCCACCGTGTCGACCTTAAAACAATCCTCATCGTCCATATATCGAACAATCGATCCGCGTCTTAACCCTTCGACCAGCACCTTAACAGTACCGTCAGGTAATTTTAGCAGTTGAAGTATATTTGCAACGGTACCAACTTGATAAATATTCTCGGACGTTGGTTCATCTTCCCCGGCATCCATTTGGGCTGCTAGGAAGATATTTTTTCCAGAAGCCATCGCAACTTCTAAGGCTTGGATGGATTTTTTTCTACCAACAAACAACGGAATCACCATATGCGGGAAAACTACTACATCACGCAACGGCAAGAGAGGGAATCGGGTTTCTTCAACAACAGACAATATACTGCTCCATCAAAATTGATTTAAGAGATCACCAAATTTTGAAAAAATTGCGGTTTTTCTTTAAAGACAGTGCCTCCTACAGGAATCTTACTATGAGGCCTAATCCGCATTTATTCAATACTGACTAATGGTTTCACTCGTCAATATTGAACAGAGGATTTCTTCTAA
>Ga0213861_10002158_pt1 | contig 17109 bp, 18 predicted proteins | sample PICome_4_FD_160110 | JGI IMG/M metagenome (GOLD analysis project Ga0213861, IMG submission 160110) | Coastal seawater microbial communities near Pivers Island, North Carolina, United States - PICO131 | ecosystem: Environmental > Aquatic > Marine > Coastal | place: USA: North Carolina... | reverse complement strand
GTGCCTACGCCATTTGGTAAAATTTGTATCTCAGATTCAAATAAAGATTCAGTTGATGTCCAACACCCTACATATGGGCTATCAAAACTTACATTTGGATTATTAAGTTGATACTCAAGAATTGCAATTTGAGCTTCATAGGCATCCATATCCGTAATTAAATTATTTAACTGTTCTAATAAAGATAAATTGGTTTGTCTTAATTCCTCAACTTGATTTTCAAGTTCTTTTGTACAGCCGACACAAAAAACTACCAGAAGACTGATTACTATTCTCATTTTTCTTTGTTGAATTCAATTAATTTGTTTTTATTAAACAAATATCTAAATCAAGAATAAATCTACTTTATAATTCCAAAGAAAGTTTAATTAATACTTTAGTAATAATGAAAAAAGTTGCCTTCCTGATTGGATTTATTGTATTAATTATAACTACTTTATTTTTCAAATTAAATGAAAACTCTAAAGGTAATTTAGTGGTCAAATTAAATGAAACTATTGATATTAATGAATCAAATGAAGTTTTCATTTATGAAGGGACTAAAAATGTTGCCTATGATTTTATTACATCAATCGTTAAAAAAAAACAATTCTTTGATTCCTTTGATGTATATCTAACAAAAGAAGGGAAAAGTACTCAAGGTAAGTTTCTTACAAGAATTCAAACTTCAAAAGGTGCATTAAAATATTTTAATCAAATTTCATCAGAGGATGAACTACTATCAAAAATTAAAATTGGAAGAGCAAAACAATTTTATGAATGCATAAACATTTGTTTAAGTAAAGAGTTTATTAAAACTAAAATGTGTAGCTGTGGGGCTTACTTTATGGATTATTAATTTTTAAATATGGAATGGTGGAAAATACTTTTCAAAATTGCGGTTATGGCTTTTATTGGCTATTCAGTTTTAACATTTTTTAGTGTTGGTATTACAAAAAATATGATTGTGCAAGGAATAGCACTTCTTTCAGTTGGTTTACTCATTTACGCCAGGAAATAATTTTATTTACATAAAAATACTGTAGTATAATCTTCCCATAATTTCTCTAATAGCAATTTCAGTTTTTCTTAAACCCGAAGAACTTGGTATAAAATCTTTAAAATTTAATTTTAAAATTGGTGGAGTTTTATAATCAACTTTGTAAGGTATTACATTTATTCCCTGTCTTTCAAATAATGACTTAGCCCTTTTCATATGAAAAGCAGATGTAACGAGTATAATAGTTTTATTAACACCAATTAAATCAAGAACTGCTTTAGCTTCGTCAGATGTATTTAAAACATCTTTTGTAATTAAAATATCCTCTTTTTTTACCCCATATTTTAGAGCAAACTTTTCTAAAACTTCACCTTCAGTAATTTTCGTCTTGTTGTATGGGTTATTACCCCCTGTAAAAACAATCATATTTGATTTATTCATTTCATAAAGTCTTATCCCTTTAAAAAATCTATCAATATCCCCCCATTCGATAATATAATCATCATCAAACTCATTAATTCTCATTATGCCACTTAGAATAACAATTGCGTCAGCCTTTTCTATCTCATTTATGCTTTTATAAGAATACTCTCCCTCAACCTTTTTCATAAGAAAATTGGAGAAAATTGGAGTTGAAATGAAATAAAAAATTAATGATGATATATAAATAAGATTTTTATATTCTTTCTTGGTGCCTAAAATGATAAAAAACAAATAAATCATCAAAGGCATAACAAAAAGGGGCAATATTTTATGTAGAAATATCATTAATATTTTTTTAAAAATAATAATAAAAAGTATTCCCTCTTGATTAAATTCAGATTATAAATTTGTATTTTAAAATATATTTAATTTACAAAATCCAAGATTCTTTCTTTCGAGGATTACCAATTAAAACCCCTTTATTTACAACTGCTTCATTAAGCCCAATTTCCTTACCCCTTTTCCTTAATTGAAACCAAATCTTTTCTACCTCTAAAGCTTTTAAAACTTGCATATGAGCGACATCTACTATCTCTATCAAATCCTCCCATTCCCAATTTTGGTAACTACTTTTAATTGTCCTGTCTTGATGCCCTAGTAATCTATATCTAACTTCTTGAGAAATACCCAGCTTCATTGCAAAAGATTCAAAAGTTTTTCTAGCTGTTTTGAAAGGCAACCCAACCACCTTTCTACTTCTTTTAACGTAAACATCCCATACGTTTTTATGAAGCTCCTCCGGGTATTCAAAAAACATAAATGGAGGTATTAAGTCACTTTTTGGATAAACATCAGGATATTTTTTGCTTCTGTTTAAATGAGTTATTGCTATAGACACTTGTAAGGCGTTAATTATTTCTACGGTTGGTTTACAAGAATATAATATCCTCATTGGCTCACCTGTTTTACTTCTTTTATGCTTGACATACCTCTTTTTATTTATGTCAATATTGTGAGGGATATCCTCATCATTTAGATCATAAAGATGCATTTTAACAATATCAGTTGGGTATAAACCCCTCATACAAAACATTAAAAGCCAAAAAGCAAATGTTTGGAAATCATAAATATCATTTACATTATTAATTGCATTAAGTAATTCTTCTGTTTTAGCACTTTCTATATTCTTCGTATTCTTCTTAACTCTCCATTTTTTCTTTTTTTCGAACCTATAATTAATAATTTTTCTATCGTTGGCTTCATTAATTATTACACCCAAATGTTTGAGATAAGTTTCTATTGAGCTCGGAGATTTTTCTTGATTTTTCCATACACTAACAGCTTTGTCTAAATTATCATAATTGAGCTCTTTAAAAGTCAGTGAATCTCTACCCAGAGCCTTCAATAGAGCCCTGTAACTATACTTGTATGACTGATAAGTAGACAACTTCATATCAGGCCTTAAAACGTCTTCTATGAAGCCCATAACTCCTTCTTCAGGCTTTCCTCCCCTAAGCATATTACATAGTTCATCCCAATTATAAAAATCACTTTCAAAAAGTGACCAGGCTTCTCTCAAAGTATTTGTAATTTCTAAAAGTCTTTTATTTATTGCTACAGTAGAAATTGAAGAACTTTTGATCTGATAGGTGTTTTTATTCCACTCTTTTGGCAAAACACTTATTCCGATGTTTTTCTTAAAGATCTTCCCTCTATGCTGCGCATATATAAAAATAGGTGCAGACTGATTTTTATTTGCTAAACTCTTGATGTAAAGTTGAACTCCCATATGTTAAAAATATAAAAAAGGGTAATAAAAAGGGTAATACTTGTCTATAAAAATTACGATAAATAATAATATAATGCCAAATAAATACTAATTTATTCTCATTATTTAAGGTTTTGGAAGTATTTTGATTATTTAGCACTTAACTGGCAGTCAAGAGGTCGTGGGTTCGAGTCCCATCTTCTCCACTTAACAAACTCTCAAATATCTGTAAATCAGTAGTTAAGAGGGTTTATTTTTTATACTTGTACGGTATTTGTACGGTAAACCAATTTTATAGTCCCAAAACTTTTCAATCACCTCTATCCCAAATACAGGGGCATGGGTTTTAGAAAACGGTTTTTCTATTGAAACAGGGGGTTCGATTTAATATGTAATCTTTACGGTACAAGCTTTATTGATTTTTCTCAAAAATCATACAGTGTTGCCAAGGAAGATTATCGATATTTTCTTTTAACCTAAACCCAGCTGCTTCCATTTCTGTGACAGATTGTTTTTCAGTCATTTTGTGAATTTTTTTAATTGGAACAGATGAATCTTCACCCCTGTATTCAATCAAAAATAACTGTCCATTAGGTTTTAAAGCGTTTTTAATAGACTCAATCATTTCAGCAGGAAAACTAAATTCATGATAGACATCTACAAGCAAAATTTTATCAAGTGAGTTTTTGGGTAAATTGATACTTTTTTCAGATCCAAGAGCCGTCTGAACATTAGATACCCTTTTTGATCTTTTTTTTAGCTCAATCGCCTCTAACATTTCTGGTTGAATATCGACAGCATAAACCAAACCATTTTTTACCAATGGCGCCATCCTAAAGACATGATATCCTGAACCTGCACCAATATCTGCAATGGTATCATTAGTTTTAATTTTCATGTTTTTAATCAATGTAGAAACATCCTCTTCTATTTCTCTTTCTGATCTTTCTAACCAATTAATTCCTTGAAATCCCATTACGTATGCAATTTCTCTTCCCATATACCATTTCCCTATACCATTAAAATCACCTCTTTTATAGGTGTAATTTGTATCGTTGCTATCTGCCTGTGCAATTGATTGATTTGAAGTTAAAAAGCAACTTATTAAGATTATAAGAATTAAGAAGTTTTTCATAAGATCAAATTAAATCAAATTTGACTAATATGAGTCAGAATGAAAAATATTTTCTTTTACACCAATAGATGCAATCCAAATTCCTTCTAATCCATTGATATCATTACCTTAATCCTAAGATTCCTTGTTGTGGTTTTAGGGGGGAGTTGTTTGGGGAAAGTTTGTAGTGTGTTTTGAAAAAAATCTCATTCTCTATATCTTAGAGGTATTATTAACCATAAATCAATTAGAATGAAGAAAATATTTGTATTCACACTTTTATTCTCATTTATTTCCTGTCAACAGACAGAAACCAATCAAGAATTAGTTAATTCAAAAAAACAATTTGAAATTAATGTAGCCTCTTTTAAAGCAAAATTTCTTGAAGGATTTGCAAAAGAAGACTTAGAATTACAAATGTCTATTTTTGCCGATTCTGTAAAATGGACAAGCCCAAGTGCTGGAGGAGAACTTCTCGGTTATGAGGATTTAAAAAAGGCAGCAAAAGATTATCATGATAATTTTGACATGATTACATACACAAATGCAATGTATTTTGGATCTCCGATTTTTAATTCTCAGAATGATAATTTGGGAATGGCAGATCCAAATTATGTTAGAACTGGTGGCGTGTGGACAAATGTACATACAGAATCAAACAAATCGTTAAAACTTAAATGGATGGCTGTTATGTGGTTTAATAAAGACGGTCAAATACATCAAATGACAGATTTTATGGATGTTGGCAGTATACCACAACAAATTGCAGATTAAATAAAAAAATAGGCCCTCCCAAGCGGAGGGTTTTTTTTACACCTAAATCTTTATATCTTAGAAGAATTAATAACCATAAATCAATTAAAATGGAAATACTTATCGTTGCAATACTTATATCATCAATCAGCATTTACGGAACTATCACTCTCAGGAGGTTTTACTTCATGCTTGGATACTTTCTTTTTTCATTACTCGCCATTACATCATTAATGCCAACATTTAATGAAGATCCATATCTTACACTAACATCTTTGGCATTATTTATTGTTTTGGCTATCATTTCTTTTCCATCAAAAAAAAATATTACAGATTATGATATTAATAAGGAAGCTGCGCCGTTAATCAAGTCATTTATGATTAGAACTCTCTTCTCTCTTAGTACTATTAATTTTATAGCTATATTTCTTGTTAAATTCGACACAAATATGCCAGAAGGAATCACTGAAAGCATGAGGATTTATCCTATGATTATGCATGCTGTTTTAGGAGTATTACCCCTTGTAGCGTTGTATAGAATGTCAAAAAAGAAAATAGAAAACTAATCAAATATTTCATACCCCTCCCAAGTGGAGGGTTTTTCTTTTACATCGATTCTCTCTATCTTAGAGGTATTATTAATCATAAATCAATTAAAATGAAGAAGTTAGTTATTCTATTTATTTTTATCTCTTTTACCCTTTCTAGTCAAAATATTGTTTTTGAGCAAACCTATATCAATGCTAAAGATATAAATGCATATGACAATTACATAGAAAATGTTTTTTCTAAAACACATCAACAAAGACTTGATGCCGGAATTATTATTGGTTGGGATGTTTGGAAAGTTGTTGATAATCCTCAAGAAAATTTTACTCATATGTTAACCACAATTTATGATGTAAGTATGCAAACAAAAATTGATGACTTTCAATGGGAAAGACCTGAAAATATTTCTCAAAGAGATATGTGGATTAGAGGTAAAGATTTAGCTGAGATTAGAGAAATTGTTGCAGTAGTAAAATACATGGGGCTAGCTCAAATAAGAAAGGATGGTGCCCCAGAAGTTCCAAATTTTATGGCATTTAATATTATTAAATTAAAAGGTGAAAAATGGAAGTCTTATGAAAATGCAGAGTTAAATGGAACTAAAAAAATTTCGGCTAACGATCTAAGAGCTGGATGGGATTTCGCTAGAAGAATAGATGATTATGGAACAGATATATCACACACTCACGCCACAGTAGATTGGTATAATACTCACGAGGATTATTTAAAAACCTTTATGAGCTCAGATTTAAATGATGCAAGTAAAGAATACCAACAAATGTTGAAACTTAGAGATTTAAAGTATCGTGTACTTTTAAAAAAACATATGACAATGAGATAAATTTAGCCCTCCCAAGCGGAGGGTTTTTCTTTTACACCAATGCCCAAAACCAAAATCCTTCCTAATCCATTGATATCATCCCCTTAACATAAGATTCCTGTGTTGTGGTTTTAGGGGGGACTTGTTTGGGGAAAGTTTGTAATGTGATGAGGTTCATTCCTAAATCTCTAGGCCAGTTTTTTAATTGCCTGATCACTTTATCTCAGATATGTATTCAAAATTATCTTATCGGTTTTTTCTTTACCCCTAAAACCTTAACTTAACATTCTTAAGACTAAAGATGAAATTTTATTTAAATAAATGTTTGCTCATTACTTTTATATTGTTGAATAATTGTTCACGTTTAAAGCAGGATGAATTAACTTCAAAAGTTGTAATTATTCAACCCATAATAACAAAATCAGATAGTGGAGACAAACCTGCCAGACATGAACTTTCTTCATCACTAATTAACAAAGCCTATTCTAGAGCAGATATAGATTTTCATTTTTTAGAACCAATTTATTTTAATAACAGTAAAGCAAGAGATGGAAAAATTAATCTTGATAGTATAGTTATAATTGCTGGTAAAGAAAAAATTTTAAGAGGTCAAAATGACATTGTAAATATGTTTTTTGTTAATGCAATAGATGGTAACAATGGACCAACAGGAAGAGGGCTAATGAATGGAAATTTAATTTTTATAAGCCTGGGAAAAGGGAACGAGTATAATGATGATGAAAAAATGTACATGGAGGCATTTGTTGTTGCTCACGAAATTGGACATAATTTAGGATTAAAGCATTCAATTGATGACCAAAATGTTAATGACAACACACCAAATATTCAAGGGGAGGGCAATTTTAAAGATAGAATTGACCCTAAAAACAGCCTAACTAAATATCAAATAAATGAAATTTACAAGAGTCCGTTAGTTCATTCAAGAATAAGTTTTTTAACAAAAAAACAGGCGAGTATCGCCATATTAGACGAAACTTTTGAGCCCTATTTTTCAAAATTACAAAATCGTGAAATAACAACTTTTACTCAGGAAAAATCACCTGACAATATTGACTCTGCAAGAATTTTTGCTAAAGAAAAATTTTCATCTGCAGTATTAGAATTTACTAAAAATGAGAAAAGTATACTTTCGTTTGTAGTAAATAAAACGAATACTTGGCTACTTGATAATAATATAAATCTAATGGCAAAACAGCCTTGGAGATTTATTAAAATTCAAAATTGGCTTTGTGGTGGATTTGCACACACTAGGGGAACGTACATAATATTAAGTCAGGCATATCTTGACAAGCTTTCCAAAGAATGGAGTGATCAAATGTCAGAAGAGAGTGAAGCCAAACTAGTTACATCACTTGGGGGTCTTTTAGTTCATGAGCAAATGCATTCCCTACAGCGTACTTTTCCTACTAAATTTACTAGTCTATATACAACTAAATGGAATTTTGTCAATGAGATTGTACATGATGAGAAACAAATAATAATTAATCAAGTATCAAATCCTGATGCTCCACAAGCTGAGTGGATTGTTCCAGATCAAAACAAGGATGGCAAATATTTCTGGATAAGAACATTACTTAAAAAGAACATAGATATACCTGCAATGGGAAAACATTTTGAAGATGTAGCATTTGAAATTGAAAAGAAAGGAGATGGATTTTATGTTTCTAAATTTAATTCAGAATTAATATTTAAACCATTATTTGAGCTCGAGTTTTATAAAAATTCATTCCCTATTGAAAGGGGACTTGATCATCCAAACGAAATATCAGCATATATGTTTTCGGAATTTTTTAAAGCACACTATAATTCAAAAACACCATTTTTAAATATTAATAATACTGCAAAAATAAATACAGAATTCTTTGTGGAATGGATTTATAATGAGATGAATTAATCCCCTTTTCAATCCCAATCTGTGTTTGATTTAAATGATGTAAAATCATCAAAAAATAACCTATGATAGCACCTACTCAAAAGGCGAGGTTTAGTGTTCCAAAGACAGTTTTGTGGTAAAAGATCACAGTATCTATGGACTATTCCTTATTGCTTCTTTTATACTAGGGATTAAATTAGGAGGCATGCTTAATGAGTCAATACCAATTCTAATGAAAGTTGATAGGCATTCCTCATCTGAAGCAAGTTCACCACAAACACTCACCTTTTTACCTTCTTCATGAGCAACTTTAGTGAAGTTTTCAATTAAAAACAGTAAACTCTCTTTTGCACGAGGTAAATAGTGTGTAACACGATCATTGGTGCGGTCGGCAGCCATTAAAAATTGTGCAAGGTCATTTGTTCCAAAGGAAAAAAAATCAGCTTTTTTCGCTACGGCTTGGGGTTGTAATATGATGTTTGGGATTTCAACCATGATTCCAATTGAAGGAATCTTTCGTATTTCAAATCCTTCATTAATCAACTGATGAAATTCTAAATTTATTTTCTCTTTTATTTCAAGTAAGTCTTCAATATCAGCTATCATAGGGCAAAGTAGCTGAAGATTAAATTGTTGAGACAGACGCAATAAGGCTCTTAATTGAGGTTTTAATAATTCTTTATAATATTCAAAACCCAAACGCAATGCTCGACTTCCTAGTGCTGGGTTTTCCTCAATTTTATTTTTTAAATAAACAAGTGGCTTATCAGATCCAAAATCAAGTAATCGGATGGTATGAAGTGCTTTGGGAAATTCTTTTAGTATTGAGGTGTATTTTTGAAAGTGTGACTCTTCAGTCGGAAAATTTTTAGACTCTAAAAAACACATCTCTGTTCTAAACAACCCGACCCCGTCTGCCCCAAATTGAAATGCTTTTTGCATATCCTCTATATCTCCGACATTAGCACAAACTGAAAGCTCTTTTCCACTTAATGTAGTTGCTTTTGATTGACTGAATTTAATTTGTCTTTCAAAATCCAAAAATTGATTTTCCTTAAGCAACTCATATTGTAAAACTATCTCTTGAATAGGATTTACTAATAGCATACCTTGATTACAATCTATAATTAAATAGGATTCTTTCTTCAGTGTTGAAATAGCTTTACCCATTCCAACAAGTGCAGGGATACCCATAGATTTTAAAAGTATTGCAATGTGATCTGTCTTGCCGCCTTTGGCAGTAACTACACCTAAAATTTGTTTGGCATTTATTGCTGCCAATTGGTTAGTGGAAAGTGATTCAGCAACAAGAATTGATGGAGATGTCAATACAATTTCCGGCTCCACTCTTCCCTGTATACTATTTACAAGCATTCTATTTAACATCCTTATATCTTCTGCACGTGCCCTTAAATACGGATCATCCAAAGCTTCTAAATCATAAATATAAACTGAGGTTATCTGTTGTAGAGCAAAATCTACATTACATTTTTCTTCTTTTATATAATCTATGGTATTGGCTTTTAATTCAGGGTCTTTTAGAATCTCTAAATAGGCATCGTAAAGTTCTAATTCTTCACTCGAAAGCGTATTTGCCATTGCACTTTTTAGTCCTAACACTTTGGCTTGTGTAGCAGATAGTGATGAAGTAAGTTTATCAATTTCAACCTCTACTGAAGAACATTTTTGTTTTATAACCTCCAGTGGTTTCTCGTTTTCAATAATGAAAATGGGACCCAAAGCGATTCCAACCGATGCGGATATTCCTTTTAGAGTTATATTTTTTTTCAATCTTTAAAATTATTTTCAATTAAAGTAACTAATGATTCCATGGCAAGGGATTCATCCTTTCCAGAAACAGTGATAGCAATTTCATCTTGGCTTTTTACACCAAGGGTCATCAATGAAAGTGTACTTTTTCCGTTTACTTTTTTTCCGTTAAAAACAATTGCTACATCTGACTCAAACCGAGCTGCTTTTTTCGCAAACAAAGAGGCTGTTCTTGCATGAAATCCAACGCTATCTTTAATAACAATTTGCTTTTCAATCATTAGGATTTCGCTATTAATTCTTCTGCTTGATCAAGAATGGATTTGGGATCACGGACGGCTTTATTGACGCTAACATCTAATATGAGTTTATTTTCAAAACGATTTTTTCCAGAAATGGTTACCATTTTTGCGATAATTATTATGTCTGATTCTTTTATCTGATCCGAGGTTAATTTAACAGGTATTTTATGACCCCCTTGCTGTTCTATACAAATTTCATAGCCCCTTTTTACGGCCTCTTTTTGAAGTGCGATTGCTGCCATTTTACTATGAGCAACCCCAGCCAAACAAGATGTAATTAATCCAATTTTCATTTTCTAACAGTTTACAATTAACTTATTCCATCATCTGCAGCATCTAAAGCCGCAATATCTCTATTACTAATACTTTTTAAAAAATTTGCTGTCAAAGCAGTTATTACTGATCCAACGATTACACAAATTACAAAAACTAATGGTTTGTTATAAAAAAACCATTGAGCTATTCCTAAAACAGGTGTGCTAAGTTCTAGTAAAAAAAAAGCCAGCAATAAATCCAGCAATCGTTGACCCAAGCGCAGTTGCTATAGTCACTCTCACCAAATCTCCAACCGCCAGAGGAATAACTATCTCAGTAAACCCACCGACGATAGCATAAACCCAAGAGCTTTTAGCATATTTTCTTTCTGATTTTGTATAAAGTTTAGGTTTTAAAAAAGTTGCTAAACACAAACCTAAAGGTGGAACTGTAACAATAGAGCCACAGATACCTAATGGGACATATAAATCCAAATCCATTACTGCCGTAGCAAAAGTACTTTGTGTTTTACTGAATGGTCCTCCATAATCTACTCCTCCTAAAAATCCCATCACTGCACCCATAGCTGCAGATCCATGTTCACTCAAACTCGATAAAAAAAGGGAAATAAGACCCATCAACCAGGCTATTGGAGGTCCTAAAATATAAACCATGAAAACGACAACAATTAAAGTACTTAAAACAGGAGCCATAAATCCCCATGTACTTTGCAACATTTCATTAAGTTCTACTTTTAATAGCATGAACGTCACATATCCCACTAATATACCTCCAAAAAGCGCTCCTAAATACCCCGTATCAATTTGTTGTGCTAAAATGCCCACAATAAAACCCGGAGCAATTCCTGGTGTATCAGTAATACTATAGGCTGTATAAGCAGCCATAATAGGAACAAAATAAGTTAATCCTATTGAACCAATATCCTTAAAAACTTTCCAAATAGACCCGTCAGCTAGCTCATTTCCTCCAAGAACAGCAAGACTACCCACCATTCCACCTATTAATAATACGGGTAACATATAGGAAACCCCAGTACGGAAATGTATTCCTGTCTCTCTAAAAACATTTGCAGTTTCTTTCCAAAAATTCATACAGTAATTATTAATTAAACGTATTTATAATTTCCTCAATCGTAGTGGCATTAACCCATTTTTCCCTAATATCTTCTTCTAAAGCTATAGTGGCCACATTAGACATCATTTCAATGTGTTTATTTTCCTCACCGTCTTCAGCTGAAGGGATCGCCAATAAAATAATAAACTGTACAGATTCATCCTCCTCATCCCAAGCCATATCAGAAGTTCTTCCAAATACAAATGAAGCTTCTTTTACTGCATTGGATTCTGCATGAGGTATTGCAATTGCATATCCACAATAGGTTGAAAGTAATTCTTCGCGTTTTAAAACTGCTTCGAAATAATGCTCTTTTTCACTCAACTTACCTTCATTCCAAAGATGTTCAACCAAGAGTGAAATGGCCTCTTTTTTTGAAGTGGCATTAAGATTCAAATCAACAAAAGATGGCTTTATGGTTTTCATTTTATCAAGAATTAAGATTGGGCTTCCTCTATTGCCTTTGCACATCGTTTTAAACCAGCAGTTATTCCTTCTGAATCTTTGAAAATTGCTGAGGATAAAACAACCACATCCGGCTTACACGCGATAAGAGGAGCCAAATTATCTGAACGAATCCCACCATCAATTGCAATTTCACATTTTGGATTTTTTTCATCCACTAATGTCCTTGCTCTTTTGAGTAAATCAAGACAAGAACTTCTCCAGCCCCAATTGTCTTTCCCATCTGTTTCATCTACTCCATGTACCACAATATGCAGGCGATCAATGTCGTAAATTGACTCTTCAACGAAAGAAAGAGGAGTATACAAACCTATTGTGAGTCCAACTTTCATGGACCGCTCTCTACACCAATTAATTATGTATGCTAGAGGCGCACCTATAAAATGTTCAGCTGGAAGGATTAACATATTAGTTCCTACCTGTGCTAGTTTTTCAATAAAAAGTAAATCACATGTTTTAGTGTAAATATGACATTCTATTGGTTTATCTGTATGACTTCTGATTCCTTCAATGATCTGATGTCCACCCATTAACTGCATGTTTTTTAAATCGTGCATATCTGCAGCATCTGAATGGATATAATCAGCACCGGCTTCTGTGGCTTCTTTAACAATATCTGCTAGATGTCCGTAATCAACATGTGCCAAACCGGCTGCTATTTTAATTTTTTTCATAATAATTATTTGTTCAAACTTTCATCCATCATTTGATGTATTCTATCACTATTTTCAGGTTGCAATTGACTCAGTAAAGGATGACCCTTAATAGATTCAATTTCTTGTTGAGTCAGATTTGCTTTTTCTAATGCAGATGATAAGCCAGTTATTTTAAATAAATTCAAAATTGCTTCTACTAAAGCGCCAGGATCTGCTTTTAAATTTAAATGATTAGCAACTTGAATAAATTTATCAGGTGCCTTATCCGCTTTATAATTTAAAAAAGCGGGATATACAATTGCTAATGTATCTCCATGTGCAATACGAGGACAAATTCCACCTATAATCTCACCTAAAGGGTGAGGTAAATCTGCTCCCCCATTTGCCAAACACATACCAGCAAGTGTATCGGCCCATGCCAAATTACTTCTTACTTCAATATTTTTTAGATCTGCTATTGCTTTAGGTAAATTATCTAGTACCAATTGAATGGCCTGAAGAGACATTTGCTCAGTCATTGGTGAGGTTCTACCGCCTAAAAAACTTTCAAACGCATGAGTAAAGGCATCAAACCCTGTAGCAGCAGTAACTCCACTGGGCACAGAGCACATCAATTCTGGATCTACAATGGCTATAACTGGGAAAAGTCCTGCATGAAATAGGGTTATCTTATTTTTACTCTTTGTATCTGAAACCACTGCGGCTTGAGTACATTGAGAGCCTGTACCAGAAGTAGTAGAAATAGCAATAAAAGGCAAAGATTCTTTCGGACTAGGAGTCATTGAAAAAGGATTATCATAGTCTGATATTGCTTTATCCCAATCTATTTTAGTCTCGGAATTATGAAGAAAGGCAATTAGTTTTGCAGTATCCAAAACAGAACCTCCGCCAACACCCAGTACAAAATCAACTTTATTTTTAACTGCAATTGACACCCCATTTTCAACGCCTTCAATAGTTGGATTTGGAACTACCTCATCAAAAAAGAAGATCTCAATATTTACTGCTTGAAGTAATGCTATAATTTCTGAGTAAGTTTCTTTTAATGATCCATTTAGAGGTCTTGAAACCAATAAACACTTTTGTCCATATGTTGGCGCAAATTCTTTTAGCTCCTTTAGTCTACCTACTCCAAATCGAATTTGTGTAGGAATAAAAAAATTAAATGCTTTCATTTATCTTAAATAATGATTAATCCTTGAATTAACTTAAGGGTTCAAATTTTGCTGTAAAATGACGCAAACTAATTATGGGGCCTTCGTAAGTTAATTTTAACCCCTTCATTTGATCTCTTCTTTCGTATACATCCGCCAGAGCATTTACGACAACATCCATGTGTCGATTAGTGTAAACCCTTCTAGAAACAGTAAGACGCACAAGTTCTAAATCTGGAAAAATAACTTTTCCTGTTTTAGGATCTTTTTTAGAAAAAGCACAAGAACCCAATTCAACTCCTCTAACTCCAGCTGTTTTATAAAGTTCAATAACCATGGCTTGCCCAGGAAATTCAGACTGAGGTATGTGAGGATAAAACTTTTGAGCATCTACATAAACACCATGCCCTCCTGTTGGCAGAATGATTGGAACCCCTCTTTTGGAAAGTTGTTCTCCTAAATAAGCAACCTGGTCTATTCTATATTCTAAATAATCTTCTTGAATTCCCTCATACATTCCAATGGCTAGCGCCTCTAAGTCACGACCACTCATACCGCCATAGGTTACAAATCCTTCGTTTATAATTGCCAATTGGTTAATGGTTGGAAATAATTCTTCATGCCTAGTACAGATAAAACCACCTATATTAACCAATCCATCTTTTTTAGAACTCATTACACAACCATCTGCATAAGAAAATAATTCTAGTGAGATTTCATGTATGGTCTTGTCTTTATACCCTAATTCACGCTTTTTGATGAAATAACAATTTTCTGCAAATCGAGCTGCATCAATCATTAAGGGAATACCATGGGCTTTGGCAATAGCAGAAACTTTTCTGATATTTTCCATAGAAACAGGCTGTCCTCCATTTCCATTACTTGTAACCGTAATAATAATTAAGGGGATTTGAGATGCACCATGCTCAGCAATAAAATGCTCTAATTTTTTTATATCCATATTTCCTTTGAAAGGATGAGGATTGGAATTAGCTGTTCTACCTTCTTCAATAATCATATCTACAGGTAAAGAACCTGCAATTTCTGCATGGCCTTTGAAACTATCAAAATGTAAGTTTCCTAAAATATAGCCTCCATTTTTAGCATATAACTGCGACATGATAAAATCTGCTGCCCGCCCTTGATGTGTAGGCTGAACAAAAGGAAATCCCATGATGTCTTGAACCGATTTTCGAAGGTTAAAAAAACTTTTACTACCCGCATAGGATTCATCTCCTACCATGACTCCTGCCCACTGGGCACTGCTCATTGCAGAGGTTCCGCTATCCGTCAACATATCTATGTAGACCTCTTCGGCTCTAAGTTTAAAAACATTAAAGTCAGCTTCGTGTATAAAAGCTTCTCGCTCCACTCTTGTAGTTTTTTTTATGGGTTCAACCACTTTGATCCTGAAAGGCTCTGCATCTAAAAATTTCATATATAGTTATTCTATCATTACAAATTTAAAAAATAAGATTCGGAAAACTTTAAATCTCAGAAAGTTATCCTAAACCATTTCTTTACAGAAGATTTCCCAATCTTGTTTTAGGGGGTGGTTGTAAGAATTTGTTTGGATACTTGATGAATAAAACCTCTCAAACACTCCTATCCCAAAAACAAGGGCATGGGTTTTAGAAAACAGTTTTTCTATTGGAACAATGGGGTTAGTATTTGATATATAAGCTAATCTTTATACCTTAGAGATATTATTAACCATAAATCAATTAAAATGAAAAAATTATTTTTATTATTTACTCTATTTGCAATTTCTCTAAATGCGCAACATTGGTATTCTATGGATATTAATGTAAAAAAGGGGAGACAGAATGATCTTGTAGAACTTTTTGATAATTATTTAGAAAAATTTGGAACTAATGGAATGCAAGTATTTTTATTATATAATGATATAGGCAATCATAAGGAGTTATCTACACATCAACTTGTTTGGCTTGGTGATCTTCAAACAATAAGTGATGGATTAGGAGGAAAATTTAATAATGGCTCTGATTCTACTTTATTTTGGAAAAGGGTATGGGAGATGGCAGACTTTGTTCAAGATTATACAGGTGAATTTGTAGCTCAGCAAGGGGATGTAACAGATGTCTCAAATAAACTTCAATTTGTTTGGGCTGTAAAGGCAAATAATCCCCAAAAAACGATTCAAGAATGGACTAAAGCAATGAAGAAAATTAATCCTAAGAATAGTGCTCATATGATTTCAGCTCCCGTTTTAAATGCTGGATTTGGTGGTGCTAATTTGTATGGATTGTCTTCATCTAAAGATTACAAGAGTATCTTAGATGAACTAAACATGATTTGGAGTTCAAAAGAATGGTCAGAATTTCAAGTAAATCATGGTGGATCGGAAATACTAATGAATTTTTCAAGGCAGATTGTGAAATCTTGGGATTAAAACTACTTAACCCTCCCAAGCGGAGGGTTTTTCTTTTACATCAATGGATGCAATCAAAATTCCTTCTAATCCATTGATATCATTGCCTTAACCCTAAGATTCCTTGTAGTGGTTTTAGGGGGTGTTTGTTTGGGGGATGTGGGGATACGTGATGGGAATAAATCAGCACCTCTTCTTTTATTAATTTAGAGGTATGGTTAAGGATAAATTTTTCTTACTGTTTTTATTATTTAGTTTCAAGCTCTTAGGACAAGAGTACTTACCTAAATCTGAAGGTGAAATTATAAAGCATAAATACTACACTCTTTCCTATAATGAAGATCATGAACAAGCTAACTGGGTCCATTACAAATTAGACCCACACTTTCTTAAAGGCACTACTCCACGTATTAATTCATTTAGACCAGACCCATATGTGTCAACCAAATCAGCCGAGTTGAGTGATTATAAAGGTTCAGGATATGATAGAGGACATCTTGCTCCAGCTGGTGATATGAAGTATAGCAGAGAGTCCATGATAGAATCATTTTACATGTCTAACATGTCACCTCAAGATCCAAGTTTTAATAGAGGAGTATGGAGAAGACTTGAAGAAACGATAAGAGAATGGGGGAAAAGTTTTCAAATTTTTATTACATCAGCAGGTGTCTTGAGTGGTGA